>Ga0116227_10002136_pt1 | contig 45126 bp, 41 predicted proteins | sample S1TSphgellanicum_FD_89693 | JGI IMG/M metagenome (GOLD analysis project Ga0116227, IMG submission 89693) | Host-associated microbial communities from peat moss isolated from Minnesota, USA - S1T2_Fb - Sphagnum magellanicum MG | ecosystem: Host-associated > Plants > Peat moss > Unclassified...
ATAATTTTGTATAGTGATACTTTTCTCCATATTTGACTAAAAAAAGAAATGTGTTCCCCCCCCCCCCCCCCCCCCAAGTTGCAGAATTAGTCTAATTTAGAAATAGAAAAAAAAATCCAAAAAATTCTCAATTTTTGGATGAAAACATGGCCAAAAAATTGTCACTAATTTTTTTTTGGGAAGTTTAAACTTTTCATTTTCATAAAGCATTGAGAGAAACTTCCCAATTGGGAAACCCTAAATCTTATATCCTATGAATTATATATCATACATATTAATTCACTTGGTCTGTTAGTCAGTGACGGTGGGCCAACACGAGCAGGCTAGGTACAGGAGAGGTTCAGGTTTATCCACAACAAGTTCAGGCATCCAATGGATGGATGGTGCGCCGGTGAGTGCTGAATCACTTTGGCCCAGTGTGATCCGATGAAAATCGATGTTTAGCAACAATTGGAAAAATATAAAGAACCAAACATTGTTGAAATAACACACATGTGCATTATGCACGGGGTTCACACTAGTATCCCTCTAAGAAAAGAGGACAAATCTTCCTCTTGGTGGGAAAGAAAGAAATACTCTAGAACCTTGGCCAAGAGGAGGAAGCAGTTTGCTCTAGTGGGTGGTAGGACTGGACCTCGCGTAGGAGAAGGGCCTCTAGTTAGTTAGTTGGTTGGAAGATGATGGGCAGAGCAGTTGTTGCTTCTCAGCAATCACCATCCCCACTACTCCTTAGTCTTCTTGCACTAGGTGCTTCCAAACCAAATCTCATTTTTCCAGGAGTTGATTTGAACAAAATGACGGCAATGGTGAGTGGGGGATGAGAGACCAGCATCTGCAAGGTAGTCATAATAGTTGGCAGTTTCTATAAATGCTCAAAATGGCAGACGTAGCAGGAAGGGTGTTGTCACCCTCTCTGGGGGGAGCTTGCTCCAGGAAGTATATAGTCTTGCATGGTTGAGGATGTCGCGGAGGAGGAAAAAGAGCTTTTCGATCTTTGTGCGCTAGGAGACTAAGACAATGACGACGACAACAATGGGGATGGTGAGGAGGAGGAGAAGGAGGAAGAAGAGGAGCAGCAGCAGCAGCACCTGAGAATGGAGCTCGTAGAGAAGGAGACAATGAAACCCGTCTCCCTATCTTCCTCCGTTCTCCCGAGATACAGAATACGAAGTCTATCCTGTGAAGTCCAGAGTGGGTCATTACAGAGTGATGGAGATGGGACCGGCGCTTTCGCGAGTTCATTCTACACCCATCAACTGGACGCCATGTACTACAACAGCAGCATGGTAGCAGCAGCTTCAGCATCTTCTTCTTCTTCTTCTTTAGACATAAGGATCCAGGAGTTCTCCTCCTCTTCCTCCCTCAGGGTGGATATCTCCAGAAAGGAAATCCTAGATGAGGAGGAAAAAGGGGTGAGCAAGTTCCAGATGAGTCGAAGGTGGTTAAAGAAGCAGTAGAGGTCTGTGTCGTCCAGTGAAGAAACAATCAAGGAGATCTGGGAGAAGCAGCGTAGGGGCAGCACGAGGGTGGTCTTGATGGAGGAGGAGGAGCAGCAGGAGATGAGCTTCACCAGTCCTGAACACAATAGCAACAAGAACAAGAGCAACAACAGAAGTGTGGGCATGAAAGTATCTGACTGTGGTTCTTCCTTCGACAGAACCACTTGGCCATCACTCATGCAGAGGACCGCCACCTCCACCGCCACACGCTCCAGAACTAGGAGCTTGACAAATGAGAACATGGATGAACTTCGGGGATGCATAGACCTGGGTTTTGGGTTTGAAGCAACAATGAAAAGGATCTGGAGCTTTGCAATACCCTGCCTGATTTGGAGCTTTGCTATGCTATCACCAGGTAGTACAATGATGTAATTGGTAGATCTTCTTCTTCACCCATTTCCACTTTCGGCAGTAGTAGCTCTCTGGATCGTTGCAGCAGTGGTAGCAGCTTGCAGAGCTTTCTTCTGGAGTCTTCTTGGCACATTTCCAGCCCTGGTAACAAACAATAATGCCTTTCCCTTCCTCCCTCCCCCTTTCTATTTTCTGGCATTATGATCAGATTGCATTTCTTATGAAATCTTTTGGTGCAGTTTTTCCAGGCAATGAATCAAATCCTTCACCCACTCCTAAAACCAATTTCATATGAAATTTTTCTTTGGGTGCACTTATTTCCTCTAGGCAACAAATTCTTCACCATGCCTTTAAACTTCCTCTTCAAGGCAATGGTAACAAATCCTTTGCCATTCCTTCAAGGTTCCTGAAAACAATGGCAACAAATCCTTTGCCAATCCTTCAAGGTTTCCTAAAAGCAATGGCCAGCCTTGAGAACCTTCTGAAAGGTTCTTGAAAGAGATTTTCTCATGAAATCTTTGTGCCATTCATGGCAACAAATCTTTCCCCATTCCTTCCAAGGTTTCCGGAAGCAATTTCTTATGAAATCGTGGTGCCATTACTGGCAACAAATCCTTCACCATGCCTTCAACATTCCTGAAAACAATTTCTTGTGAAATTGCGGTACCATCCCTGGCAACAAATCCTTTGCCATGCCTTCAAGGTTCCTAAAAGCGATTTCTTATCAAATCTTGGTGCCATTCCTTGCAACAAGTTCCTTCACCACTCCTTCAAGGTTCCTAAAAACAATCTCTTATGAAATTGATCTTGCTGCAATTCTTAGCGATAAATACTTTCCCATTTCTTTAAGGGCTCTTGAAAGCAATTTCTTATTAAATCAATCTTGGTGCCAATTCCTAGCAACAAAATCCTTCATCATTCCTTCTCAAGGTTCCTAAAAGCTCCTCAAATCAATCTTAGTGCAAATTCCTTATGAAATCATGGTGACATTTCCAACAAATTGCTTTCACCATTCCTTCAAGGTTCATGGACATCATCTATTAAGTTGTTACATTTCCTTGTTAGAACTAATCTATGGAGTCTCAGTGCATTTGCTAGTTGTTATAATTTCACAAGGTTATAACAATTGTGCACTCATGTTGAGTTTTCCTCAAATTGTTGCAAAGATTTCTCTATAGTCATCTCTTGTGAAAGATTGAGCTAATGTGGTTTTTCTATAATTAGCAAATTGTTGACAAACAAATACAAAAGCTTGAGCTAGGTGTTTTGTTGAACTGTTGAAAATGCAAGTGATCATCCATCACAAGTGAAGACAAGGCTTTCAGATAGGCATCCCCACCCTTTTTTTTCCCTTAGTGATCACAATCAGCAAATACTTTTGTGAATGTCTACTTGATTCGTTGTTATTTCCCTTTGACTTTGTAATTAATATCTTCTTGTTGACATATGCTGTGAAGGTCTATGAAGTTGATGTAGGTAGGACAATAGGCAAGCCATCAATTCAATAATTGACAATTCCTTGTGTGTAGATTGTTGATGAAGTTTGTCATGATTCAGCAATGTCTGCAACCTTTGTTCAAACCCATGTAAGAAGTAGCAATAGATGGGATCAAAGCTTAATCGACAGATGGGACCATTAATCATGTTGGTTTTTTCCATTACATTGCAAATCTATGAGTTGCACTAATGACTTGGAATGGAGGAAATGATAGAAGATAAAGAGTGATGATTTTTCTTGTAAAGCTTAAAAAGTGATAAATTATTCAAAAAATTGTGAACGCAATGAACACAAATATGGACATGTAGTTTAGGGTGATGGAAGCTAAATAGCTACCAAAGAAAACCAAATTGAAATTGTTTCAGAATCTTAACCTAGATGTTTATGACTTTTGTTTTCTAGTTAGCGTTCATAGTTTCAATCCTCCAACTCCTACACTTGAAGAAGGCAAAAATGTTGGAATTGATGTTAGTGTGGATTTTTCATTTAAATAACATTCCATGACAAATGAAGTTATTTTTGTTGGATTAATGCAAGATTTATCAATGTCCATTTTTTTTTCAATGTTAAACATTGTTGTAAACAAAGAAATAGTTGTGTTTGCCTCCATGGCAGCAAGTTGAAATTCATTGTTTTAAGCATTTATAAGCCCTATTTTCTTTCACTCTTCTTTCAAGATCAATGTTTTAGGTTGCTCTTCAACTCCTTCCATAGGTTATGTAACCACTCCCACATGCATGGTTTTAAATTATTCATTTTGAAGTCAACATTTGGATTTTTGCCATTTTCAATTTGTTCTTTAGTGGTCCCTACTGTCCATTTGTTGAACTCCATTTTGAATACATATTTGAGTGGGCAATGTAGTATGATATCAATTAGTGACAAAACATTTATATAGTTTGTTGGTATAAAAACTACCAAGATGTTTGGATGTTTTTGTTTTATCCAATTAAAAAAGTCTTGACTCTTATGTACACTCCAACAATTTAACAGCCAAACCATTGTTTGTTGTATTTACAGTTCAAGTAATTCAATTTGAGCTTTATGGTAAAACACCATGACATTTTCCACATATTGTATTGTCATTTCAAGGTTTGACCAATGATTATCACTATAGTTGAGTTCCCACCCATTTGTTACACACATTTTCCTTTGATTGTTATTTGGTGGCAATGTTCATGGTGTTGTGCTTGTAAAGATGATTTGCAATGGCAACAACACTCATGTTACAAATGAAGATATTATCACAATCACCTGCCTTTTGTCCTCTATGCCAAGTACATGAACATGTTTGGAACCATTATTTTCCCATGTGCGTTTTCCTATTGTAGGTACCAAATGTATACCAATTTGATCATTATTGACAACAAGAGAAGGTGGAATGTCATAAGTCTTTGTTAGGTAAGTAACATGATAAGCCATGTACCTACCTTGTTCTTGCCAATCTAATGGAAGCTTGCTAACTATAATAATATTAACCTTAAAGGTTCAATTCATGCAATGTTTCATGAATTGATGGGTCCATTTTTGAATAATTTTAAACCCACCAAGTTTGTTGTCAAAAAACACATCAATGGCCAAAGACTCATTCATTCCATGAAATATGGGTTGGACTATGGAGGTTGCTAAGGGCTAACTTGCATCCTTCATTTTGTGCACTATGGCTACCATAATTTTCTAAAATATAGGGTGATTTTAAAGTAGTGGTAAATTTTGCTTCCTGGTTTCAATTCTTATGCTTAGTTTAACTACACAACATATTTTGGGTTTTGTGATTAGTTTTTACGATTATATATTAATTAAAAAAGACATATGCAACTAATGATTAGTGAGTTGTTAAACCCATGTCATTTCACCCATTTAATCACAAAGGATGTTTAATTGCAAAGCTTAGTCGTTTTAACAATTAGGATTTAAAATTTTTCTTATAATAATGAAATTCCATGTCATTATTAACCTTGGTATGATGTGTAAAGTGCATGCAATTTCAATTTATCATTTTATTTGACTAAATGTTACAAAAAACACTTGATAGACAGATGACAAGTGTAAAAAATTTATAAACATGTTATGAGTCATTTGCACATGACCAAAAGTCAACTTGGTTAGGTTAGGTAACCTAGCTTAGCTTGTTTAACCAAAAATCAACCTAGCTTAACCTAGCTAAATTAGCTACTTATGTTAAACATCTTGTGTTACTTAACCTGAGCTAAGTAGCCTAAATTAAAAACAAATGTCAAATTTTTAGCCCAAGAAGTTTAGATTAGGTTACCTAACTTAGACCAAATGACTTCGGTATCATAGGTTACAAGAATGAGGACTTGAACCCCAAAATGGAAAAATCTTTCATTTTCATTTTGAGGTTCAATTCCTTCTCCATTGCACTATCACATTTTTTTATACTAATTATATTTAACACAATGTTATAAACCTTAAAACTTTTAGCCTTGAACTAACCCTGGCCACCTTAAGTTGACTTACTTACTACTTACCAACCTAGCTTAAACCTAAACCTCCCTAGGTTGATTTAAAATGAATTAGTTTGTCAACTTATATTACTTATCAACTTAGTTTAGATTAACCTAATCATTATTAAACTAAATAAAAACCTAGGATAATTATGTTGTATTTAATCGTATCATAGTCACATTTAATTGCACAAACTTAAGGTGTTATAAACTTGTTAAAATATCTTGTAATGAGGCTACACATAATATAATAATAACTATTCAATGGAAACTATCTTTGCATTGCAAATTGCTCCAATAACATAGCTACAAAGAAGTTCCAAAATGATTGTAACTACATCAATCTTGCACCCTATGATATATGCTAAAAAGCCTACACCAAAAAAATTGTAATAAAAAGTACCAAAAACCCTAAATCAAAAAAATTGTAACAAAAAAAATACAAAAAACCTTAAATCAAAAAATTTGTAACAAAAAGAGGTATAAGAAACTTGATTAATATTGGATGATTTTTATCTTTGTCAAAATGTTAAAAAATAATTTAATATTTTTGACAAAAATATGAATAAATTTCTTAAACATGTTGAATTCAATTTTTAAAAATTAATTAAATATTCAACAATTGACTGTTGAATTGGCAAAGGTACTACGATACTTATGCAAGGCACCAATAGAAAATTTCCTCTATGGGTATTGAAAAGGCACCTTAACCAATTGCATTTCTCCTTAGTCCATGACATTTTTTCTTCAGTTTTTCAAAAATGTGGGGCATCTTGAATAGTGAAATGCCAGTTGCTTGAACAAGGATTTTTGTGTTTTTGCTATACCCTAAGGATATCATGACAAAATATGTTGGTGCTTCATGTTGGGTAACTCCCTTGGAGCAGGGTGTTCCTGAAATAAGGGTCCGTCATAGTCTCTGCCTTATGGAGCATTTATTTTGGGATTGTCCCGCTTCGAGGGTGTCACCCTAAGCTTATGGGTCATGTCTCATTAGGTTCCTCCCACTCTTAAGTGGATGTAAGAACCCTCCTCCTCCACTTGCACTGTGCGGATTTACGAATGTTTAGGTTCATGATAAAAGTTCACCTCCTGAGTTACATGTGTGGGAAAGCCCAAGACCAAGCTTGTTTTAAAGCTTTTTTGGGGAAAAAAAAGGTGAGAGGTTACTCCTTACACGCAGTAAAGCACACAAGTGAGGACATTAACGAAACTGGGCAGTAGTACTTGAATGTGACCTCATGCCGTCCCTTCTTATTCCAGTAATGCCCTCGGCCTTGTGCTTTACGTTACACTTCAGTGCTTGCATAATTAAGCGTGACGGTGCGGGCGTTTCCGCCCACCAATTGCACCAAACAAATCCGAGAAGGTAGGTAATATGCCATCCCATTACACTTAAACAAATCGTGATCAAGTTCGCCTCGTGATTTACGAACGTTTAGGTTCATGATAAAATTCGCCTCGTGATTTACGAACGTTTAGGTTCATGATAAAGTTCGCCTCGTGATTCACGAACGTTAGCTTCATCGTAAAGCTGGCCTCGTGCTTCACGACGATGGGTGCAGCCCACGAGTGGGGCCGGACTCGTCTGTCCTGTTTCTGTTTGCTTCCCGAGTTGCTGACTGATTGACTAGCAGGTGCTTCGTTCCCCTGCGTCCTTTCGCCTTCTTCGTGTTCATCTCCATCTGCTGCTTTTTCTTTCTGCTTTTCCTTTTGGCTGTAGAGAACAAGAGCAGAAGGAAACACACCAGCAAGAACAACTAACCCTAACCCAAAACCTGTTCTTTTTCTTCTCGAGTGCAGCCAACAATAAGAGCGGAGCAAGACAATAAATCAGTGCAGTTCCTTCTTCTTCTTCTTCGTCTTCTTCTGCTCAATCAGGTAAGTGCTGGAGGACATCTGCTCCACCAACATCCAATCTCCATGTGTTAATGAATTTGAGCTTTGGAAGTTTGGTTTTGCACCTTCCACCTTAGTGATGAATTGGACTCTCTCACCTTAGCTCTGGGGGGGGGGGGGGGGGGGAGGAGGGGAGGGCTTTGATTTTGGCATTCAACATGGGCTATCTGCCTTAGAAAGATAATGAATTCGTGCAAATTTCTTGAGAGTTCTAAGCTCTCTTTTACCTTTGTTTGCAACTGTATTGTTTTGTAAACAACAAGGTAGTTGAGGAATATGACTTCCATGTTGTTGTTGTCGTCTTTATTTCTTCCAGTGCTAGCAACAGGCAATGGTAGTAGTAGCTTTGGAAGCTTTACTTCCAAATGGAAATCAAAATCCTCCAAAAGACTGAAATACTTGTAAATGCCAATGAACTTGATGTTGAAAATAGCCAGATTTATTAGTGAAAAATCATCTTCCATTGGGTTCATTTGTGTCCAATTTTGTGCACATTTGATAGACTGGTTCATGAGTTGGATTTGTGTCAAGAATTGCACATTGAAACAAACATGGGGAAAGAAGACAGGAAGAAAGAGCTTCTGGATTTGAATTTTTTTTTTTATTGCTTTGAGGATGAATTGCTCACCTATTGTGTTCGTCAGTGTTATTACTGTGGGTCTCTGAGGTCTGGTATTGCTCAATCTGCAAGGGGAGAGCGATATTGTCCTGGTTGTTTTTCACTGGAGCAAGCATAATCACATTTTTTTAGCACCCTAAGGTTTTTTCCCCTCCTTTGTGATAGTCATGAAAAGAATAGCGGGGTGTATGTTGTGAACTCTAATTTACTGCTGAATTGATAGTCCAGCTGGATGCATTGATGGGTGAATCTTGTTGCGCAAGTTCATGTTCTACACATAGTATGTTTCAGTCTTGACAAGAAAGTATGGGTGTTATCTGCTCTTTGAAGAGTTAGTTGTTTCTGTCATGTTCTGTTTAAGACCAATGATAGCTGAGTTCTGGGAATTGAGGAATGAAGAACTTGGAACTGACTGCAGCCCATATTTCATGGCGTGTTCAGCAGACTCAAACTGGCCTGGTTGCATTTATAGTAGGTCCTCCTACATTCTTCCTGTTTATCAATGAGCACCTTCTCTAGTGCTGTATTTTCTTTAGTTCAACTTTTTGATGAGCTATGTCTCTTGAGTGCTAGCCAACCTCATGTCTGAGCTTCCTGGTGCTTCTGGAAACACAACAGAAATTCAGGACCCAGATTTTGTATAATGTTTTGCCTTTTTTTGCTGGGTTATTATATACTTATGGACACCCACCATCATGAGCTATGAAGTCAGTTGGTAGTTTGTCATTGCTATTTGTGATGAATTTTGATGCTCTGAGCCTTGTGAGCAACTCTTACAAGGTTATGGCCACATTGTTGTCATCTTACCTTCAAATTGTCTTTGTACAGAAATCCCTGCAATTTTATAGATTCCCCAGTGTGTTTTCCTTCAAGTTTTTTGATTTTACACAAGTAGTGAATTTTTGCTGAAAGAACACATTTTACACTGACAAAACACATTTTTCCAAGTTTTTCCCAAAATAGAAATCACAAAATAGCAAAAGTTTGCCACAAAAAAAATCTCTGAGATATGCTAGCTTTTTGTAAATTCCAAAGGTTCTTGGGCATAATGCCCAAAGTTTCTGAACTGATTGTGAAAATCATTCTGAAATTCCATGTAGGAGTGTTTATTATCCATCTGTTTCACACTTTTACATTGCTTGGTTGTCTTGGATTCTTACATATCAGGATTCCATGGGCTGATGTCTTGTGGGTTACTGCCTCCTTGGTTGATGCTTGGTTTCATCTGTATTTACTAAGTCCAGAAATATCAGTACTTATGTAGTTGATAGCAAAGAAGCCACGTGTGTGTTTAGGAACATTTGTGTGAACCAATTAGCATCCAATGGGCATGCATTGACTCTATACAAAGATGAATTTGCCTAAAATCCTCCTCCCGTTGTGAGTTGCGATTGTAAGGTATGGATATACAAATGTAGAAGACAAGGTTAGAGAGTGATGACTAGCTGTGCCTGTGCTTTGGCTTGCACCATGTGGAAATGCTGGAAAAATGACATACTCTGTTGTATTCCTCACACTGATTCCTGGCAGTAATTTTGGGACGCTGATTGTTTCTGGGCATTGTGTTGGTGGGGTACAAAGCATTTTTGAAGAAAAATGGTACTGAACATTGAAGGGGAAATGGATGGAACGCATATTGAAAGTGATGGTTTCAATCTACATTTTCAGGCTCATAAGCAGTTACATCGCAGAAAGGTCATCATTGACACAGATCCTGGCATTGGTATATTCGATGTTACCCAAATAATATCTGCTTTTTGTTTGTTTATTCAATATGCTTTGCTGTATTGTTCAAGGGTGTATAAGGATTTATGCTTACAATTTTCCTATGAAAGTTAGCTGTTGATATCCAGCACTAGTTTTGGATGTGGTTCAATTCATGATAGGTTGGTGATGAGGTTTTGACATCAGTGCCATGTGCAGTGAGTTATTGCAGATTTGAGTTGTTTACAAGTAGTACAATTGATCAACTTACAGAACTAAAGAATTGGTCAAAATGGCAAAGCCTTTGAACCCAACAGTTTGGGAGTCAGTTTGTTCTATGTTGATGGTTTGCATCTGCAATAAACAAACAAAGATATCACAAGACAGGTCTTTAGAGCAGATGACAGCAGTAGTGTAACAGTTGGTGTCTTTCTGTGTTGTGAAGGTTTTCACTGGTAAAAGGGTTTGCAGTAGAATGGTCTGGTTATAGCATAAGATTCAGACCTCTAGGGCTACTGCTATGATCAATCTAATGGGGCCAGGGTTGCTCATGGGCAGATGACATGATGGCTATTTTCATGGCTTTTCAGTCACAGGACATTGAGGTCATAGGGCTCACCACCGTCTTTGGCAATGTGGACACTCCTATGTCTACAATAAATGCTCTACACTTGGTAAGCATCTTCTTGGTTTATGTCGACAACAGTCTAATTTGTTGACAGAAAAGAATGCTGCAACATTTTGACACTTTGGTGAGTTAACTATAGATTGCACTGTAGGATCTTCAGGATAAAAGTTAAGTCATCAGCCAGTTAAGGAAAACTGCAGATGGGCCATTGCCATTTGTCTTTCATGTGCCAACTGGAGAATTTTTGCTGTTTGATTGTGAGGTTTTGGCAGTGTGAGGTGGCTGGATTTCCTACAGTGCCAGTTGCAGAGGGCAGCCTTGTAACATTGAAGGTTGGCTCTGTCTTCCTACACCTCTCCTTTCATCAGGCAAGTTGCAAGCTATTCTTCAGATCCATGCTTCACCGGTGTCTAACAGCACTTGCTTGGGAAACAGGGAACACTTCCACGAATTGCAGACTTTGTCCATGGTGCAGATGGGCTTGGTAACACATTTCAAGCCAAACCCAAGGGCTTTAAATCAGAGAGTAATGCATCAGATTTTCTGATTCAGAAGGTTGCAGAATTTCCAAATGAAGTCACAGTTGTTGCTTTGGGACCCCTCACCAACATTGCTGAGGTCAGGCCTCCTGTTGCAAATCTGGGGCATACTGTGTTTTGTTAACCTCATGAGTACTGTACTCTGATCCAATACACTTACAAAATCTTTGAATTGCTATGAAGACTCCTGGTGTGCTATGAGGGCTTCAGTTAATTGAAACCTCCATACCACTTCTGCTATATATAATTTTCTGCTCTCCTCAAGAATGTTGCTGGTGTTTGTGATCTGAAACAGGCCATTCAGAAGGACCCAACCTTTGCCAACAATTTAGCTCAATTGGTGGTCCTTGGGGGCTCCTTTTTTGCAACTGGAAATGTCAATCCTCCGGCTGAAGCCAATGTAACATAAACATTCAGCTCTAATACATATGCACTTTCTTTGTTGGGATTTCCTTTTCAAGCTCAGGATGGTGCCAAAAGTGCAGGGAACTTCTCATCATAGAGGTTTTAGTGTTTCCTTGGGAGGTGCAAACAGTCTTAGGTTCCTGCAAAGGGCAGTTTTATGGAACAAATTCTTGGTTATAACTGCAGGTGAGTGGAGGCAGTCAAGTAATCATATTGGCATCTTTCTCCAGATTTGACTTATCCTCAAAGTGTCTAGCCATTTCCAGTACCAATTGCACCTGCATTGATTAACAAGGAAGTATCCATTCTATACAAGACAACTTATAGTGTGTTGTGTTGCAGATTTATTGTGATCCCGAGGCTGCAGATATTGTATTTACTAGTGGTGCAAACACTGTTGTGATTGGCTTAAATTTGACCACCCAAGTGATTTTCACTGGTAAGTTCTGTTTCCACCTGAATCAGAGATTTGATGTTTCATTTCTTGTTTTGTGTACCTTTATAATCCAGTGGAAAGTTGCTGTCTAGTGTCATTGTGGTTGGGTTGTTGTCATATGGTTTCCCTAGAATTAAGGTTGATCACATATGAATCTGATTCAGCCTGTTTGAAACTAAGAATTTGCACTCAGTAGAGCTTTGGTGTGGAAGTAGCCACCCACCAAGTGGCTTGTCCACCCTAGAAAGAGGTACTGGAGCATATAAGGTTGAGAGGCAGAGACATATTTGAATACTCTTTTCTGCAGATGAGAATGACATGAGGTTCCCTCTTCATTGATTGCTACCTACCATGGCTGAATATGCACTGAAGACAGTAAAAAAAATTTGCGCTAGAGAAACCTGTCATAGAAATAAGGATGCACAAGCAAACTCTTTGGTGTATCTACTTTTCATCATGTACAACTTGTAGTGTTGGTGGGTTGAATTCTGAGTGGGGTTGCTTGTTCCTTTCAAGAGCAGCTGGTGACCTGCAGGAGATAAGGGATTCAAAAGGAAGAAATGGGGCATATTTATATGATTGTTGTCAGTTCTACAAGGCATGGCATATAAAATCGGATAATTTGGATGGTGAGCCAAAGTGCTAGTTCCTATCCTCATGCACATTTTGTCATCATGCTATTACAGTAACCCCAGACTTGTGTGTGCACATCTGAACTCTGCATATGCCATCCCATTCCCCAGTCATTTTTGGTTTGGGATGAGAAACAAGACCCAGTTTTGTGGATTGGGCTCCTCTGCACAATTGGACAATAACAAAGACTTCTATCCTTCTGCTCCTTGCAATTGGGCAGATCCCTGAGGCTGTTAGATTCTTTCAATTGGAGGGTTTTGAAAGTAGGCACAATTCCAACACGGGGTCCACATAATGTTTGTGGAGTTGTTGTACATTGACAGGGATTTTCCTCCATGATCCTACTTGCATGGCTGCACTGCTCGACCCCTCTCTTTTCACTTACAAAACAGGAGCGTTGCGGGTGGAGACCAAGGGGATCTGTGTGGGACATACTCTTCTTGATATGGGATTAAAAAAGTATTTCTTTAACACCTTGTTTGTGTTAGTCTCTCTTGATTTTTCCAAACCTGCCTTTGATAACTCAATAATTGATGAGATTCCAGTATTGATGATTTAGTGACATTGGGTTCTGAAGTACAAAGTTGGCAAAGGTGTATATAAGCCAACCACAGATGAAGAATTAGATGATACTGCTGCCAAAAGGCTGATGGATTTGTTGGATGGTGGGAACAGTTGGGTGGGCGAGAATCCCTGGATTGGTCAACCACCCGTCAAAGTTGGTTGGACTGTTGATGTGGAGGGTGTGAAAGCACTTGTGAAAAGCCTGTTGTGCAGGCCATAATGGAAACTGTTGAATTGATTGCTGTCATCCTATTCTATTACATGCATCTGTACTGAATATTATTGACATTCTGGCCAAAATAATTTGGGAAGTTTATGCTCTACAGCAGATTGATTACTGTTGTTGTCTCACTAGGATTGTGATCTTGATTTGACATGAAGATTAGATTTCTGCTGTGACCACAGATATTGATTCTTTCTACTGATTCCCTTCTGGTCATATTTGTCCATGTTCTTGCTGCCCATGACTGCATTCACTTGTTGAATATAGCTGCATCAACAAGCTAACTTGCTAGCATTTGGCTTATTATGTAGAGAGGCCACAGAACAAACCTGACATCTTTATTCACTAGGTGCATGAGTCTGTGATGAGAGAGGGCTTTGCTGATGTCTCGTGTCTTTATTCTGGGCACAGGTTAAACAGATGAAACTAAGGTTCGTTCTCACATTTTAAGAGAGGTAAGTAATTGTGCCTTGTGTGAAGATGAAGTTGGTGTAACAGCAGAAGGATTATGGATGGAAGTGTCAGGGGTGGGCGAGAGAGTATCTACAGTTAACAACAATTGGGCACCAAATGAACTTCCATTGTTCCTATGGGAGCAGTGTGTACCGGTCTTGTAAGCTTCATATATTCCAACCCTTCTCTTCATTGGGAGGCTCTTTGTCATGCAGATCATTATTCTTTATGGGTATGTGGAGAATGAGAATTACTCATAGTAAAATGAATCGAGCCTTAGTTGTTCCTGTTGTTTGCAATGATGATAGCTGCTCCTGGGAAGAAACTGGTTCATCGTAGGTCACATTGTTGTACCTGATGTTTGCAATGATGAAGTCTGGTCCCAGGAAGAAAATTGTGAACATTTGAGCCTTAGTTGTTCCTGATGTTTTTCATGATGATGGATGATCCTGGGAAGAAACTGGTGAACATTGAGCCTTAGTTGTTCTGGATGGTTGTGATGGTGTTGGATGGTCCCCAGAAGAAACTTGTGAATAGTAACAGTAGAGGGTTTTGACTTTCCTTGGTAGTATGTGTGTTTGTGTTCTAGTGCAGGTTGTTGACACAAATTTGTGCTGCAATAATGATTTTAGTAGATTGCTCTCCTCAGGCCCCTCAGTGAAATGAGATTTTTCCCATGACTTCCAAAAGTCCTCTCCTGAAATTGGGACTATTTGGAAGGCATGGAGCATGAGAGCACACATGACAAGATTTTTTTCATATAGAACAAATTGAAGGCATTTGTCACTGATGCTCAGTTCTGTAAGCTAATTCTCAAGAGGGTGAGTTGGGAAGAAAAACCAAATGTCCGTGAACTTGCCAGATTTCTCAAGAGTCGAGGCACCATACATATAGTTATACTTCACTGGCAAGACTCTGAAATATTGAAGATGAAGCTCTGAAATATTCAAATGGGGGTTGCAATTTGGTGCACCCATCTTCTGATATTTTAATATATTTTGACTGAATCTTTTGATTATCAATTGCAGGTATGGTATTCATTCATGGGCTTTGATTATTATCATTATTGTGGTGGTGTCGGGTAGATTAGCAGGTTTTCTTTCATTGAGTTGGAAACTGAACTAACTTTTCCATGGAAAATGCCCATGAATCAAAAGCTAGAATGATTGGTAAAAAGGGACACGGAAAGAAATACTTTCAAAGCAGTGCCTTTTTGGGGGGGTGAAATATTGCCACTTTATGACAAGAAAAAGGAGCTGTGGACCCTAGAGGGATGTTTTTGCGGAGAAAAATGGCACAAAGTTGTCATATTTTGAGAGAAACAAAGGTTGAAATCACCAGATTTAGACCATACCTTTTAGGATATTGCCACAATATAGTGAGGTTCTGAAAAATTCTTCTTTGCTCTATGCCAAATTTGGCTATTTCCTCTTTTGGATGGTCACCATTCTACATACTTCATAAATTTGAAAACAATCGGGTTTTATACCTTCTTTAGTTTCTCTTATTAGTTAACACCCATTGCACCGACAATGAAATACCCCACTTTCTTTTACTTTCTTCAAAAGTGGAGATGACGAACGGAGGAACTTTCATAGAAAAGGGAAGACATAACACTTGGTGTATGAATAGTTTTCCATGTCCTTGTTCCACCCAATTGCAAGAGGAAATTTTTTAAAAAAAACAAAAAATTAGGCAAAAGCAAATGTGGTGAATAGTGTTATCGTAGCTTTGGCCCATTAGATTGTGGGTGGACAAGATACTTTCTTTCATTGGGTTCATGTCTCACTTTTAACCATAGTGGGTAGTTTTGTTTTTTTACCTACTATGCAATAAATTAAAACAAGCTAACAAAGGTCCCTACTTGTGTTTTGAATTTAAAAGGAACCTTTTATTGCAATTCCAACATTATTTTTGTTTTTATGGAACCTCTGGTGCAGTCTTGAGACCAACTTGTTGGATTTCACAAAGAATTAAAACCTGGTTCAATTTAAGACCAAGTTTGGATTCATCTCCATTCCACACAATTAAACCCAAAAAAAGAAAAGTAATATAAATTTGTTCAACTAATGCACATAATTCAAGATAAAAATCATATAAATTTTTTTTATGTACAATCAATCAAATGCACTAACTTGTCTAAAATGTAATATCAAGTTTATAAATTAAAAAAATGAAATGATATTTACATACATAAATATATTGAACTTATTTTTTTAAAATAAAAAATCCTGGTTGTTGAAGTTCTAATTCAATTTTGTAAAAAAGTTAGGTTCCTCAATCAAGTTCCAATGATTATTCCAAAATAATTTGAAACCTTTGGTCTGAACACCTTAAAACTTGACCTATAATCTTAATCTCTTAAAATCCCAAAACCTGCCAACATTGGTCCCTACTTCAACTTAGCAACCTACTTGCCCTTGTTTTACACACTAATCACTCACCTGCCATATAGAGGGTAACATGTAGGGAACTATCTATAAATGCCTTACTTCCACTCTATTTACCTATTAATCACCTTTGTACCCCAACCTATTTGTTAATCATTTACATGCCGTAACTTACTTAATAAATTACCTACTTGATCCAACCTACTTATAATTGTCTTAAAAACAACATGCTTCATATGGTTGGTGGCTCATGCCCCTATATACTCTCATTCCTTTTACATGCCTTTACTTCCTTATTAACCGAGTGTTATGACCTTACTTATGTGTAGGGGAAGGCTAGCTCTCAAGGGCTTCCCCTAATCCAAAAGTCATAGCCTCAAGGGTGTAGGCTTGAAAATTAGGGGAGACTTGTTGTGTCATGGTTCAAATGTCAAACATCAAGAACTAGAGGGTACTCATTTTTGTTGAAATTTAGAAGGTGTTCAAAAATAGGGTCTCTCTTGCCGTTGTAAGCCTCATGCTTGATGTTTAAAGTTCCAAGCTTGTCCATTACATCATATTTATGAGATCAATATAACCAACTCTTGTAAAGTATGAAGGGGTTTTGGGGCACACATCATTATAACCAAGGGGTTTTTCCCTCAATTTTCTGATATAAAAAAATTACCAAAAGTCTCTAAAAAGTTAGCAAAATTAGTTGAATGTACAATAGAAAAACAAAAAAAAATTCAAAAAAAGGCTTTTTGTGAAAAAATGTCAAAATTTGTCAAAGAAAAAAGTGCTAATTATACCTAGTGTGCCTTGTGCCATTGAGCGTGTATTGTAATATATTGTTATTCAAAATTCAATAACTTTGACACCATGGGTCTAAAAAATATGACACTACCCTGGTGCACCTGTATTCATTGAAGCTTTTCCAAGAGTATCAAGACTGCACTCCCAAATCTCTAAAATTTTAATTCTGAAATTTTATTGAAAATTGAGTGAAAACCATACTCAAAATTCAATAATTCTCATGCATTGCAAACCTAAACATTACAAAATCACCTCAGTGCACACCTACCCATCAAAGAGCTTTTTAGTGATACCAAGAACACAACCTTGGTTTGGTAAATTGCAATGTGACAAAACAAACAAATATAAACTACCTTCCTTCATAGTAGGATAAAAAATGTTGATCATGAAGATGAATGTGAGTACACACAAAATGAATAGCCAACAACAACAAAATGGCCATCCACAAAATGGCTTGTTTGAAATGGATCTATGTGGAACAATTTATCTAAATACAATTAGGTACTTTAGCTCCTAGTGGTGCTTGTTTTTTTTTAATTTTTTATTTGACACCATCCAAAATGTGTTCTAGATATTTTGACATAATTTTTCATATTTGAAAATTTTGACTTGTTCGAAGTACTATTATTGTTCTTCAATAGAAGACAATTCTACATAATAGATTACTTGAATAAGGTTCAGGGTATGTAGATTATTGGCGTGGGAGGGGGGCAATCCTTACACAATGTTCATTCTTATCAAATAATTATGCTTTAATAATACATAATAATAAACCATAATCAATTCCAAGTAGATTTACAATTCAAGGCTTATGATTTTAAGGTTATCAACATATATAGGATTTACCACAACAAGAGGTTTAATCTTGTCAAATTAAATGAAATCCATCAAGGTGTATATAAGTATAGATAATATGTTCGTGATATTGAATAAAGAGAATTGGAAAACCTCTTCTTGATATGATATATGTAGTTTTGTATGTAATGCACTTGTTTCTTTTGGATTCCTCATTACTGAATATGAAGATGTGCAATCCTTTCATTTAGAAAAAAAAACCTTCATCATCATGTATGTCAAAGCATGCACAATACCTTCATGATTGAGTATGCTAGATATGTTATTCCTTTCGAAACCTTCATCGTTTTGTATGAGAAATGTACAATAATCTCATTGGTTATGTTTGAATGTGCAATACATTTATTTATTTAAAACTCATTAGTATGTATGGTAGAGCATGTCCAATTTCCTAATTTCTTTATACAAAACCCTTATTGTGGAATGTGCCAAAATGTTTAGTCCTATGATCTATTTGAAACATTTTCGTGGATGGTAGAACATGCAATATATTCATGATCATGTCGAACCTTCACTATGGAGTATGCTAGAATGTGCAATACTTGCATAGATATTCATAGACTTCATTCAAGGTTATGCATAATGATATTTCACTTTCTTGTCGTTGGTCCTTAAACTATTTTGATACATTAACAAGCTTTAAATCCAAGCTTTCAATCCTATTTGGCAAACATTGATGAAAATAATATATATGAAACATTATGTTGTAGGGGAGGTTCTCGTCTGAGTGCCTTCTTCTAAGGGAGGGGCACTTGAGGGTGTGAGCCTGAGGGTGTTCCTGAACCTCAGGAAAACACATAAGTACAAGAACCTCCTCTTATGCAAACAACTCTTTTATTTCCTCCCTTCTTTCTCATTTCGAAAAAAACAAATATTTCCATGGGAACATGGCAACATATAAAATTGGGGGAGCTCCCCCAGCGTTAACACACTAAGGTTCTTCTGCTGGGGGAAATCCCTCAAAATACACACCCAAATAAAAAGGGAGTTGTTTACTTTGTGATTGTTTCATCCTTAAGATCTTCACGTGACCTTGGTTGTGTTATAAATGTTACATTAAAATCTCCACTTTATTGTATTTTTTAATAGTTGGATGGAACAACATGATGATGATTGAAGTGTCACATAAACAACTTAAGAGTTTATGCAAGATTAAAAAGTTCTAAATAAAATATCAGAGGTGCTGAGAACTAAAACTTAAAGGCAACACATGGCCATTTTTCAAGCGCATAGGAGAAGAGTTTGCACAATCATCATACAAATATCCCTTTAGTTATAAAAGTGCTATTTGCAATGAAAATGTCTAATGAGATTTCTTCATTTAATGCGAGTAGACCGTTTTAGGTTGAGACATTCACTTGCAGTCTCTAAGCAATTGTTCTACTATGCAATTTGACAAAGCATACAAATCACAATTTGAGGGTGACAAGTTTAATTGCATGTTGAGAAGCCTAAATATAGAAACACAAGATTCAAAGTTTTTGAAAAAGATCTCTGAAGCACAAAATCTCAAGAAAAAGATTCACATGTAAATTTTTTTTCAGTTGCTTGAGAAGAGAAGATTGCATGTAGAAGACAAAATCTCTCCTGTGCCAAAACATGGCAAACTTTAAAGGCATGGCATGGCAAGGCAAACTTTACAACAGGACAGATTTCACTTGACCAAAGGTGCAGCTTGACATCAAGTTCAACAATTTAAATGGCGTTCATGCACAACTGACTCAAGATAGTTCCATTCATTGCTGTGATGGTTTTGCGAGGGAAGTGTCGGTTGAGCCCACAAAAGACAACACAAAAGAAAATCAAGCATCCCCTTCCTTGTACGCGTTTACCACACAGAAAAACCGGTGTTGTGAAAGTGGGGGAATGATAATGGGCCCAGAAAGAAACTTCATAGATTAGGGAAAGTAATAGTATATAAAGAAACAGAAATGTTTGTTTTTTTCATATTGACACCGATAACGCGCCTTCTTTTTGTATGACCCACAAAATCAAAGATGCCCCAAACCCGGAGGATGGGAGATTCATTTTAGTGAGTGATAAAGTTTTTAGTCTCCTTTCTGGGAAAAGGGAAGGAAATAGGGGAAGCAGGGGTTGTGAATAGAAGGGAAATGTGTTTCATTTATTCGAAATGGAACTTATAGACACCTAGCTCACCATGAGGGATGAATGGTGTGTGGACATGAAGCACTTTTCCATTGGGTTCCAGTTCCCTTGCTCACCATGGTGGTTAGCTCAGCTCAGGTTCTGATTCGATTACCTACCTACTAACAATCCACTAGCTCTTCACCTAAGAATTAACAATCTACATGCATCTATTTACCAATGAAGTGGTTTATTCCAATGAAGTGGTGAGCTGGTGGCTCTTGGTTCACTCTGGGCCTAGAATGGGGATATTGGTGAGTAAATTGGCAAACTTGTCTCCAGCAGTTTGAGGAAAAGTCTATTTGACAATGTCAACAAAAAAATGAGAGAATCTTGATGGCAAATCTGAGTAACAAATCTGGCAAACTTGAAATTGCAAAAGTAAACATGAGCACATGCAAGGAAGGAGGGAATTTGATTTTTTTTTGAAATATATATATTTTTAATTTTTCAATTTTGTGATGCAGTCAAATTGGCGATTATCAACAAGAAGATTTAGCCAAATTTGGCTGTAGATCAGTTATGAAAGTTTTTTTAAAAAAAGATTCCTTTTACATTTTGGCACCTGTTAGAACTTAGTCCTGTTGCAGAAATCTCACAATAAAATTTTTTTTGGGGGAGGAAGTTTGGCAGATTAGGCCCAATTTTTCACAAAAATCCTTTGCATGTTTAGAAATAAGAATTTTCAGGTCGAAAAAAATTCGCCACAAAGACTAAAAAAAACACTGGAAGGAAAGAGAAAGAAACCAATTCAGAATCTCTCATCTCCATGATTGACTTATTGCAAGCGGTCGATTTTTGATATGGGAAAAATACAGCCAACCTACTACAAGCTATTGATTTTTGACATGGATAGGTTTTGACATCTTGTTTGAGCTAACTTGACGTCCTGTAAATTCTCCCTTTTCGTTTTTTTTCTTATCCCTTTGTACATTTTCCTAATCTACGGTGTGTCTATCAATAAAGTTTTACAGTGTTTCATGATCAAAATCCAGAATCTTCTTCTTCAATCAAATACAAAACTTTTGTTATTTTGAAATATGGAGAGAGTATATAGCTTATCATGTCGGTGCAACGCGCAGGACTGCCCAAAGTTTCCTTCCTGAGAGAGAGATCACCTTGGGCAGGTAGGTGGGGTGCGTGGGTGAATTTTTGTTGCCATTTTGAATTTGGTTTTGGTGTTTTTTTGTCTGGGTTTTCCTGCATATTTGGCTTTGCAGAAAGATTGTGATTTTGATGCAATTGAGCTTTGTGGGTGGTGATAAAGATAACAACACACTCAGTTGGAGTAGTAGTTCTGTGTATTTTGGTTTGGATATTTGAATTTGAAGCAATTTGGGTAAGTCTTTGTTCTGTGATTTTGCATGTAGATTGTTTTCCATTCTGAGGTTGAAGAGGTATGGGTTGCTAAATTGGTTTTTGTGATCTCTAATTCTTATATTTGATATTCTATTTGCTTTTGGGAGTAATTTGTGGTTGCAGGATCTGGTAAGTGAAAGACAAAAAAAATTCCCAGAGAATAATGATGATGGGAGTAATTTTTAGTTGCACAATCTGGTAAGGGGAAGGCAGAATTTTTTCTGGAGAATTAATGATCATGATGCTGAATTTTGATCCCAACAGATGATCTAATAGCAGCACATGTAAGAAAAATACGAAGAGCACGAGATTGCAACTTCAGTTTCACAGCTTTGAAAGATTCATCTGAATTGGGACAAAACCAAAACAAAATGACAAAAACCATGAGAGCTGTGCAATACTCTGGTTATGGTGGAGGTGCTGCTGGATTGAAGGTATGATGGTTGCACTGGGCGCATCTCTAAACAGTTGTTTTAATTTTGTTTCAGATATGAACATGGGTACTGGACAGAAACTAGTACACCATCTCTTCTACCCTCTCTCTCTTAAAGCTCAACTTTCAGTTTACTGGATCTGTAACTGGTTTGTTTGTCTAATGTTGTGATTAGTACTAATTAGAGGTAGTGTTTTCCACATTGACTTGAGGCATATACTTCTTTGGAAGAACTTGTTGAAAAGGATAAAGTGGACACAGGAGTCTCATTTCATAACCAGACCTAAATTTTTTCTTATAAGATAAAGAGCAAGTGTAAGGGATTTTTCCGTTTTGCGAATCTTGACTTTTGAGCCCTATGAAGAATTATCCTTATTGGGAAGAATTTTTGTTTTTTAGAAAAGGTTGGAGGATAGGAGTTTTAGGAGAGAGTGATTGAATATGGCCCGGATGTAAATTTTCTCTCAACCTTGATAGCCTGATCAAACATAGGCAACCAGAGAAATTGAGGTTGAACATCCGTGTATCTGTGTCATTGTTTCAATCCTCTTGCTATCCTTTTTGTTTACAGAGTTCTGGAGGGTCATGGAAATTGAATTCTGGCAAAAGAAGGTGCATCCAAAAATGTAGTGAATTTGACTGTAGATTGTATGGGATTTTGATGATGATGATGATGATGATGAGAGAGAGAGAGTTTCTGGATGCAGCATGTGGAGATTCCAGTCCCTGTTGTGAAGAAAGACTACGTGTTGATCCGAGTGGAAGCAGTGAGTATCAATCCACATGACTGGAAAATACAAGATGGGTACGTGAGGCATGTACTGCCACCCCGGTTTCCACACACCCCAGGTAATTCTTTCACATCATTTGTCCACTTGCGCTTTTTCAGTAGGCAAGTCCAAACAGAAAAAAAGAGCATTGAGGGTTGTGGTGGGTTGCTTACATTCTTTTGCACTGGGGTTTAAGTTTGAAGTTTCTAGCTAATCTGAAGATAGCTTAGCCTTGCAAGAAAGCCAAAATATTAACTCAAGTTTGAGCACAGCTGTGTTGGAGACAACTGGATATGGATCCACAATGACAAAACTGAATTGGAGAATGTGCTGTTGGAACCAGGCACTGATGTTGCAGGCGAGGTTGTAGGTCTTGGTCTCGGAGTTACGACTTTTTCACTTGGTGACAAGGTTGTGAGTTGCCTTGGCACGGTATGTTTGCTGTTTCTCTTTGCTCCCATCCAGACTAAATGGACATGCAGCGTAAAAGCCCCAGGGTGTGGGCATTCCCAAAATAAGCGGCCTAGGACAAGGTGTTAGCCAAGTCTGGCCTCCCATTTGGGGAGAGTCCCTCACCCTTGGGCTTTACCCCTTGCACAAGGCAAACATTATCATGAACCTAAACATAAACAGATCATCTGGTGTAGGAGGGGAGGGTTCTTGTACCTACTCCTTAAGAGTGGGGGGAAATTTATACCTACTAAATAGGCATTACCTAAGTAGGCACAATTTACCTGCATATTTTCCCTTCCACTGTTATGGAGTAGGCATAAGATCCCTCTGCCTAGAAAGGAGGACTATTCTCAAATGAAAGTTGAAAGACACTAGCAAATCTCTCCTAGTGCTTTATGAACCTTCAAAATTATTTCATTGACTAGTGGTGTAGGGTACAAAGGACAAAATTGATCACTAAGGAACCAACCTATTGTGCTTGCTTGCTGACCGCAATACCTGAGAAGAGGAACTGATGTACAATATCTAAAAAAAGATGAACTCCATTTTGTGCTTTAGTTTTCAAAGGTTTCTGTGCTTCTCCATCCTGGGTACATTCATGATAAAAGTAGCCAGCTGCACTTCCTGAAGCACTCCTGGGTAGTCCTGAAATTGTATTGACAGGTTGATGTGTCAGACTGGGTTTGGTCAATCACTCCTTTTTTTCCCCACTGGTTATAGTGCTCAAACTGTGCTTTAAAACACAAGTCACAGTCCTTAAAAACGTACTTTCAGATACCTGATACTCAATAGAATCATTTCAAATTTATACAAATGCTACATTGATAGATTTCAAAACATCATTGTAAGAACGCACACCACATTTCCAGCACTAACATAGTTACCACTCAAAACCATAAAAAATGAGCATTGGTTACAGTTTTAGTGGTATGCTTTACTGTGAATGTACCTTCCCATGATCTTCCAAGCTCCTTTGGCAGTTTCATAATGTGATACTCACAAATTCAAAATGTTGAGTGTTTGATGCATCTGAGAGTTTTTTACAAACGACATTTTTAGATTGCATTCAAGACCCAGTTATACATGGATCATTGCTTGGAATGCAGTCTGGTGGAGGATTAGCTGAGTATGCATTGGCACACATCTCAACAACAGCCAAGAGGCCATTAGGGGTGACAGCAATCGAAGGTGCTTGCTTAGGTGATGCTGCATTCTCTGCTCTCCAGAGTGTGCGTGATTGGGCAGGAGTACCGCTCAATGGAAGGAAACTCAAGGTTCCCCCAAATATTCTCATAACTGATGCTAGCGGTGCTGTTGGAACTTTTGCAGTGCAGGTTTCTCTCTCTCTCTCTCTCTCGCGCAATATGGGATGTAGAATCAATTCAGGAACCCAACACCAAATCACCTTCAAGTAGAGAAACAGTCAAATTCAGTTCCATCTTTGGCACACATTGATCTGTTGCAGTTAGTGCATGAGAAGTGGAGCCTCAGATAGAAATCAAGAGATCAGTTTGTGCTACTGTGTCTAGGGAGGAGAATCTCTAACAGTCAGTCATCTAATTAGTTTCCTACTCAATTAATTTGCACGGTGATTGCATCAAAAAACCAAATGCGACCATCCATGTACATCCATATCCATCCATCAATCACTTGGGAGCTTGATGTCATTAAATATTTGGCTAAATTGGGTTGTGGAGTTTTATTCCTGTAGCTTGCAAAATTGGGAGGTGCGCATGTGACAGCTACATGCTGTGAGGCAAAACACTTGGAGCTGGTGAAGAGTCTTGGAGCAGATGAAGTACTGGATTCCAAGACACCAGGAGGTGAATCCTTGGAGAGTCCATCAGGGAAGAAGTATGACACTGTAATTCAATGTGGGGAGTATTTGCCGTTTGCCCACATCAAGCCCCAACTCTCACCTACTGGCAAAGTGATCGACCTCACTCCATCACCCAAAAGCATGCTGTCGAGTGCTGCCAGTCTAGCTTCATTTTCCAAACAGAAATGTATTCCTTTCATGCCATCAGCTAATACAACTGACTACTACTTTCTTTTCAGCTTAATGCAGCAGAAGAAGCTCAAGACAATTGTGGACTCTGAGTTTCTCTTGGAGCAAGCAGAGAAGGCTTGGGCAGCCAGCATTGCTGGGCATGCAACTGGGAAAATTGTGGTCAAGTGCACAAAATGCAGCTAGAAAACGGACTTCCAAAAGGTGAAGCCAAAACACCAAAACAAAAGATTAACCATGATGAAACTCCCACAATACAAAAATTGCACATAATTTGAAAGCTAATTCCTTTCAATTTCACTGTGCAATTCCAGATAATACACATCTCTTAGTTGCTGGCTTGTAGTAATTCAATATTGCATAATTTGGGTCATCAGATGTTGAAATTTTTGTGTGGAGGGCATGAGATAATTGCATTGAGAGTCAGAGAAAATGTGTAATGTGAAAGTGTGCAAATGAAAATATGTTACATAGTGAAATTATGGAGGCAGATCTCTGCCGTAGTATATCATCAAGCAACAACAATTGCAACAAGTCCTTAATGAGACAAAATTTGAAATACATGGGTGTGTTATGTTAGCCATGGCATGTAAACAATTCACCGCATGTGTTTGTTGGTAGAGTACTATAAGGCAAATTCGGTCATAACTCCCTGCAAACCTTGTACTAGCTTGTGGGTCAAGTGTGTACAGTGGTAGCATATTGTTACTTTACAGCAAAGTGTTCTACTACTTCGACAGAATAATACTATCATCATAATACCTGAGGATTCCTACCATTATTTTCATTAAGAGTGAGATTGAGATGTATTTCTGGTTTGTTTGCACAACCCTTTTCTTGATTAAGTATTTCCATACTTATGCACCGCACCTCCACTTTGTTTGGGAAATATTCAGATGAGTAGGTGGGGAGGAGCTCGAGGTCCATGGAGGCTCCCTTTCATATCTTCAAAGTTGCAAAAGGTTTAGGTTTAATTTGAATGGGTCTTGAGTTTCTTGGTAAGCTAACATTTTAAACTCTTCATGCTCAGTCAGTTTCGCCAGTCAGTCCTCAACCAATCAACTACTCTCCAAATAGCAATCAACTAATGTTGCAGTATATTTAACTAATTTCTACCTCATCATTTATGAGTTAATTTTGTTCCCATAAAGTGTCGAAATTAAGTCCAATATTTGTCTTGTTTTTTCTTTCTAAAATTTCTGTTAGGAAGAAGGTTTTGAATGATTTGTGGGTGATAATCCTCAAATTTTTGTAGCAAGCATGGATACAAGGAGGAGGAAATGAGGAAACCTTTGTTCCCAGGGCATAATGCGACTTTCAAGGGCATTGCACCTTGGACCTTGGTCTATGCCCTTTGTTCCCAGGGCATAATGCACAGACAGTAGGGTCTCCCCCTATACTAACAATTCCTCCACACTCATGATTCACATCAAACTGGATAGAATTATGAGATGATATTATCATAAAGGGTATAGAGATTTCAGAATTGACAAACATAACAGAAGTGACAAATCGGCAAGCATGAAAAGAAAAGACCTAAATCATGTGTCATGTTCAACATGCAAGCAACAATGACAACAGCATGGGTTTTGATGCAAGAACCCAATCAAAGTACAGACTGATAACCTCATAACAGACTTCCAGTAAATCATATATCATGTTCACATTCAAGCCATAATGAGAAAAGCATTGGTTTGGATGCAAGAATTGATCAAAGAACCAACTGACAACCTCATAAGAGACTTCCACCAAATCATACATATCATGTTAAACATCCAAGCCACAAGTTGAGAAGAACAAAGGTTTTGATTGAATCATGCAATTAAAAAAAAAACTACTAAATTTCCACCTGAACTTAGCATTCAATGTTTCAAGAAAACTCCAGTTACAAGAGCAGCAATTGCATTTGTCCGATTCACACAAATTCAGCTGCCAATTTTCTGAGATTGAACACTCTTGGAGGGAAGGAAGTGCATTCAGAAGTCGAGAGACAACTTTTAGAGCCTTCAATTATGTGTAACAGGCACTCTAGTTTCACATCAGCACATTGAAGCAAAACCTTGCTTTCACACACCTGCATTTGAAAACAATGTGAATACTAGTCCCAATTTTCTTGGACCATTTTGTTGCAGATGTTTTGTTGCTCTTCAACTACTTAAAGAATCTTCCATATGAATCTTTCATTTCTTGGGCATTCATATTGCATTTTGTGGATTCTCTATCAACTCAAAAAGACACAAAATGCTCTACAATGCTAATCTGATTTCTTCAGTTTTCTTCCAACATCCTCTGCAAATACTAGTCCCAATTTTCAGCTTCCCTCCAACATCCTCTACAAATTGTTGAAGCAGTTGCAATTGAGTACTTTCAGCATGATAAGTAAACTGTAGAATTCTTGTCACAAAACTACAAGGATCTGTTGAGGGTTATTTGCATCTTGATGATGCTGCACCCCCATTTGTTTTCGGTTTGTGTTTTAGAGAAGAATCAAGGGAGGCACTGACAGATTGTGGTCCTTCAATCTCATGGTTACTACAGGAGCTCAGTTTATCTTCTCCAAGCTTGCCCATGGATGATAGATTTTGGCTGAAAACTGTTCTCAAGAAATCACTACAGAGGTCCCCTGTGAGAGCTTGCCACTGTCCACAGTCCACATCAAGCAATTGAACTCAGAAAAATTCTTTTCACAATTGTAGATCAAGTGTGGAAGTGTGTAGAGTCACTCACTACCATGTGCACATCATTGAAGATTAGAAGAGATGGGAGCAGTGAAATGTGGTGATGTGTTGAGGTAATACTGCACACAAGATTAGACTGTGCACTGTTCTTCAAACTGTGCAAAAAGAAAGAGAGTGACTTCTGGAGACTTCATTTCTGAAGAGTTTCAAGTAAATGAACTTTTGTTTCTGTAGGGTGCATCACACAGAAACATGTGGAAATTGCTTAGTTCAAAGCAGTTATTGAAGAAGTTTGATAGGAAGACACAAAAAAGCTCTACTTTACTCATACTTACTTCTTTCCTGCTCCAATTGGAGAATAGTTTCTGCTTCTTTCAATGCCTTCAACTGCTTCTCCTGTTTCTCCTGGGCTGCAGTGTTCACAGCTGTGGCAAAGTAAAAAATTGCATTTGCTGCTCTACGCCTGTTTCAATCACCACATTCAGATGGTCAGAGAGGTGACAAAATCATGTGATGCTGCTTCGGCTTCCATCAGTTGTTTTCCACATCTTTAAATCAAACTCTTTCTTCTGCTATGCTTACAGAATTGACAGATCAATTCAGGCAAGTTAGTGTTGCCATCTTCTCCGGAAACATGAAGATAAATATTGCACTTCAGGAACAAGTGTGAATGAGTTGCTGTTACGAACAGTGTCTCATTTCCATGACCATGCATCTTTGACTTATGCTTATGCATGGAGAATGGTAAGGGATTACCGAGGCTCAGCATAAGGATCACCAGTTGTAGGTACTGCTGTAATGTCAGACATAGGGGCTGTTGTGATTACATGTGCAACGACTTCTCTACATATTTGTTCTAAGGCATGCAAATCTCCTTCATACTCCTGTGATGTACCACCATCATCTCTTTCATTCAGGCAGATTCAGTTTCTTTCTTCTTTCTTTCTTCCTTTTGGTGGATTCAAACTAGTTGAAATGAGATGAATCCTCTTGAATTGAGATGAATCCTCTCCCAGCACAGATATTTCAATTCTCATTCAGAAATTGATGGCAAAAGCCAAATATGAAGTAAGAGTGAGAGATCACAAACCTCAGCGATGAAGAGTATAGCGTAGTATACATCATGGCTCAATGAATCACGGTCATAGTGCTCTTTCCCCATCCTTAGATTGTTCATCAGGTCTTGCATTCCTTGTAGTAACTTTCCCTTCTCAAAATCTCCATACTTGAGCACTTCATCGCTCATTGCAGTTCCCAGCACTAAGATTGCATCCAGTGGGACTGTGCTCCTTTCTCCATCAGTCTGCAGCACTCATCAGTTTTTTGTCCCCTCTGTAAATCCCAGTACAACAAACCTGAGGAAATAATACAAAACTTTCTACTGACTCAAGCAGCAGCAATTTTGCCAATGTTGTCAACAAGGTATATAGCTCCAGTCACACAAATCCTACAGGAGAAAGACACAAAACAGAACTGAAATATCAGAGATGGATTCAAAGTTGATGTCTGCTCCATCTCCAGGAAAGAAAAAAATTGTTTAAGCAGAGGAAAGAGTTGTGAATGTCATCATGGTCATCAATCTCCTCTGGACAATTTCAGAATCTTGTTCCATTGTTAGGTTAATCACTGCTTTGTTTACAGTTTCTGCTCCAGAGAGTTTGTGCATATCTGATGCACCAATTAGACTCCAAAACTAAAAGAATTCACACAGATAGAAACACATGTCCCTCCATTGTGTGTGAGATCACAAAACCTAATTTGGTATCTGCGCCGAAACAATCATTTCTGAAAGCAAAAGAATCTTGACAATGTCCATGTGTCATATTCCATTCTGTACTCTGCTGTTGTCATATGAGAAACATGGAAACAACAGAAAAATCTTTCTACAAAACTTTTTCTGCCCTTCCAGATCTGCAGATTGCACATGGAATTGAAAACATCAAACAAATAACGATCATCTCAATGATTTGAGATTGCCATGCAAACTTCTGGGATCTCTTACTCACAGCCCACAATCAAGCGATTGCCCGAAGGATCATTATCACTGATCACAAGGTCTGGTGCAAAACTTGATGGATAAGATGTTTTACACAGGTTTCAGTGCACAAAGTTTGCACAGGTTTGTTTCAGTGCCTGCATGTATCATCATTGCATTGCAGCAGCAACTCCTCTTGTGTTTTGCTTCTGGTCTGTGAAGAACAAACATGAAATTGAACACTGGCTTCTGAAAATCTTTACCAGCCTTTTTGCAGATTGCAAGGATGCAGCATGCACTTCATGTTTGTAGCCTGCCAAATACAGATAGTTGAATCTTCGCAATGCTGCCAATCCCAACACAAATTCATAAGCAACACAGCAAGGTCATCTGCAAAGTCTCAAGCATTCCTTTTTTGCCACAATATAATATTACCTATTTCAGTGTTTACCAGTGCACTTTGTGTGTCTATGTTTTACACACAAGTGCGCAAGAGAGATAGACCTTGGATTTTAGGACAAAGTAGAAAAATGCAATAAACCCAGGAAAACACAATACTTACACGCGCACTCCAACAGAATAAAACACACTCACTCTCGCAATGGCAAGGAGAAAGAAGGAAAAAGAGAGGTTGAAGAAGACCTGCGTGGAGGTGTTCTGCAGGATGCAAACCCTTGGCTCTCAACTCGTTCATGACACTTTCCTCATGTTTAGTGGCATAGCCCTTTCGAACTTTGTCAATACTCTGCGACACAGCAGCTACACCACTCTTGGTAGCGTTCTTGAGAAATGCTAAACTCTTCTTGGCAAACGCTTCCACCGTCTTCTGCTCCATCCTGAAGGATCCTTTGCAAGCAAGCACAAGAAGAGGTTTACAGACATATTATTGCTTCAAAAAGCTAAAAATCGAACTTGCGTTTGCTTGAAGCTTTCAAAAGCAGAGATGCAAAGCAGTACTTAGAGGAGGACTGAAATGCGGGGCGTCAGCGTGGCTGCTCAAATCTAGCTCCTTTGCAATCTGGCGTGCACCCATATTCCCGCCGTGCACATCTCTGGACTCTGGACCCACATTTTGCTGGCAGAGCCCTTCCATGGCTGCTGCCTCTCTGGCAGGTACTCACTCTCTCTTTTCCCATCAAAAGCTCATTGCTTTGGGGCCGGCTGCTTTCGATTTCCCATAGCCAGCCACGGATGTCAAAGCTTCAAACTTTGGTTTGAAGTCATGAACAAACAAGTCCATTGCAAATGGGAAGAAGGACCTTGATAGTGAGTTACAGCAGGCTGAGCACAATGAGGCCAATCTCAATGAGGCACAGCAAATAAGAGCCTGCAGACAAAAAGGGATGCTGAATTGATCCAGAGTTCTCCATTACTGATCCTCGACAACCTCTTCTCGACAAATTGTCGGGAATTTTGCCTTGCCCTCTGCTTGATTGCATTCTCTAAATTCAGTCCTTCATTGAAAAATGGACTTTGGGGTTCCTCATCAGATGAAAAGAGAGAGAGAGAGAGAGAGAGAGAGAGAGAGAAATCCACCTACACGTGATGTGCATGCGCTGCTAAGATTAATGGTTCTCCTTGTAAGGGAGAGAATGCGCGATGATTTATTTGGTCTCAGAGTCGAGACATGTTGCGGCAAGTGTTGCTGTAAGCTCCGAGTCCATTTTTTGGGAACTTCATGAAATATTGCCTTTGTTGCTGATGTTTTTTCTTTCAATTTTCTCAAGTGGGGAATTGGGGATGAGCATTCCAAGGTAGATTTAGCATTTGTTGGTGACATGTTTTAGAAAATTGTTCAATTTTCTCTTCAAACAACAACAAAGTGACAACAGACTGCCCTCAAACTAAAATGGCAGTTAAATAGTAGCAACAACCCTTTGAAAACCAAAATTTCCTTTGTATTTTAGATCAATTTTTGCAAAAAAAAACCAGGGTTTTGCAACAAAATATTCCAGTACTTAATTTTCCACCATAGTGTGGGAATTCATCACAAGAACAAACACTGGTAATACTATTATTGCAGGTTTGAATCAATGCTGACAGGTTCTCAAAGATAAGCGTTTAGCCTTGGTTTGAATGATTGCTGACAAGTTCTCGAAGTGAGGCAAGTTCAAGTAAAGGTTATAGGTCAACTTCTACAATGTCGGGATTGGCAGTTTCAAGTTTTGTTGGAATTTTCATTGGAACTTAACTAGGCAACTGGGCTCTTTACAAAATTAAATTGAATTAAGAGCTTTGCCTTGTTTTAAGCAAGTTCACTTAAAGAAAGATAAGTACAACTTTATTATATATATAAAAAAACCTTGGATTTACATTCTTCGCAAGTTATTGCATCTGATTGGTTATACGTAATTAATATCTCATAATCTTTATTTTGAATTGTGTGTATTTTTTGAACAAACTAATATTACACAAAAATGTTTAATTGGGTGTAATGGAGATGGACCAGACCTAGGGTTAAACTGAACAGACTGTAAATTCAAGTTATGAAAATGAGTAAAACCAAAAGTTTTAGGAATCCAAAAAATTAGTCTCAAGATTGGATCAAAAGTTTTATCCAAAAAAAAAAAAAGGGGGGGGTTAAAACTGAGACTAGAGGTTCTTTTTGAAATGAAAAGTTGAACAACATTGGTTTGAACTTGCCACAAGGTTGTAAAATCATTAGGCCACAATGAATGATGTTATTTTGAGCTTAAAATCTCTTAATGATTGGGAGATAGACAAAGAAATACCAAACACACAGACAAACACCCAAAGGCCAAAAACAAAAACCTACCATTAAGAGGTAGGAGGTGGGGGAAGGCAAGAAAAACCCCTCCAAACACCAGAACATCAAGGTAGGGGACATTGAAATGAGCCAAAAAAGGGCAAGTGATGAGCAACCCCAAGAAAATGAAAAAACTCAGAACTAGTAAAGCAAGCCCAATCACAAGTAGGGCAAAAGGAACCAGCCTTGAAGAACTTACTTGAAGTAGAGACCCAAAAGCTTTGCTTATCTTTGAAGCCTAAATTTAAGTTTAAGGCTCCTCACAAGTAGGGCAAAAGGAATAAGCCTTGAAGAACTTACTTGAAGTAGAGACCCAAAAGCTTCGCTTATCTTTGAAGCCTAAATTTAAGTTTAAGGCTCCTCAGTCCTAGTTGTTGTATGATTCACGTTGTTTCTATTTTTTCAAGCATAAACTTTTAGAGGTCTCACGCGACTAGATTGTATGCTTAGGTTTTTGAAATAACATGATCTGGATAAATCTTTGGATTCAAAGAAGGGGAACTTTGTGTAAGCCTCTTTACTTCGTCCCCAATATTAGGAAACATATTCCAAAGAGATTTTTGATTCATGTATTGGTGCAAATGAGAAGTATGCCTCCATATGGCCCTATATATTCTTATTTCTTTCAATGTTGATGTCATAGATAAGATTGAGTCCTTGATGCAACAATCTTGGAGCCATTGAAATATTTGGTATGGGGGTCTTTGTGAAGAACATGGTGTATTTGTCACATTAACCTTTTGAGGGATAATATATGCTAGGTCCCTCCTTGGAGAATCTTGTTCATTCATCCATATATTATTAAGCTATGAAAGGGTGTGTGTGTGGGGGGGGGGCGGGGGGAGTGAAGCTCATTAGGTAGATGAAGAATCTTTGTTGGGCTTTCAATGGAATCTTTGATTGTTGTTGTTGCTTCCTCTTGAATTTCTCTTGTATATAGTCTTGTGTAGTTGTTGCCCTTAAAAATCTTACATGCAATTGTGTCTTCATTATGCAATTTGGACTTTGCCAAACCGTTGGTTAGGGATGCCGGACTCCTTTGTGAATACATACCATTAATCTTTCCTTCTGGTCACTCTAAATTAGAAAGGTGTTTCTATTTGAAAACCAATTGAGGTTTAAGACTTGTGTGAGGAAAATATTTGTGATCAGCCATGTGTTTAGGTAATTTTTTTTTATTAGGCTTTAGATTTCATTTGAGTGAAACATGAAATTTACAAATTAACTGCCCTTGTGACCATACCTTGATAAATTGTGTGTCTAGTTTTGCTTGTTTCTAAATTGAATGGTTGTGGCAATGCAATTCCTTCCAAGCTCCTGTTCTAGCTTGCACAGTTGTTTGCCATGCATGGAATAAGGTGACTCCTAGATGAAAATGACCTAAGGTTCAAATCAAACTTGCAATTTTGACACAAAATATTCCATCAACCGATGTTATTTTGAGTTGTGAGTTCATTTTCTGGGAACTTGATGAATTTTTTAATATTTTAATTGTTGATGGTTTGAACTTGTCATAAGGGACAATGCCATGATTGGATGATGATGATTAGTGCCATTGTGTGAACTACTACAAGTTCAATTTTTGGGACATTGATGAAACATTTCCTATCTATTTTAATTAATGCTAATAATTTGACCTTTGAATTTTTCCTTACGAGCAATTCTAGTGGGAGCATGAAAATGGTCTTCATGTCATTTTTTGGATGAACTAGCATGTCACATTGATGTGAAAATGAGAATGCTTCTTCAAGCATGTGTCAAATGGTGTGGGTTTCAAAAGCCCTATAAAAAGTGTTTTTGGTTGGTCAACAAAAATAATTGGTTAGAAATTGACTATTGTTGATTGGTCTATTATTGTGATTGGCTCAATGTTTAATGGTAAATCAATGTACATATGATCCAATCTTTCATGTTTATGGGTGGGGGAGGCTCAAACATCAATACTACCCTTAGTGGATGTGGCAAATAATGATAATGATTTCATTTTTGGTGAATTATTGGAGGTGATTTAAAAGGGGTTAGAGGCAAGTGATGTTACTAGATGTGAGTTGTGAGTTTAACTTTTGGGAATTTCGTGAAACATTTCTTATTCATTAGAAGAAATCAATATATATTTTATTTTAATTTATGATTAATTTTTAGTTTAAAATGATATTTGTAATTAAAATGATTTTTAATTGTGTTGGACAAGTTGCATATGATATTGGTTGCAAATGCTAATGTGATGATGATCACTATAAGAAAAAAGGGTGTTTTGCAATTAGCCTTGCAACTCAATTTTTTAATTGTAACAGACATTTACAACTCACTGTATTTATACGTTATGAGTTTTAACGGACAAGTTGCATGAATTGCAAAGTTGCAACTCATCGTATATAGGATGCAACTCATTGCAACTCAATTGCAATTCAGTTAAAACAATTCATTTTCAACTATTATTAAATTTCATTATAACTACATCCACGATATCATGCTAATGTCATCAATTGTCATCCATTTATTAAAATCTAACACATGGCATTATGAAGATTTTTGACATTAAATAAATTTGAAATATTGATTTCCATTAACCATTATGATTGTTAATGACGGTTCGAGATTGCAACACATGGCACAATAAAAAATTGCAACACAACATATTTTGGAAAAAATTTAAAATTTAAAATTTTTATTTTAGTAGTTAGGTAGGTCATACATGACCATAGGTAGGTAGGTTGGTAGGTTTTAGGACCTACATATCTAGATATTTGCTTAGGACCTACTTACTTACTTACTTACCTAGGTAGGTAAACAAGTAAGAAAATACAAGATCGAGTGCATTAAAAAGTAGTCATGAAATTTTATTTTTTATTTTATTTTTTGCCTTTAGGTTAGGCTAAATGACACATGTATTTTAATGTGAAAACATAAGAGAGCAAACCTTCTTTATATAGTTTGTAACATGGGATTTGAAAACAAAGCATATTGGTTCATTAGTTGCAATTGAGTGACAACTATAACACTTAAGCGCTCAAAGTAAGTTAGATCCAAGGGTGGGGGATCCATTGTTTTTGGCATTTAAACAAAACTTAAACCCTTCTTATTGATGCATCTAATGCATTAAAAATTGTCAAAAATGGAATAGAATTGAAAAGTTATGGCCCCTCAAAATAAGAAGGTCAAAAATTCAAAAAACAAACCACCAAATGCTACAAAATTCGGTTCCCATAGACCCACAAAATTCCTTATATGTTGTTTTGTTATTGTTAAAGCTCAGAATTAATTTGTAGAACTTCAGGTGGCATTTTTATAACACTTTAAATCATTTAAAATGAATAAAAAATAAAGAAAGTTATGAGGTTCGAAAATAGGACGGGTCCAAAGAAAAAAAAAAAAAAAAGGTGTTTTGTAAGATGGAAAGTTTATTTTTTTTCTTGTTATTTTTTCATTACTCATTTTCCTTTGCATTTCAAAAATGATTCTAGAACTTGAAGCAATGCTCCCATAACATTTTAAATCACTCAAAATGAAACACCATATAGAATACCATTTTCAATTCATTTGTAATTATAATACAACTAATTTATTTTTCGACATGGCATTTATTTATTAATACATTATATTTCTAAGGGAATAGTTGCACAACAGTTGTAGTACCTAAGGGATAATTGCATAATAGTTGTATACAAATTGTTTTTTGAGTTTTAGTTATTAGGGTAATGTGGTTTCAATGGATGCGATTTTTCATAGAGGATGTTATTACATAGACAATAGATGAAATATGTATTTGAGTTGATTGTATATTTCATTTGTTAATCATATAACACATGTAATTAACATTCAATTATCATGCAATTAGTGACTAATTTTTAATGACTAATGTCATGTTGTCATATGACAACATTTATGATTTTTGAAATATTTAAGATAAAAATAGGTGGGTAAATAATGAAGCTTAAGATAAGTAGGTAAGTAGGTAGGTAGGTAATTTTAGGTGGATAGAGAGGTCAGTAAACTGAGATAGATAAATAGGTTGAAATAGATAGGTAAGTAAGTTTTAATTTTTTTTAAAAATTTGTTTTATTTTATTTTGGATTTAACCAAATTAAGGTTGAATTTCTTTAATTGGTTCATTTCATTTGACAAATTTTGTGTATTTAAATGTTTATAGTGCATTTAATTATATAGTTTGCACACTTAAAAAAGAAACCAAACAATATGGGATAAAATTTTTAGTCACAACCTAATTGCAAATGGTTTGCAATTAGGATGCAATTAGATTTTTTATCCATACACTTTGGTTTCCCTTTCAATTGTGTCAACTTCATAAATAAATAACTCACTAAATAACTAACTAATTCATTAATTCTTTATCTACATACAATCTACTTATTTATTATTTATCTATTATATACCTACTTACTAACTTATTACCTATCTACCTATGAATAATAATAGGTAGTAATGGTATCAAATATTAATTAATAGTTACTATTAATTAATTAATTAATGAATAATACAAATCCATCAATAATTAATATTCTACAATTTCAAAATGTTAATTAAAATTATTTGGATATTAAATTTCAACTAGTTATAAATTAATTTATATTAAATGAATAATTAGTTCATATTAATAATTTAAAATTTCAATAATATTTAATTCTGAATTATTTTGTAAGCTAATTAATTAATCAGTATTTAATTAATGATTAAATAGTTAAGAAATAATTTATTTATTATTAGAAATTAAATATCAATTGATTGATAACTAGGTCTAGTTTATTAACTTGTGTTTAATTTTAATGATGAAATAAATAAATAAATAATAATAGAAATTAATTGAATATTAAATTTCAACTAATTATTAATTAATAAATATTAAATGAATAATTCTTAATATTAATAACTTTAAATTTTCATAATATTTAATTCTGAATTATTTGTGGTTGTAAAGTGTTTTTCCACGATACTTGGAAGGTGGCCCATAACCTTACAAGTATGTAGTCCCGAATGTTGGAAAATGGAACTACTGTAATTTTAAAATGTGTTAGATGTTTTCTGTGGATGAAGGTTACAAACCCTAATTCAGACTAGTGGTTGAATTATTGGTGGCATAGTGTTTCAACGACATCGAAAAATTTGCTTTGATGTGTTTCTGTTTTTGGTGTGTTTTGTTGCTTTGCAGGTTATGACAAAAGGAGCTTGGTGAGTTAGTTTCTGAGGTGGAGTGTAATTTCAACTGTTCAACGAAAACTCTTCATGAGCTTTGTGGATCATGTTTTTGCAAGGAGATTGACAGTAGGATTTTGGGGAAGCGAAAAGATGACGAGTATATTTGATGTAGGTTGAGAAAGTGAAGGTAGGCTTTTTGGTGATGAAGAAAAGCTAAATTGTTAGATTTTCTGGAGCACTAAAAAGTGTGTGTTGGATTTGGATTTTGGGTGTTGTAAATATATTGAAATAGAACTTGATTAGAATTATTGGATCGGAAAAATCTTGACGATTGAATGTCAAGATGCACTAAGAATGTTAAGAAAATGTCTAGAGGTGTTTTCATGTGTTTCTTTAAGGACCAACACAAGGGAGAGGATGTGTGTGTGTAAGATTTTTGGAGTGGTTGTGTGGCAACTCATGTTTGATGTTTTTGGGGATCTTGAACTGAGTGGAGAATGTGTTTTGTTATGAGAAGAGTACTTGCTGCATTGTGGGAGCTCCGGAGGTTTTAGGACCGAAGGGATACTAAGGAGTAAAATTAATTATACTCGCTGATCCTGCCCTAAATCTTTGTCTAGTCTCTGAGACTGAACCATGGTGAAGTAGTAGAGTTAGTCTCTGTGGGGATTTTGTTGTTGGGTATGAGTTGCCATCTCATGTGAAACAACTTGTTGACTCCTAGAGAGGAAATTGAGATGTGCGACTAATCCCTTGTGGTCCATAGAATTAGAACCATGGAACTTAGGTAACTTAAGTGTCTATAAGGATCTTGAAAAAGAAGCAATATTTGAAGTAGAATCATTCTATTTCAATAAAAGTTTCAGAAATATACATTAGTCTATGTATGTCTAGCAATGGGGATGTGCACACTGTAGAAAGTGTTCCCTTTTCTTTTTGGTGACACTACACTGAAAGCAATGTTCTGGTGAGCAATAAATGATCGCCTTCAATTTCTCAGTGTGGTATCTAAAATTATGCTTGCAAAACTGTTGAGAACGTCTCTCAAGTAGCAACTATGGTATCAATGCTCTAGTCCTGAACATCAACAAATGATTGCAAGTTCCAATCTCCAAAAGAAACTATGGGCCCATACAATGTCACAATCTTACTAAAAGAAGCAATTCTTGGTGATGATAATATTTCACAATCCTTTTCATGACAGCACTTTTGCATCATGCCAAATGTGGCAGGGAAGCTTGAAATATGCAATTTCAGATGATGAAAAAATAGATTTCATCTTGCTATATAAACTTCCTTATTTTCCAAAGATTTTTTTGTGTTAGGCATATAAAAATCCATAGATAATTCTTGATAGTTCTTGATAGATAATCCATTGATAATGCAAAATTCTTGTGGGCTTCAGTTTCTTTTTGAAATGATGTGCACATTTTCCCAGCATTCTATTCAATTTGTAGAAAGGAAGTATACCAAGTAAACAAAAATAATAATAACTTCCATAAGCAACAATTGAATGGACTTCATAAATCTTAGTGACTGTACAATGAAATTTGCAAGCAACATGTCCCAACTGCAGTAAAGTGGTCAATTTTGAGGGGGAGAAGTGGAAATCAAAATGCTAGTTCATCTATAAAATGAATTTCTGTTGCTATAGGTCTAGAAATCAACAACTGACTTGGAGCAACCATCTGCAAGTAAATTAGCCACAACAGACTACAGGTTGAACATAGTCGACTGGAAGGCAAACAGGAGCTCAAAGTTGAGTTTCTTTACAGGCTGAAACTAACTGAATGGAAGTGGAACTTAGTATTTGAGCTTTTGAAAATCTGATTACGGCAGGCAACAGCTACACTATGTAGTAGACCTTCAGGGCCAGACACGAGAACCCCCACATCTGCATCTACATACACTTCCTTTGCATTGTCAAAGAATTCTGCAAATCACATACATTTAAAAATAGTCAGTGTGTTATGTGTGGAAATACACTTCAACTTTGTAAGAAAATTCCAACATTACCAATGTTGTACACATAAAAAGTCCAAGAATTAATTTACCTGAGAAGTTGGGTCTTTCACCCTTCTTGATGGTGGCCTGATCTAAAAGAGATGATTGCATATTGCTTCCCTCCACATCAATCATTGATAGATGACTCTCTTGTAATCCCTTTTCAAGCTTGGAAGTTTTAATATTCAATGAACCAGTTGAGAGATTTTGCTCTTTCAAATCTTGATTGGCATTATTGCTTAGGGTCCTCCAAGCAAACATCACAACACCCCCAAATCCACCAATTCCCATGATCATGCTCAAAAAGAAAAACACTACTTGTTTCCATTGTAGGTATGGGTGCTCCAAGGTTGGATGGCCATAGCGATCAATAACACAGGTCTGAAAAATCCCCAGCATCAGGACAAATCCAATGAGAGAAGAAATTATCACAGCAGCAACCCACATGTTGTTTCCTGTTCCTGCCACAGGGGAGATGTATCTCAAACTTTGATTTGCAGGTTGTGCAATGGCAGAGGTATTAATCATCAAGTTGGGGCTGTCCTCCACTACTTGCAGGTTGACTGACTCAACTGATGGTTGGGTGACATACACCTTGACTACAATTTTCAAATTGCTGTCGGTAATGCCTTGAAAGATTGCTGCTGGACAAATTTGTTTCAAAATGTCCAAATCTTGTGTTCTTCTCACACACCATACCAATTCAACAGTGGATGGGAGTAGAACACCTGCTGCACGTTGTCCAAGTGATTGGTGTCGGTGCAGGAGATCCCGGAGGATTGCCATGAATGGTGTTATACCAATTCCCCCTGCAATCAACACCAATGTTTCATACCTGCAACTCCCAACCCCAAATCATTAACACATAGATCACCATTCCATTACAGCATTCAATCTCTTATATGGATTCCTGCCTGTTGTTAAACATATCATCCCGTAGAAGATAAACTGACTTCACTAATCACAAGAACTCGAGAGCACATAGTTCACCTCATTTCAACAATCCAAAATCAACAAATGTGATAAATACAAAAGAGTGATTGATAGCTGGGACCAATGGTCAACATGGGACTTGATCATGGAATTTGTACCAGGAAGTCCTACCACAAACTTTACATTACCTGAGGAAGAAGTTTGTCTCATGGCAATAAGGACCTTCAGCAGACAATGCCATTGACAAAGGGCATGGAGCACCACCACGATCCATCACACCAAGTTCTGTGATGTCATGATGATTTGTTGAGCTTTGAATAGACTCCTTCAAACTCTGGGTCCAAGTACCAAGAGACTTGATGTACACAGTTAACTCTTGGGTTTCATCAAGAGGGCTTGATGCAATGCTAAATGGATGCCATTGCAGGTAAGAGATTTGAGGCAGGTTGATGTAAATGAAACTCAAGGAAGTGTACTTTAAACCTGCAAAATTGTTACAAATGTGTAGATAGTAGTGGTAGTTAGAAATCAGCTTGACCTCTGCACAAATCATCAATCAAAAAATCTGCAATGCAAATTCCTCAAGATTTGAGTACGATTCTCATTCCTTGAGCGGCAGCGGATCTACAATCTCTTTTGCTTTCATGTGCAGTACAACAAACATGTATACCTGGAGATTTAAGGAACTTGAGTTCCACGAGGTTGTCATGCAGAATCCGCACACTTGAAGCAGTTAAGAGTCTACGAGATTGCCAGAATCGCATGTAACGATCAATGAAAAACAGAATGATGCTACCCATGGCGTAGCCTGCAGATTGAACTCCGACGTGGAAAACGAAGAATACAACGAACACCAAGTAGAGGTGATGTGCTCTATAGAACAAGTCGAAGAAACGCACACGGATGTAATGTGCAGAAGTGATCCACATGATCATACCAGACACCGCTGCTATGAAGCCTGCCAAGACTGCGATACCTGTCGCTCGCCATGAGACTAGCTGCAAGGAGGAAACAACAATGGTCCAAGAAACAAATGATTCTGTTCAGTCTGTCAACTGGAAAAATTATTCAAAACCAAACTCTTCAAGGTTTCAGATTTTCCCTCAGCTTGCTTGCGCATCCACAATGTGTCCACAACAATTCGATAGAAGAATTTTTGACACCAGCTTGAAAGCTTTCAAGTTGTAGGGCTGAAAGAGAGGGGAAGGGTCGAATAAAACATACATGAGCAATGTTGTTTTCGTAGGAAAAGATGGTGATGAAGATGGCAGAATGCGCAAAAACAATTGTAAGCGTAATATGGCCCAACCATTTGTGGTATTTCACAGCATGTTCGAAGGGTACATCCAGCATTCGCATGATCGGAGATGATCTCGAGACTGGGATAAACAAGAGAGCAATCGAGAATGCTAGAGTTCGACCTAACATTATGGCAGCTTGTGCAAGTTTGAGAATCCACCTACATGAGTTTGAGCAAAATAACACGACGTTGAGAGTGGCCACAAAATAAATTATGCAATCAAGCTTTACATGCATGCATAGACTCAAGCTTTGTTGATCATGGCAAAGTAAGCTCTAGAGCTCTAGAATAGTTTATCTAGACTCCTCATAAGCAATGAAGAGATGCATGATCTTTTAATGCATGACGACATACTTTTTAGTTCCCGGGGGTGGTGTAGAAGTGTCAATCTTGTGAGCTTGAGGAAGATAAAACTGTAAGAATATCCAAACGACTGTGAAGAGCACCATGAGGATGACTACAACATCCATGCCTGTGACCACACCTATCAGCTTGTTGACAAAAACAGGTTGTGTTGATAAACGTCTCCAGCTGCTTATGCGCGGGCTGCTTCGACTCCACAGGCCGCATCGTGGTCGAGATGATGATCGTGTTTGCCTGAATCTCAGGTTTCAAAACTCACGTCAGCATGAAACATTAATCCCACGCGAATCAAGGTTCCGAAGTCCAAGATTAGCAAGTCTGGATCATTTCTTACACCTAGAAAATAGCGCACCCACGCATGCATACACAGAGAGTTTGACAGACATACAGAAGGCCCTGAGAGATCTATGTACGAGTCTACTATATATGCCTGCATGAGATCATCAGAGATCTATTACAACACAACAACAACGACAATGACCAACGTATGTATTATGTGTCGAGGAAGCTTAAAAGCAACAAAATGAAGAAATCCAACATCTTTAAAACCATGCATGAGTCGACATGAGTCTTTTTAGGTAACATTGATCACCTCCTTTGCGCGCGGAAAGAAGTTTTGTTGAGCTCCAGAAACAAAAGCCCCAAAAGCGAGAAAACTAGAATTGGACCAGAATACAAGAGATAGGTTCCACCTACAAGAACAAAGCATCAGGTCAGGACTCTTTCAGTCTCCTGAGAGGGACCAAAACAGGGACCTGAACAGGGGAAAGAAAACGAACGAACAAACGACAACAATAACAACAACAAGAAACAAACACGAGCATTGAAAGTAGAAGTGCACTGAATGTCAGAGCTGCTGCTGCACGAGACTTGACTTTCATAGCACAGCGAGCTCATCCAGAAGCAAGCGTGCATTACTACTACTACATGCAAAAGGAAGTTAAAGCTGCGTCTTGTTATTGTATTCAAGAATGTAAGCTTGATTTGCAATTCCAATGGAAGATGATGGAAATCATGCATCATTAGACTTTGGGTTCGACCGAAAATGCAGCAAAAACTGGAGAGAACTCTGATAATATTGCAAAAACATTTACTGATATTGGAGAGGAAGTGCGACGATAGTCGATCTGTAACAATTGTCTCCAATCTAAACCCGATTCCTGTGATGGGCGTCAACAACCAAAGGACGATGTAGAACAAAAACGTGGCGCAGATCAAAACCAACACCACGCTCTTCAACAATTTCACCAACAGCAACGTTAACACATGATGAGGAGTTGTTACTGATTCAAGGGGAATTTTTTGGGCTTCTTCTTCAGATAGCTGCGTAATATTCTCCTCCTCCTTCAAGATCATTGTAGTTGCCATGACTCTTCCTTTTCTTTCTTCTTCTTCTAATCTAACTTTTCTCAATTGATCAATTTAAATTCATAGCAAAGACTCAACAAGCAGCTGCTGATTGAAGCTTTCACAAAACACGAGAGAGAGATAAATCGACACAGAGCTCTACTAGACACACAAACAGAGGTCTACAATGGAAATAGTTGCACAAGAATTTAGTAGAAAGCCTAGAAAAGTTTCTTAACGTGAATTCCAATGCAAAACACAGCTGTGTGTTACAAGTTACAACAACAAGAGCAGTAGGCCTAAGATCCCTTCCACTCTTAAGGAGTACTTAGGTGCAAGAACCATCCCTTTCTCTCCTATGCCACATGCCGAACTGATGCTTCAGTTCATGATAATGTTCGCATGGTCCCCCTGCTTTATATTGATGGGTAAAGCTCCAGGGTGGTAGGGCCCGTTTGCTCTGTATTTTGGAGCTTTACCTTTCCCCAGCCTAGGGTTTTAGGTCAAGCCCAATGGTCGAGACATTTCTTTGTGTAAAAAGGGGTTCGTCGTGTAAATTGGGGTATTTTAAAGAAGGGGTAATTTGGGGAAATTACCCCCACCCTGGGACTACAGGTAAACGGCCAGGGTGTAGGCATTTCTTTGTGTAAATGGGGTTTTTTTGGGGCGGGGTGGGAAATGGCCCTACGCTAGGGTTTAACCTTCCCCACCCTGGGGCTTTATGTAAATCCCTAGCGTGGAGGCATTTCACTGTGTAAATGGGGGCATTTTAAATAAGGGTATTTTGAGAAAATTCCCCCCTCACCCTGGTACTTTAGGTCCAACCCCATGGTGGAGGCATATTTCTTTGTGTAAACGGGGCTATTTTGGGGAAATGGCCGTACTATGGGGCTTTTACCTTTCTCCACCCCTGGTCTTTACGTAAAGCCCCAGTGTGGAGGCATTTCACTGTGTAAATGGGGTATTTTAAATAGGGGTAGCTTGGGGAAATTCTTCCACCTTGGGACTTTAGGTAATTAAAGGCCTTTTGGAGGCATTTCTTTGTGTAAATGGGGGCATTTTAAATAGTTAAATTTTGGGGAAATGCCCACCTTTTGGAGGTTTCCATTACACTTAAAGCACTAGCTTTTTTTTCCCCTTCCTTTGTTATTTGACTACTGTTGGCCGAGCAGAAAATATTTCCAGGGCTCTTTTGCAAGTTGGATACATAGAGAGTTTCCTCTTCACCTCTTTTTTTTCCTTTGATTGCAATATTTTGAAGATTTCCTTACCTTTTAAAGATAAGGACTCTTGCCATCCGCAAACTAAGTCATAATCAGAAGGCCCACGCACATGAACGGTGGCGGGCCTGGCGTACACGAGCATCTTCAAAAAAAACATTCTCCTGAGTCAGCCCGCGTGGCAGTGGCGCGCAGCTGTGCCTTACGCCGGAACTCAAGCTGGCTGCTGCCCACACGCTGGCAGCTGTGAGGAACTCA
>Ga0116227_10002137_pt1 | contig 45122 bp, 20 predicted proteins | sample S1TSphgellanicum_FD_89693 | JGI IMG/M metagenome (GOLD analysis project Ga0116227, IMG submission 89693) | Host-associated microbial communities from peat moss isolated from Minnesota, USA - S1T2_Fb - Sphagnum magellanicum MG | ecosystem: Host-associated > Plants > Peat moss > Unclassified...
AAATTTATGAGGAATAGGAGGATGAAAGTGATCTTCATTACATTACTTAACAATGTGAGTTTGTCAAGAGCTTGAATGCATGTTAAAGAAACTTCACAAACAACAATGCTAGTAACAAATTGAACTCAATATGGTGGTACTTATCAACTTAGAAAACAAAACACTTGTTGTTGAGGAGTAGGTGGAAGATGAACCAATATGATGCCATTCATAATGTCTACAACATTAATAGCACAAGCACCGAAACCTTGTGTCACCCCTTATGTGCAATGTGTGGATCAAGCAAGTATGATAGGCCAACACATGCAATCAAGTTTGCATTCTACTAGGAAGCAAAACAAGAAGTTGTCAAAACCCATATTTCCAAAGGAGGAAAACAAATATTGTTTTGCACCAATATTGTAAAAGTATACATCAAAGTTTGAACACATACATGCATGGGTGAATATGAAAGGAAAAAAAAAAGCTTAGGTGAATGTTGGGTGTTGTTGGATTGTTTTTCATCGATTGAAAGACTATGTGACATGATCTTCTAGTCCATTTTTTGAACACTTAGAGGATTACCACAATTGATCAGATTTTTTCATGAGTGCAAAAGAAGGTGGTATGCATCAACAAACCTACCATTAAATAAAAAAGTTCAAGATTTTTAATACAAGCGACTTAAAGTTTAATATTTGCACAAAAGAGTGTGCAAAACATGCACTTGTAAATATAACAATTGAATCTCATGCGCATGTTGAGAAGGAGTAATGGGGTGTTTCCAATATGATGCATTAATATAATATCCAGTTTATAACCTTGTTGCAAATTATTTACTAGTGCGAGTGGGTAAGTTATTTCAACAATTAGAATGCAATTATGTATATAAAAATAAATAAGGGGGATTTGATTAATTGGGTTGACATCATGTTTAACCAAATGAATGAGTTGTAACATTGGTCAATAATTTGGACAATGATGTTGAAGGGTACTCCAATGAGATAGGAAAAAGTAAGGATATTTGCAATTTTGTTCCATTGATTGAAGTTTTCATGCAAGAATGGTTTCTTGGGGAAGAAACACCAAAACAAGTACCCCAATCATCATCAAGGCTAGTGCAAGTGGGCATACAATAGAACAAATTAGGCATCATTTGTGTAGTATTTGAAACCATTCCAAACATGTCAGTCACCTTGACACACAATACTTGAGGAGCAACAACATACACATAACCAACACCTAAATCTAGAGGCACACAACAACATATTTAGTCTCTAATATCACTTGTGGGCCACAGTCAACATGCATAAAAATTAAGGTAGTAGTGAATGCTAGTCTCTTACCCCTACAATTGATAAGGAGTTTGAATATTCCCCACCATAGGAACCCTTACATCAATGGGAGGTGTTTGAACAACCTGAACCACTTGTGTGACAGGAAACACCTGAAATGAAACTAGTTCATGAATAAGCACACCAAGTTAAACTACAAATGGTCCATTCAAGTAATGAGGACATGTTAAGATTTGTTGCAAGTATTTCAATTGCAGACATGTTTACTTATTACATATTTGGTATGTTTTCCAACATAAGTTCACAGGATGTCACACTTCATGATTTCACACACCAAGTGGCATATTAATGGGAAGAAACATTGATCCCCATCAGCAAGTAACAGGCATGTTCCAACTTGTGGCTAAGCATAGTCAACACATGTCTATTTTGTTGTTGAAATTGGTTAATTAAGTTGTGAAAGAAAAGTAATAAGTTCAATTTTCTTTGCAATAAACAATGGGCAAAAGCAAAAGTTCCAAAACTATAATAGGAGGTGAAGGATAAAGACAAGTAGGTTGTTGCCATGCACCAAAACTTGTTAATTATTTTGACAATGAAAGATCAACTATGATGAGCACATACAAGAATTTGAAATAATCAAACAAGAGAAGATTTATTTGCAATAAGAGTATGAGATTAAGAAGAATGAATATTGGTAGGTAAAGCAACAACAAGATGATTTGGTTATTTAGTAAGAAGGTTGGGAATTTTATACTTAACAAAGTTGCAAATCAAACCATACAAAGCAATATATTAATGTATTGTTATTTAATTCACAAAAGAACAATATGAATCCAAATCACAATAGGAGATCTAGGAATTGCAAATGGACATCATTAGGGTGATAATTGTTGTCACAAAGTTAAAAAGTTAAGAGCCTTATTCTATGTATTACATGTTGTTTGAATATGAAGACATCAAGGTAGAAAATGTATTGTTGAACCCACGTTGTGAAACATTGGGCATTTAAGAAAGCAAGTTAACAACATGGTGGGACAAAATGCAGGATACGTTTTGGGAGGATTTGTAGTAGGTGTTAAAATAAGTACAAGTTGATGAACAATTCTACCAACATTAATTGGAGGCATACAAGATTACCTTTCTTGACTTCCAATACGCTCCATTGGTATTGAACTTGGAGTCACCACCACATAGTTCTTTCTTTTAAGCAAGCCATAGTGGCATCAAATCAGATTCACCCCAAGATGAACAAGCACAACAAAAGATGCAAATATTTGTTACAATGAACCCACCAGCTAACCTCAATGGTGGTGGTCGTGTTTTTGATGACATAGAATTGGTGGAAAAATAAAATGATTTGGAGGGTTAAAATTTGCCTTATCAATCAATAGAGTCTAACACATTGTCTAAGACCTTGTAAGAACTGGAATAGACTCCATAAGAGTTGGAGCAATAACAATCGGTTGACCCAGTATTGGTCCAAGTTTGCAATGAACACATGTCATTATTACATCAGAGGGGGAATTACATGTTCTTGATTCACATTTGGTCAAGGTATGGCAATTGATAAAGAACAGGAGGTTGACAGGTCCATTCAATGTTGGGGTACACAAAAGGAATAATTTGCCCCCAAATCACTTTCAAGACATTACTTTGAATGAACATTACATTTACAAAATAATTTATTTGGTAGATTTTATTTCTTCATTATATACCCACATATTTTTTGATGAAAATGGTGTCGATTTTTTGTGAAATGGATCATTAACACATGTCCATAAGTGTCTTAAAAGATGGCTTAAGAATTGTGTCCCATTGTGCAAATTTATTGAATAGGAATCAATAGGATTAACAATATTTATTCCATATATTGACCAAAAATAAAATAAAATATGTTTTATATGATGGCATAATTTTTTTCTATCATAAATCACCAAAGTTTGTGGAATTGATGCTAGAATCTTGGATTTTTTTCATAAAAAAGGTTGCACTAGTAAGGACAATCAAATTATTATTTTTAATTAAAAAATTACATTATGAAGGTTTGGAAAGAAACATAGGAAACATGGGTGCCAAGAAAAGACATTATTTGTTGTTTTTAATAGGGTTTTGGCACTCCAAATGATAGTATGTCATTTTATAAATGTCTTGTCGTCTTGCATTCCTTTTTTGTTTCTATTTGAATAAGACATGAAAAAAAATTCAATTGATTTGGATCATTCCTATAACAATTATTCATTGAAAGCCTAAACATATATATCCCCCTTTCATTGTTTAACATGTCAGAACATTGGTTTTGCTCCAAAGCTTAACACACATGATAAAAGGGTGTCATGATTCATGTTGTGGTACCTTAATCGTGAATGCACCCTAACATAGATGTGTTATAAGAATCAACACAAGTTCCTTAGTAGGAGTAGATGTTGTGACTTTTGTAGTATTACTTTTCTTTCACATAGCAAGGATTTCAAGGATGAAATCCAAAGTACATAGGGGGTAATGTTATGAGACAAATAAACAAATTAAAACTTGACAAGTATAAATTTTTTAGTTACTAATTCGTATTTGAACATTGTGTAAAATTTTGAATTCTTGTTCTTTCTTTTCAAATGGGGTTTTAGAAGGAAATGGGGCAACCTTTCTTCTCCTCCTTGTTTGACTATGTATCAATTTTATTTGCAAGATTTGAAAACACTAACATTGTATGTTAAAACATGTAGATGTCATGGCAAATAAAATTAACAAAAGCTAATTGATAATTAAAACTTGTTAATATTTCTAGGTAGAGGATGACTTGTTAGGACTGTTAGTAATAAAGTTATTAGTAGATTTGAAACCCTATAGTTAGAAACATCATTTTGATACTTTTTTTGATAATATTTGCATATAATTAGAATTAGTTATTATTGATGACCTAAGCTAGGTAAGGTAAGGTACTTAACCTAGGCTAATTTAAGGTAGGCCAAGTATTGCCATTTCTTCAACTTATCACTTGCCACATGTCAACATTTTAGTAGTCAACAAATCCTTATTTTTCGTTCAATTAAAACCAATCTAAGAGCTCAAGATGGTCCATGATTATGTGTTTTCCATGATTATGTCCACAATGATTACAATGATGGAGGCCTAGTTGTTAATGTCCTTTGTGATTACAACCTTCAAAATTAGTGGTAAAAATCACAAGGCCACATTGACTACTAACTTCATGGAATCGCATGTGTCTTAAATGATTACAAATGCAATTGAATATGTACTCATATATGCCATGTTTTGGTGTAATCTATTTTAGACACAAAACATTGATGACAATGTATAATATGTAATAAAAAAAAACAAAAAGCATGCACATAAAATATGAAGAACTTTGTACTACCTTTGTAAGAAAGAACAATTGAACTTAAATAAAAATGTTCAATTGAACATGAAAGAAAGAAAACAAGGTGACAAACTTTTCAAATGTAATTCCAATAGTAAGAGGAGATTTTGGAGATAAAAAATGCAATTGAAGTTAATGGGGTGCAAATGGAATAACATGAATTGTGCACCTACCTATTTGGGTAACTACTAATGGGGTGTTTATTTTGGAATATTCTTAGAATATTTTGTACAAAAGTCTTTTTTAAAATCTTGAAAATTTCATCACACTATTATGTTATGGTTTACTTCAAAAAATCACTAAAAATTCTCATTAAAAAGAATCAAGTCCATTTGCAACTCCTTTTATTGTTTAAAAACACTAATTATAATGTTTTCAAATTTTTGATTTACACTCTTCCCTCATTAGAAGTTGAACCATGTTTACATGAGATTCTTTCCTAGTACAAAAAATTCAAGGATGTGTTTGAGAAAAAAAATGTAAACACTTTGATTAAGCATTGACCACACCATTGCACCATTGATCTTGAAGAAGGAATGCAACCTCCATTTAGACCCATCTACAATTTGTCAAAAGATAGACTTTCAAACTTCGTGAATACATTGATGAGAATTTGAAAAAAAAGGTTCCTTTGACATTCCAAAACTCTAATTAATGCCCCCATGTTTTTTATTTTAAAAAAAAAGGTTCTTTACAAATGTGTGTCGATTATCATGGATTGAATCAACTCACTATCAAGAATCAATACCCTTTGCCCTTGATCTTAAGCACTACAAGAAAACATGTATTTTTTAACTAGAATAATTAACCAAAAAAATCCCAAATGTCACCATGGTTAACTTGACCAAAATGTCATTTTGGACAAGTCAATTTGGACCTAGCCATTTTGATTGGGCCTTTTTGGTGGAAATTTGGTTGGTTTTTTTAATTGGATTTTTTACTAATCAACAATATTTTGACAACAACTATATATAATTATAATCATTTTTATTTGTTTATTTATTACTAAATTTAATAACCTACATTACTTAATAATTAACATAAAAAAATAAAATAAATTAAATTATCTACCTAGCTTATTTAACTTAGGTAGCCAATGTCATATGGGTGAGGACTTGAACTCTTCACCTCCATTTTGAGGAGTCAAGTTTTTGCCATTGGGTTACCATTCGAAAAGTTGAAAACTTTTGTCATCATATTATAATAAACTTGATTGAATTTTTTGTTTTGATGTATATTGTAACATTCATATATGAATTTCAATATTTTTATATTATTTAAGTAGGAGGTTATAACATGTACCAAATATCCACCTAGATAACATGTAGGTATTTACACTTATTAAACTACTACATGCTATTAACTCAATTAAAAACTAATTAATAAAAATAATTAACAATGATCGATTAATTACTAAAAATTATAAATAAATAAATAATATCAATGACTAATGATTGATTATTTCCTAAGAATTACTAAAAATTAAATAATGATTATTTATTATGAATTAATTAAAAATTATTTTACAAAATCACTTATCAATAATTATTATTAATTATATATTGAATACTATAAAATATTATAAAATATTAGCAAAGAAATTGATAATTGGATAATAATAATTAATCAATTAACACGTTGATGGATAAATTAGTTATTGGTTATTAATTAAGATTTATTTGGTGATTAACTAATTATATAAAATATTAATCATACATTATTGAGTATTAACTATCAATTATTAAATATCATGTAATTAATGTATTAAATTTAAATACTTACATGTGCTTAAAGGTAGCATGTAGGTAGCTTATTAAATTTTATAAGTACTTATATAAGTACTTAGTAGGTGTAATATGCCTAACCTAAAGCCTATTAGTTATGAAAGTTTAGTACGTACCTTAAGTTAAATAAACTTGTAGGTTAAGTAGTCAAATTAGTATGGTTGATTTGACATATCGTTTTGATTAGAATGGCCAATTTGAGTAATTGTAATGGCCATTAAGTATGGTCAATTTGACTAAGCCATGGTCATCTAAATGGACCTCTAGTTTTTTTACTAGGTGTTTAGTTTGTTGCATGTTTTAAAACCTCACTTTAGTCAAATGTTTTAGTCAAAAGTAATACATGTTTTTCATGCTTCATGCCTTTAGTCAAAACAACCATCCCCTTTAATCAATGTGAACATTTTAGTCAAGTTGAAGCTTTTGAAAAACCATATTTCTTGTAGTGGGGGTTATTGGATTAGTCAAGTCATGACAAGGTGTACACCAAAATTGATTTATGTGGAACATATAACTTGGTGCACATTCGAGAAAACAAAGAAGGGAATACAACGTTCAAAACCCATTACAACGATTTTGAATATGTTGTGATGCCATTTGGTTTTATTAACACAACTATTGTCTTTTAACATCTAATGAACATTGTTTTTGATCAGTATTTGGATGATTTTGTGGTTTGTTACATTAATGACATCCTCACTTTCTTGAAGAACATGGAGGACCATGAGCACCACATACATTTAATTTTGGAGAAGCTTCAGGAAGTTGGACTTTATGCCAAATCAAAAAAAGTGTGAATTCCATCAATCTAAAGTGGAATTCTTAGGTTACATCAACTATGAAGCTGGCATTTGCATGGATCTTCGTAAGGTTCAGACCATTGTTTGAGATGTCCAATCCTTTCTTAGATTTGCCAACTTTTATCAACCTTTCATTACCTAATATTCTTCAATAATGGCCCCTCTTATTCATTTGACTTGGAAGGATCAACATCTTTTTTGGGAAATTGAAGGTAATAATATTTTTTTATCTTTAAAGGTTTTTGCCCCACTATTGATTCACACAAATCCTTCCAAACCTTTTTTTTGGAAATGAACATTTTTGACTTTGTAGTAGGTGTCATGCTGTCACAACTTGGAGAAATAATTTTCTTCATCTTGTTGGTTTCCATTTTTGTAATTTTTTTCTTGTGAATTTTTTTAAAATTATGAAATTCATGATAATGAACTTCTAGCCATCGTGGATGCTTTTGAAAAGTGATGTCATTTGCTTGAAAGAGCTCAATATAAAATCACTATGTATTCAGACCATGAAAACTTGCAATATTTTATGACAACTCATGTTTTGAATCAACATTAAATTCAATGGGCATTATTTTTGTTCGGATTTTGATTTTTCATCACATATTGCCTTGGGTGCCTAAAAGGAAACCTAATGTTTTCTCCCTTCGCTCGTACCTCGCGCTTAAAAAGGCAATGCAACCTATAAGCAACAATGTGATGTCATTCTGAAGTTTGAAAATCTTTGACTTCAAGCATTGTTGGTAATTCTTGATGACACAACCTTTTTTTGTCAAATCCATGAAGATTTGAAAAAGTACCCTCTTGCTGTTAGCATCCAAGGTTAATTAAAGAATCATCATCAAGTCCAAGATTTTTTCAATGATCATGTCGAGTTCAAAATCGAAGATGGTTTGTTATCATAATGGTTTTTTGTATGTTTTTGGTGGACCTTTGCAACATTAAGTTTTCTAGGCTAGGCATGATGTTTTGGCTATAAGCCATTTTGAATTCACCAAGACCATGGAATTAATGTCTTGAAATTATTAGTGGCCACAACTTTGGAAATATGTGAAGGAGTTTGTTGGATCTTGCGATGTTTGAGCTTGAGCAAAGAATCTTGGTCATTGCCCTCATGGTTTCCTTCGACCATTGTCGATTGTTACATCCCCATGGTATTCAATTTTCATGGACTTCATCACAAATCTTCCACTTTCTAACTCTTATGACTTCATCTTGATGGTGGTGGACCATTTGACGAAAATGGCTCATTTGATTCCTTATACCAAAACAATAATGGGCAAAGGAATAACCAAGTTATTCCTTCATCATATTTTTCAATATTGTGGTCTTCTTAAGGATATTATTTGTGATCGTGGACCTTAATTTGCATTTAAATTTTGAAGGTGACTCTTTGAACTTTTAGGTGTGAAGATGAAGTTGTCATCAACTTTCCACCCCTAGACAAATGGGCAAACAAATTGGTCAATCAAGTCTTGGAGCATATCTATAATGCACAACCAATTATTATCAATATAATTGGTCAAAACTTTTGGCCATGGTAGAGCTTGTTTACAGCAACACAATGCATTCATCAACCCAACAAATCTTTTCTTTGCAAATCATGGTTTGCACCCCAATTTTGACATTCAATGTGTGAACAAATTCATGAATCTAGAAGTTGAGGATCGAACCATGTGGTTAGTAGATGTTCGAGTTAAATTTGTATCTAACCTTGAAAAAACACAAAAGTGATACAAGGAGAATGTTGATGATCATCGAAAGGAACAACCCAATTTCAAGGTTAAAAACTAGGTTTGGTTTCAACAACATATCAAAACAACAAGGTTATTAAAAAAATTGAATCATCAAAAGTTAAGCCCATTCTTCATTATGAAACAAATCAATGTTGTGGCTTGTCCAATTCAAACTTCCAAATTTTATAAAAATCCATCCTATGTTTCATGTTTCCTTGTTGGAATTTTACCACACATTTACCATTCCAAGAAGAATTCATGATCCCCTTTCACTTATTGAAGTCGATGGTGAATATGAAATGGAAGACATTTTGGATTCAAGAATTTCTAATTGCCAATTCCAATATCTTGTTCATTGGCATGAATATGATGCAAGCAAGCACACTTGGGAACAATCCAAAACCTATCAAATGCCATGGAAAAGGTTCACAAGTTTCGTCGATGATATTTAAACAAGCCCAAGTCCATGTTTTGTGGAATTTGTTGTTAGAATTAGAGGTTCATTTTTAATTAATTGTTAGTTCACTATTACTTTTTTAAATATATATGAAAATAATTATCTAAAGCATAAATTTTTGAATTAAATATCTGATAATTAATTATTTGGATTGATTATTTGAATTAATTAAACAATGAGCTAATTATTTAAATAAAATTTAGTTGAACTAATCAATCTAATTTATTTTTTAATTATTTCAAATAATTAATTATTTGACTTTAGGTAATTTATTATGAGATGATTAATGTTTTAAATTCATATAATTAATCATTTATCATTTATCATTTGAAAAAATAATAATTATCTTAATAATTAATTAATAATGGTTAAGTAAATTACATATTAAGTAATAATTAATATGTAGTAAATTATTGAAAAAAATCATTATTAAATATTAAATATGAATTTTGGGTAGAAATCATGGAAATATAAATAGGCATATCGATATGTACATCAAATTAAAATTTTAATATAATACACACGTTGTTTTTAGTTTCACACCTAAATTAATTATATGTATCAAATTAATTAATTAATTAATTAATTTAGAAAATTATTGATTTGGTAATTATTGATGAATTAATAATTATCTTAAATAATCAATCTAATTCATTATGTAGTATTTTCAACTTGGACAAATATTTATCTGATTATTAATTAGTTTGTTAATTAATGTAAAAGTATTTATATGAATTACACTTATTTATTCATATTAATAATCAATCATTTATTATAATAAAAAAGTTCATAATAAATAAGTGTATTAAGCATAGTTAATATTTAATAATCACATTATTAAAATAATATTTTTTATAAAACATTATATTTATGAATATGTATATTTATTAAGTTATACATAATTACATTATAATTATAACAAAATTGAACAATAGTACTTTAATAGAGGCACATTAGTGGTTATATTAATTGCATCAATGGGAATCGTAATTGAAAATTAGTTGTAAATGTACCCCATAATAAATGGTGGAAATGTGGACACATGGCATGATTACATGTATGTACATTGTACATTAGTTGTAACATAATTGTTGCTTTAATGTCACATTTACAATAGTTTTAAAATATTACCACATGTAATTACAATGCAACTCTTGAAAACATCAAACATGGTTGATTATATATGTATGTATGATGTGTATAAATTATCATATAGAAGACCCATTTTCAACTTGCAATTATTATACAACTAATTTTTTGACATGATGACGATTTATTAATACCTTGTATTTATAGGTGGATAATTACACAATAGTTATATATGAGTTGGTTTTTGAGTTTTAATTGCAGGGTAGTGTGGTTTCGATGAACGTGATTTCTCATAATGATCCATGAACCAACTTATGAATGTGTTCATAATACACCTAGAGTTATTCAATCTTTCTTTATTTGATATTCTTGAACTCCATGTAAATCTATTCGTCATTTTGAGTTTTCCAATGACATTTACAAGATGTTTATGTCAGCTTAAAAAAATTATAGTTAAGTTATTCTAACATGCAGTTGTGACACTAATCTAATCCCATTTCTTTTACTGTATAACTGAATGCATTGATGATGTATTCCTTAGATGTTTTTCTATTTTCTGTCACAATTACAATGAATACCTTCACATGGGCATTTGGATCCACATCTTTTTTGTGTTCTAGATACTTTAGAGCTCATTAGTATGGTCTTGCTATTCAAATCCCTACTCGAAGATTTACCACTGATCTGGTTCTCTTTCCTTCACAGTTCATTGGAATCAATGGTGGCCATCCCATAGATTTATTTGCTTACATTGTCATAATTGGTGTTGTAAACCATTTGAGGTCTTGAAATTAGTGTTGTTACCCTACATGGAACTTTATGAGTTTGGTTTACACTTTTTCTAAATTGAGTACTCATTAATACTTGGTATGTACCTTGACCATTTTCAAAATACATTCTTCTCAATGGTTTAGACTTTTTTATAAGCTTACAAGCTACTATAGGTAATTCTAGCACACAAATTTATTTTATTGTCCTTTTAAAACAATGACTGGCATTTAAAGTATCCCATTCACCATTCTAAGCATTTTTGGTGATGGTGTTAACTCTCTAGATAACCTAGCTCCAATTTGCATGACATTCATTTGTATTCTTTGTGGTATAGAATTTCTTCTTACATAAAATGGCTTTTCTTTACTCACACTAGAAGAATTATGGATCATTGGTTTGTTTGGTACAAATTGTCCTTCACCCACAATAACTTTTTGCATCTTGTCTTCTACAATGTTTTGAATCTACTCTCTTTATTGTGGTTGCTCTATAGATTCTCTATCCAACATTTATTACCTCACATGTTTAACAAATCCATCCCTCACTTCATTATCAATATGTGGACATTCAATGATCCCATGTCCTCTACTTCTATGGAAAGCACAAATTTTAGAAAGAGTTTGTTCCAACTTGGTTAAATCCATAGAATCATAACTTCTATCTTTTGGATTCCTATTCTATCTTCCAATTCTTCTACTCTTGTGGTTTGATTGAAATGGTAATGCTTCCTCTAGAACATTCACTTGTGCATCATTGTACACATACATTCTTGGATAATTTGCATTTGTTTACTTCGGAATGTTGGGATCGTAATTATTTTCTACAAATGTCCCAATCTTCTACTAGCTCATGATACTTTGGCAATGTTGATGGTACACAAATGGTAAGTTTATGTGCCTATTGTAATTACTTTTCCAACTATTCATAAATTTTGTACTTGAGGAATTCCCAAGGTCCACCAACAACAATTTGTCCTTTGGACTTTTCTCTTCCTAATGTTGTTGAACTATGGGTGGCACTTGGAAAACATGGATAACCCCTTCTCTTGGGTATACATTAGGTTTGATCCCCCTCACTAAATATCACATTCTGTAATTAGGGCATTTCTATGGACCCCCACTACTACAAAACCATGGCCTTTTTGCGATCAACACAATGACTGAAGTCATTACAAAGTCAAAATTTATTATTTGATCTAATTGATTTTGTTTGATGTGACTAACATGAAAAGTTGCGATGTCTGTTATGATTAAAAAAAAGTAATAACTTATTCACATCAAACGAGGGTTTAAACATGTGGCATATGTAGCACCTACATGAATCTATCCAATCTAATTGAAATGATTAATATGATTGAAAATAGTCATGTAGGTTTGATTGAACATGATTACATTGGAACTTTTTTATGATGTGGCAATATTAATTAGTTATATTAAGTTGAAAAAAAAATTATAAATATATTTTACAAATTAAAATTACAAAAAAAAACTATAATTTATTATCAAGTTTTTTAATTTTGTCTTTAATTATTTGTAATAAAATGGAGGATTCACGATCAACTGAAATCTTTTACTTTGTTATATTAAAAAATTACTTAATAAAAAATTAATAATCATGTGAAACTTGAATTATATGTGTTCCACATGACTTGTGTTTGAACTATTTGAACCAATGATGAAAGTAGAAGATGAAATATATACATGAAGTTCATATGGAATTAGAGAAAGCAAGTTGTTCCAAAAAGATAAAACCACAACAGAGGCATAAGATGAAAGTTTAATCTTTGATGATTATCTATCATAGTCAAAATTGAAAAAATCAATGTCATTCCAAATTAAATATAAACAAAATGTGGTTAATGACCACCCTACATAGTTGTAGGTTAACTATCCTTATCAAAGGTTGTTGCATATTGATTAACATTTGTTCCATCATCTTCCCCTCCTAGTAGGTAACACATTAGCCACCAAATCTATTGTTACAACATTGACACCTATAATTGTGGTAGGTTGAACTAACTCAATAGATATAAGAGCTTGTAGACCTATGTAATCATCAACATCTTGAAATTTGAACATATCAAATTCCACAAGGTCAATTTGAATCATTTCTATTACCCATGCTCCTTGGGGTTCTTTCCATAGTACTACCTTCCACCCTCTTTCTCTTGGATCATTGGAAGAAAAAAATTGCTTTACATGTAGGGGAAAAAAATGATTAGCTTAAAATGGGAATAAAAGAAGAGAAATCTACTAGTGTGAAAACCTTATTCATCTTGCTTGATTATTGCATTATTGCATTTACTTTGACTTAGTTGGATAGTAACACAATAATGTTGAGTACCTATTCAATTCAAGTATCTTTTCAACCCAACTTACATGATCCAACTTAGCAAGAATCAACCTTTGATCATTCTTGTTCAAAAGTTGTAGCTACACCATAATCATTTGTGGTTAAATGTTCTTCTACACTTAAAACACAAATGTGATTGTCATAAGCATACATGGTGCAAGGTGCATGCACAAATGGGTGGACCAATTTGGATGTCACGTAAGCCAAATCTACTTGGTGATTGCCATTGCAATGCCCATGGGGTGTAGTCATAATAACATGTACCATAGCAAGTGTAATGCTTGCTTGGTTTTTTCATGTTTTAAATTGTAATTTAATTTGATGTTGAAATTGTAACATTTGTTTATATAGTTGTATTTATAATATATAATGGGAACATGTGAATTATTTGAAATTAATCCAATGAGTAAAAATTTAACAAAAACATTCATTAAACATTGTAACGTTTGCTTTTAAGTAGTAAAAAAACTTGTAAATGGATTTGAATCTTTTTTGAAAATGGGGTGAAAGCATGGTAAAGTATACCAATTGGTAATCCCTATCAACAAATAAAAGTAGATTTGGAATCTTTTGTATTTTAGGCATTTTAGTCTTGCCATAAATTTTGGGGTGTACTTATCATATAAAATAGACCAAATATGATCTTTTTTAACATATATTATTACTCTCACTAATTTATTTATTTATTGAAAGTTTATCACTCTGGTTGATATTGCACATTTTCCAAATCAAACAATTCAAATGATGTGTTACTAATGTTTGAACCATTATGCACCTTGATACACATTTTTTGGAATTGAATTTTTGGATTATGTGAAGCCTTTCAGAAGTAAGTTTTCCATAAATTCAAATTTGGCATACAAAGCATGTTTTTTGATATGATATTAAAGTGCATTGCATGCGTTTGATTCATTAAATCCTGGCCCAAACCCTTTCAAAATGCAACATATGAGTGAAATTTCCAGAATTAAATTTTTTTGACCTACTTTCAATCTTATTTTTCACAATAGGAAAAATTGGAGTAGATTGAAAGTAGGTTTTTAAAAAGGTTGATAGAACTTTTGAAACTTTCAAAAACTTCAAAGTATCACATTTGATGCCATCATGTTGTTCAAAATGACAATTTCCTAAGGCATCACCTACTTTTTAATCTATTTGTCACAAATTTGTGTTTTTTTACTTGGGAGGATTATTATTTTGGTATACTTTAGCATGCTTTCACCCAATGACATTTTTTGCCACTTTTTTAACATAAACCTTAATAAAATAGAATGAAGAAATTTCTAAAAACTTTTAAAGATTTTTTCTAGAATATTTTAGGAATATTTCCTAAAAAACAGTCATAAAAGTAGTTAAAAAACAAGTTAGTGTGGTTCATGTTATCCCATTGCACCCCATGTTGTTTTATAAATCTTGAAATTTATTAAAATAAACTTGGTTTAAATATTTGAACTTGAATATCTACACAATGCACAAAATCATTTACAAATTTTAACAAATCGTAAAAGCCATGGACTTTTGAGCTCAAAACTCATGGACTATACCTCTAACTTCCATTTCTTTGTGGATTATGATTTAGTCCATTGATAGATGGGGTGTGTGTTAGGGACTTGAGATTAATAAGATATCATAATAAAGAAGCTAAGGGTAAGAAAAAAGAATTAATTGAATTCTAGGATTATATTTATGGACTTCTAAATGGGCTAATTAGGAGCATTTTTTTATAAGTCCGTATCATATTGGAGGAAGAGGTGTTTTATGGTATTTTAGCTTAGATGCTCAAAGACAAAAACTCTAGATGAAACATTAATGACATCTAGAAAAAATATGGAGGAAATCAATATAAACTAGTTGTAATTTCCAAAATCTAACTAACATATTGAATAAATAGGGACTTTGGAATCGTGGCAAATTGGTCCACCCATTTGTGCACCTAACTTGTGGTATGACATGGCTTTCAATGTTGGTGGCATGAACATGTGCATTGTAGTTTTGTCAATTTTGTTCCCATTGTTGATAGCCAATAAAATGGAAATTCATATCCATGTTGGAACTGGGGGCAATGGGGCAAGGTCATCTAGGAAACAAGATTTCATGCTCAAGATTGACCTTGAAGTGACAAGATATCTCTCATATCTTGATTCTAAATCCTAACTTCTTGAGAATATTTCTTGCCAATATAAAAAGTTACCAATTACATAAGATTTCCAATTTGGAAGCACTAATTTGGAAAATTTTGTTCCTTAAATAAATGAAAAGACATATTTTCGTAACATAAGAGCTTAATAAAAAATGTAAAAAGTAATAATACATTACTTTGGAAAGTAGCCATTAATGAACCACATTCTAAAACAAAAAGGAATGGGCCATGTCTTGGAGTTTAATGGACATAATTTGTGGACGCCTACCACCTTCAAACACTTCATCAAACATTGATGGATTTTCTTTGTCATCCCACACCCTACACCTTGTGGTTGTAAAATCCACCAAATTTTATGTGCAAAACCTTAATGCTTCCTTTAAAGCGTAACCTTCTGCCATATACTTCCTTTTGGTTTTGTTTTATTCTTCACATAACCTTTCAAAGTTTTTAGATACTTCTCAACAAGATACATCCATTGTGTATGCATTGGACCACTTAATTCCAACTCCTCCATTAAATGAACTAATAGATGTGTCATGACATCAAAAATTGATTTGGCGAAAATTCCTTCCTTAGATTAATCTAATTGTCACATGATTTTTTAGCTCCCCCATTATTGTTGGGTCTGCAACCTTGGCACAAACTCTTTCGAAAACATAGCACAAACAAATGATGGCCATCTTACTATCCTTTGTCATAAAATGCTACATGCATAGAGGTAAATTTCTTTGCATCATTACATGATAGTCATGTGATTTCATTCCCTTCAAATCCTCATCCCTAACTTTTTTCTTCAATGAAAAAACATATTTTGTAGGTGTTTTCAAGTTTGTAACAATATGGCCAAACCTTTCTTCTTTTTCATCTATTAACACATATGTGACTGATAGTTTTATGAACCCACTTACAACTTCTTGTAGCCACTAATGTGGTCGTATGCCATAATCCTAAAATCAACTTGAATTGCTATTATATCTTTGGTGTAGTTTGATGCTCTATGGCCCCATTGAAGGCACATCAAGCTTGTCGATAAGGATTGCTCCTTGGTAAATAGCGGTAGCTCCCACAATATATTACCTTCTTGAATTTCCTAGAAGACCATAATTTAGTAGTTGGGCTACAAGGTGGGAATCCCACCAAACCCTTTGTCACACATCTTGCAATTAGCCCATAAGTAGGAAAGTCATGTATGCTCCACAGACACATAACCTTTAAGTTAAATGTTGCCCCCTAGTTTGCACCATATGATTTAACACATGCCCACAACATTGCAATTCTTTAATAAGATGCTCCAAATACACATCCACATTGGCAAATATTATAAATTCCTTGCCAAGAATGAACAATGCCAACATCAAAAAATAACATTTAGTCACCAACCAAGGGGGCAAATTATAGTTCAACAAAATGACCAACCATGTAGAATGGCAAAAACTCAAATCTCCAAATGGGTTCACCCCATCACTTGTGCTAGCCCTAACCTAATTTTATAGGCATCATTAACAAATTTTGCCCATTTATTAGTTGTGTGTTTCCAACTTTTGGAATCTAGCATAAAACAGACTAGGACATTTACACTTGCTTCATTCTTGTGCCAAATCAACAATTCTTCCAAATTCTTGCACCTATGCATGCACAACAACCACGGAATCAAAAGGAAATGTTTAAGCACTTTTTGTGGAATACCTATTGACCCATCCACATACCTATTAGCACCACATTTTGGATAAACATGGGATTACTTCAAAGCACCTGAAATGCACACAAACATTTGTGCATGCATGAATGGGTTCATAATTTAAACCTAATATAATGCCTTGACTAGTTTCATGGTTTGATAAGTAGTGGCTGGCATTTTGTTCCCCTTTGGCAACATTTCTAGATGCAATAGTGAGAACAATTGTCCACATGAATACATTACTAATCTCATGCACTATTCTCAAATTCAAAATAAAATTGCCAACAACATGCTAGTGGTAGAAGCATCATATAATGGGGTTGAAGCTTTTGTTAACATTGCTTCCATTAAAACTTCATGTTGTCCTTTGTCATCTAAGAGATTCACATCATTGGGTGGGTCTTCCATGGGTGGATTATTTGTTCAGTTTTGGTTTTGATCATCACAACCCTACTGCAAATTGTTAAATCTCTCAAAAGCTTCAACAACCATTTTGTGAATTTGAACATTTGGGTCAAGTATTGGAGCATTAAGTAAAATGTGTGATGGTACATTCAGGTAGTTGCTCCCATAATGCATCAATTAGCTCTTGGTGCATGTCTACAATTGCTCTCTATCCATGTTGCAAAAACCAATGCAAAATTAGGATTGGATTAGATCTAACCTTGGTCCAAACTTAATGACTAGCAAGATTCCACATCTATTGGTTGTGATCCCACATATATTAAACTACTCTTGTTTTGACCCAATTATGTGTTATTGATTTCAATTTAAAATCTAATACTCAAAATTTGCAAGGATTGATAAAAGTCCATACCACCATTGGCCACTAGAAAAATGGGTTTCGCCCATGTAACCTTAGGTGCTTTTTAATTGTGTTGCAAGTTTGTGATCTTTTGCCATGGCAACAAGTACATGGACACTCATAACTTGTCAACCCTATTGAACTGCTTCATTAATTTGAGCTTCAAATAATGTTTGACCATCAACTATCCCTTGCATTTGTGCATTTGGCAATTGCGTTTGATTTTGGGGCATTATATTGTACCTAGTGAAACTATGGCAAACATTCAATAGTTGTAATCTATGTACATAGATCACATTAATCCACATAACTGTGCCATTGGATGGGCTTGATGTAGCAATTTGAACATTATACATGTGAACTAACATGCTTTAATGAATTTGATGACATTATACTATAGTGAAATAGGAATTATGTCCATGTATAGAATGCAGGTAAAATTTTGACAAACCTCATGGAAATTGCCAATAATTAATTAATCCAATTGCCACAATTGCACCTGTGATTTGTTTAAATGTGAGCTAAACCCAATTGATAACTGAAAATTGATGCAACTCTAATAATTATTGTAATGTACTAAGTTTCATTTCAATCCTTATGCATCATACAAAAGAGATAATTCTTAATACTCAAACTAATTCCCAACTACTATAACTTTTTTTTTTTTTTTTTTTGGGAAAAATTAGTTTACATGCCTTGCATTACATAGCTGCATTCACTGTGTGATTGAACATGGTACTTAAATTGTCTACGCAAATTAATATTAAAACATGAAAACTCCAATGTATGTAGTATGTATTTACTATTAATACACGTGTAAAGGTACAAATATCATTTAGGTAGATTGTGATATTTAGTAGTAATATTTGTCATGCTTAATCACACTTTACCAACAACCGAAGATTGTACCTAGTGGGAGTACTATCAAGATTTATTTCAAAATAATCTTTGAAGTTTATGGTTTGACAAGATTATAAGTCTTGCCATTTGCATTATGGTCTAAGGCCTTCAAATTATTAGATGATTTATATAGCTTTGAAGCATTGAAGTATATAAGATGCACATGAATAAACTATGAAACTAATGAAACTATTGAGGCTGCAAACTAACTTAGTTAAGGGATAAAGAAGGGAACATGGATTATACTTGTGGATGTCAAAATTGTAAAGGGTGTAAAGTAGGAATAAGGTGGTAAAGTCAAGTGTTTATTCAAAGGGAGAATGGAGGGTGGGAGGGCATTGTAATGTGGGATAAAGGTGTTTGCTTATCTCATGCAATAACATTCACAATAACAATTGAGAAGATGGCAATGGAAGGTATACCAATTGTTGTAGTGGACTACAAAGATGTTTGACAACACACCATGGCTGAAAATGCTACAATGCTTAATCAATTTTTGGCTGGGATTTCATTAGAAAAAAAACATGTATTTTTTACTAGTCTTTGAGACTAAATTTTAGTTGCAAGAGACATTTTACAATTAAAATCCCTTTAGTCACTTAAGACAAGTTGCATGTGATAAATTAGTTGCAAATGACAAAGGGTATTCTATGAAAGAAAAGTCAACAAATACATTTCATCCTTTGACTCCATTATATACGTATTGTCACATGCGACTAAGATGTAACTATTTTGATCACAATTGAGGGCAAATGATGTGTTGCAACATGTCTTAATATTTGATTATTTAAAATATAATAATAATAATTATTTTGAAATAATTTAGGATGTTTAATTCAAATACTTGGATGATTTTATATTATGTCACGTGGCCCAATGTAAATATGCCATGTGGCATTAAAAATTTAATAAAAATATTAATACTAGGTTGGTAGGTACCTAGGTAGGTACATAAATAGGTGCCTACAAACCTAGGCTACATACTAACTTACCTATTTAGGTAAAAAAATAGGTAGGTAGGTTTTACCTTCGTAGGTTAAATACATATTCATGTAGGTAGGTACATAGGTCAACCTAGGTGAGTAAGTCCAACTAGGTACCTACCTAGCTAGGTAGATATGTAGGTTGGAAAGGTAAGTATTTTAGAAATGTGCATAATTTTATTTTTTTGTTTTGGGTTGAGCCTTTTGATTAATTCATCCCATGTGCACAAATTTCTTAATGTGAAATTGAATGACCACACCCCTTTGTTTAAATAGTGTTCAAAATAGAATTGAAGAACAAACAATATGGGATAAGTTTTAAAGTTGCAACTTCTTCACAAACTAAGTTGTAATTTCAAAACTTTCTTGATGTTTTACTTTCTCAATTTTTAGATTTCTAAACAATTCAAATATTAGATAATTAGATAATCATTTAATTAATAATGATTAAATTTACATATATTTACATTATAAATTATACGCTACAAATATTCAGTATTCATTATCAATTACTTAAATAAATAATAAAATTTTAATATTTAACAAACTAGCTATCTAGTTACTCACAAGTTATTCATACATAACTCATAAATAATTAAATAACTATAATATTTAAAAATATTTTATTACTTTTCAGAATTTGATCAAATTATATATAATATAATTGATGTAAAACTAATTTCATGACTACAATTTTAAAATTAATTGTTTAAAATATTTATGTTAAAATTATAAGTAATGAAATAACAATTGCTATAAGAAAGTAAATTCTTACAAAATTTAAAAAATATATATTATTCAGCCAATTACATTACTTATTTTATAATGACATTTATTGTTGTAAAAATATTATAGGTCAAGTAATTTTTTTCTTTTGGTAATTATTAACTATAAATACAATAATTTTTTAAACATAACATTAATTTTCATAATTACTGTAAAATTACTATAAAATACTTATCATAGATGATTAATCACATAATTACTAAAAGAAATAATATTATATAATAATTTGTGAAATAAAAATCAATAAAATAATTATTTTAACTACACTATAATTTTTCCAAATTTTAAATTCAGGTTTGAAGTTATAAATTTCAGAGTGTGAATAATTATGTTCAATTAGAAAATAATTATGCACATATTAATTAATCCTTATTTGAAGTAATTACAATGATTTTAAAGTAAGGTTAGATTAATTACATTAATTAATTTATTCTAATATAAAAATATATAATATATAATATAAAAATCTATTTATAAAAAAATTATTTAGTGTAATTTAGATTTAATAAACATAATCATTTATAGTTATTTATAAAAGTGATTTATTATGGATAACACTAGTAGAAAAAACCCTTAAAATTCAATCGATAATTTTTTGAATTAAAATATAAATTTAAGATTCCAAAATAGTAATTCAGAATTCAAATATCAATTTTTAGATCAAATAAGTTTTTTGAAGTTGAAAAAAAAAATTCAGAATTGAAATTTGAATTTTCAGATTCAAATAATAATATTCAAAATTAAGATGTCCATTTTGAGACTCAATTAATAATTTTCTGAATTGAAATATTAATTTCGAGAATCCAAATAATAATTTGGAATTCAAATTTCAACTTTCAAGTCAAATAATTTCTTAAAATTTAAATTTAAAACTTCAGAATTGAAATGTCAATTTCAAGTTCAAATAAAAATATTTGAAATCAAAATGTTGATTTTTAGAGTCAATAAAGTTTTTTGAATTGAAATACTAATTTTTAGATTTGAAAATAATAATTTAGAATTCAAATATCAATTTTTAAATCAGATAAGTTTTTTGAATTTAAATAACAATTTCCAGAATTGAAATGTCAATTTTGAAATTCAAATAACGATATTCAAAATTGAAATGTCCATTTTTAGACTCCATTAATAATTTTCGGACTTGAAGTATTAATTTTGAGAATCCAAAATAATAATTTGGAATTGAAATACTAATTTTTGAATTTCAATTGAAAATATGATATTCAAATCAAAAATTCGAAAATCATTATATGAATAATATACATACATACATACATACATACATTAAAATACACCCTTATGTCATTGTAGAATACCTTTAGGATGCAACTAATTTGGTGACTATTGTGACTAATATGGGACATATCAACTTATTAATGGATGAAAATAAATGTAAAATGGATCCAACCAATAGGATGAAATTTCTAATAGTTGCATCATAGTTGTGAAAATGACCAAAATAGTTGAAATTTGGTCTTGTAGTTGCAAATATTCCCAAATCTAGTCACAAATGACTACAAGTTGCATGTAGTCATAAACAAAGTGGTTACATTTTGACTGATTTCTATGAATGTCTGTAGTAAATTGAAACACCATTCTTTTGCATTTAAACATATTTGGAGTTGTAAAAATGTTGGGCATTCTGACATCTTTGGAGCTTTAGAAACCCTAGGTTATGTGGAAGCAGGTTGTGTTTGTAGGGGTCACATTCTTCCCAAATTCCTAAAACCTTAAGGTTTTTAGTTTAATTTTTAATTTTTTGGGAACTTTTTTGGCATGAATGTCATGACTCATCCAACCTTTAAAATTCAAACTTCGTGTTGGTCTTGTTTTCACTCCTCCACTCTCATTCTCACTATCAGTTGTGCCCTAACACAAGTTGTTGGCTTTCCCTCATGATTAAGACATAGTTTTGTTTATTTGATACCAATTTCATATCAATAGGTGGTTTGTGATAAATTTGTAGAGACCAAGAAATCACTAACATTGTGATATAAAATGCATCATGGATTAAGAAGATTGGGCTTCCTCTTGATCTAAATGTTCCACCTCAACGTAGTAGTCGACTTGGTAAGAAAGTAGTTGCTATTATGGGTGACATAGGTTTGGAGTCCAACAAGGGAATAAACAATCTTAAACCTTATCAAAATACAAAACGGGTGTAATCAAAATCCAATGGGCTAAAAAGGGCATTGGACCACAAAAAAGAACAATCAAAATTGAATAAATATTCATGTTTTTCCATTTAAATCCATGGAAATCATGGAAAGTTATTGCTTTCTCATTTATATGAATGTCATAGAATTCAAACCAAAAATCCATTTGATGAAATTTTAAGTTTAAGTTTGGATTTAGGACCTCTAAAAATGAACAATGTGTTGGACATGAATCAATTTTGCAAAGGACTATCAAAAGAATTCATACAATAAAACATGGTGTAAGTATGTAGAAAGGAGTCAACATGATTACTTTACAAAAGGACTATGGGTCACATAGTTGCCCCAATAGATCACATGTTTTGTGTTAATCATTGTTGAATAAATATGAAAATTTCAAAATGTGTAAATTTTATTAGATTCTGCATTTCATCTTGAAAATTTATCATAATTTTGAATCATGCCAAAATATGTTAACTACTTTAGGTTTTTCTTTTTCCATCATAAACTACAACTTTGTTTTTTATGTCATGCATATTACACCCCATTTACATGTGGTAAAGGACTTTTGAAAATTTGAAAATTTGAAAAATACTTTGAATTTTAAAAATTTTTAAATTCCATATCTCTTAAATTATGAGTGTTTTTTGAACTTGAGTCGTCGGTTGCTATCATCTAAATTGTTTTACCATCAAAATTATGTTATTACAATAGTCTTTTACCTAGTCCTTTATAAAATTAATCACATCTAATGTAACACCTATTCAAGTTCAAACATCCTTTTTAAAAACCAAAACCCAAAATTTAATATAATGAATTTTTAATTTGAATTCTTCAACTTTCATATTAGTCATTTAACGCAACTTGGAATGATTAACATAACTTTTAAATGTCACAAGAAAAACATATGTAAAAAAGTTCATTGTTTTCACCAATATATGACATGGTTTTTGGCTCCTTTCTTTGTATTTGCACCCAACACATTTGATGGGGGAAAAATTAAGAGGATAAAGACCTATTGACCACTTTAAAAAAACACTCATACCTTGAAATATGTGGAGTTTTAAAACTTCAAAAGTCTTTTGCCACACATAAATGGGGGTAAAATGTACCTGATGTGTTAAGAAAAGTTGTACATTATTATATAAGAAAACATAAAAATGTAAAAAAAAAAAATGGTTATGATTTGAAATTATTATCATTTAAAAAGAAGAAACACTAAATTTATAAGGAATCAAGACACTTTCAAAAATTTATTAAAAAATGATGAAGAAAAAACATGTCATGTACTTGGACATCTATAATCATTTTTTATAACAAGTTGTAAGAAAAAAATGTTTCAAAATTCATTCATATGAAATTTTTTTTTGGGAAAAAAGGACATATAATCCTTTTCTAAAATATTCATGTTGGATCATTCAATCTCATTTGGGTGAATGCATGGTAAGGTGGCTCATTTTAAGTAGATGTTCCATTCCATAAGAATCCATAAAGAGTTTGCTATAGAACATGGTTACTTGTTTATCATAACTTATGATTATAATCATTTATAGATTGATGTTCATACATTTGTGAACATTCACATTTTATTTTTAAACTTAAATAAAATGATGATGATGTTAGTTATTTTGATGATGCAATTTTTAAAAAATCATAATACTTAAAAAAATGTTTTACAAAGTCCAAATGAAGAATGGCCCTTTTAAAAATTTCATAAACAAACACTTTTAGAACCAAAAAAATGAAAGAAAAAATAATTTGTAATTCACAAGGACTTATGAAAATAAGGTCAAATGTCAACCATTTCAAATTCCATAAAAACACATTTGTTAAGTTTTTCAAGAAAACGGTCTCATATATATGTTATTTATTCTGTTTTTCGACATATTTAGTCACTAAAAATCAATTAAATTGAAATTTATTATGAATACATCAATGTTATACATTTGCAATTAAGAAACTAGTCCATACATTGTCCCTTCAAAAGTCCATTATTAACAATAGGGGTAACAATTTCAAAAAAAATTATAGTTTTAGTTTCATAATCAAGTTATGAATTTAAAATCGATTATCAATTAACAAATTAAAACATATGTTTATCACCACATCCATTTAAACAAAAGGTACCCTACATAAATATGAATGTGATTCCACAAGTGAACCACCTTGCCATGCATTCACCCATTTGCACCCAAAGGTCAATTCTAGCAAAGATTTTGATTTCGATGATGTAGATGATGAAGAATTTAAAGAGAAATCCTTTTTGACTTCTTGATTTTTTGCCTTTCCCCTTATGGTGCAATTTTTTTCATTTTTTCTTTGAAGTAGGTTATACTTCCATTCTATCTTTGAATTAGGTTTTACTTCTATTCTCTTTTTTTTATTCTTTATTTTTTTCCCCCTTCCAGTGCACTCTTTTTCATTTTTGGTGTTATGTTCATTTCCTCTTTGAAAATTTCTTAAACCCTAAACCTTATATTTTGCAGCAGAATGTGAATGAGTTTACATATTGGCGCAAATTATATTTAACATATGTTATAGGAGGCCAGGTAATGAACTTATATGTTGCAAGAGATTCTAATGTATTGTTTAAACTAGAGATTTATATAATGCAAAAATCTAAATCTTTTGTGCATATTTTACCAACAAAAGGGAAGCACTATAAAAGAAAAGCCAAAGAAGTGGAAAATGTAGAAAAATTTTAAACTCACAATTAATAAACTAGTGCACTTAAACCCAACTACATTTCCTTCCCCCTCACAACAAGATGAATCTTGTTTTTATGATGAAGGTATAACTCCAAAGGCAAAACCCACTAAACACTAAAAGGAATTTTGTCTTTTGCAACCAAGAAATCAATGACTAAATGTCCTAAACAACTACATAATATATCATAATCATAGGATGTTACTTCAAATCCTATGTGGAAAAAGTTGCCATCATATATTAATGATGCATTTGACTAGTAGATAATGACATGGTAATAGGAAGGATGACATTGTTTTGTCATTGCAAATTTTCATCCATATGGCATCCATGATTGATGAAAAAATGACATGGATGTCCAAAATACCATTTAAAAATGTGTCTAAGATAAAATTATTTTAAATATGACTATAGAATAATTATGCAAATGATTTGTACAAAATGATGTGTCATTACATAGACAATGTTATCATATAATTATTTTACAATGATTCAAAAATGACTACTTATAATTTAATATGAATATAAATGGACATAATGAACTACAACATGTAAGGAGCTAACTTGATTAATATTATACATATAGGTAATACAAAAACCTTTATTACATTTAAAAAAAATATTTTTGATATTAATCCATTTGAAATATTCAATGTGAATAAATTAGATATTATACATTGAAATAAAATTTAATGTTAAAAGTATGATATATTATAAATAAGTTTTTTGTGTTGTAATGTAAAAATAAAATAGAAATGTAAGGTGTGGGAAATATATCATTTATTTTTACATTAAAATTTTATCATAAATTTAAATTAAATTTAAATAATATATGTATAAATTTTATTTTTTTCATTTGTAAATTTTTTATTACACAATTATATTAGATTATATGTGTAAAAATGAATAAATTTTATAATTTCAGAAAATTAGGTAATATATTACCATTTATTATTATTATTAAAATTAAATTAGAATGATTATATTAAATTTATACCTCATATTTAATATGACTAATACTAAGAAAACTATATATATATAATTGATTTATGATTTTTTTAATTTTAAAATTTTAAAATTTTCAATAATATATGAATTATCAAATTTGAGGTTTTGTGTAAATTATGTTGAAATAAAATATGGTCTAAATAAAATGAAAAATATATTATTTACATAATATGTGGGGTGGTTTAGTGGTAAGGGAGTTGAACTCCATCCTTGGGGTCCAAGGATCAAACTTCACAAATGACATTCATTGTGGTCAACATTGGAATATTGACCAAATATTCCATACCTACCTAGACTACCTATGTTAAGTGGTTACTGTGATGAACTTAAATAGGTAGATCAAGTGGTCTACTTAGCCATTTAAATTAGATTTTAAACCTAGTTTAAATACTAATGACACATGTCAACAATTGATAAGATGGAAAATAATGAGATTAAAAAAATTGAAATAAAAATATATCTTATTATTTATATTATACATAATAAATCTATTATAATAAATATTGTAATTTTAAAAAAATATTGTTCCCCAAGTTCTTAGGTCCAATTTGTAATGATAAAAATAATTAAACAATAACAAAACTATCACTAATGATTTCACATGTCCTTTATAACTAGAATACTAATCATAAACTTAGTCATAAATTTGAAGATTTCTACTAATGAAAGGATAGGAGACATTTGATCTTGTTGATGATGTTCATGAAGCAGAATATAATTTAAGGGCCAAAGTTATAACTTTTAGTCCAGGTTTAAATATATTTTATACATCCCAAGTTTGTTTTTGAAGTTTGAAGTTCGCCTTAGTTTGTTGTTGCTAGAATCAATTTCACATAATTTGATGTTGCTTTGTTTTTGTGGTTGGCCTTTGTAGAAATTATTGTTATACTTAATGTAATGAATCCACTAATGCCAACTATACCTACTAGTAATTTGAATCCACAAGCACCAATTATATACCTATTTCCAATTTAAATCCACTAGTATTGCCAACACTATTAGAATACCTTAAAACCCCCCTATAATTGTGGCTTAGCCTCCAAGGTGGCAATTGCTTTTTGGTTGGCAATAGATGAATGTTTGGCTAATGCCTACAACCATGGTTCCTCCCACAACAGCAACATCTATTATATACCAACATATGCCTATGTAGCCATCAAGTCAACCCCTACCACCTTTACAACACCTAATCCATACCCACAATTGTTGCCACCATTTACGTTTCAAAACACACAACTATTACCACGACCAAATCAGTATTAGCTAGTCCCACTAGCTCTTACCCAATGCCAACAGTTGCTCACATGATCCATTCAATATATGCATAGGCCTTCAACAAGCCCTAGAACTCTAATAACAACAATTCAAGCACTAGGAAGGCCTTATTCAAGTCATCCAAAGACCCTTATCTTTTCTGTAAAAACTCTGAGGATAAATTCTCCTCAATGTGTTGCTTCAATTACTAGTGCATCAATTAACCAACTAGACAACATGGTGGTTTCCTCATATCAACATTCAAAGCAAATGACACAAAGGGCTAGGCATTGGGAAATGGACAAGGTAATGAAAAGGCTTGGCATTGAAGTCGTTGAAATTCAAGGCAAAGATGTTAAGCTTGTTGTCCATTGTAACATAGATGGAAAACCAATTGGTGGTGGTGGGAACAACTAATTGACAACCCTTCAATCCAAATGTTGATGACATCCATATGTAACCCCTTAAAGAGCTAAAAATTATAAAAAAAAGCCTTGGATATTGGGGTAAAAACACAATCAAAGGAGCCACCCAAGTGAGTGGACACTCCTCAAAACTACATTTTTGTATCTTTGAAAAATCACAAGGGAGGCATAATAGTTTGGATTGTCATAATTGTTTCTAGAATATTTTTTATTAATTACAAAATTTACATGCTCAAAACTTGAAACAAATAAAAAATGTTTTTACATGCTCAAAACATTCCAACTTTGAAAGTGGACAATCCTTATATTTTTCAAACATCCTTTTTTTAAACCAAATGTGCACCATTCCTTCAAAACATTGGAGAACGTTTTAACATTGGTGATTAGAAGGGCAAAAGGACTTGAATTGACGAATTTATTTTTATAACCCATTTGAGCACATTTGGTTATAAAATGGGTGCTTTTGACCTTGAAAATTATGGATTTTGAAAATGTGGCTTTAACAAAAGTTGTTCATATTTATGTGATAGAGGGCATGAATGCATAATATACACAATATAAAATCAAATTTTAGTCAAAATTTATTTATATCTATAATATAATGTTAAGTGGGGTATCTGAAATAAAAAAATTAAAGTTATAATTTTGGATTATAATGACATGTGTCATAGGTAGTCCTTGGAAAAAAACTTTTACCTTGGCGCTCTTGGATCCTTTGGTCGTGTTTTCACACATTGGGTTTGAATATTTGGATCATCTCATAACCTTCAAGCATGTCAAAGATCAAGTTGTAGTTGTATTGAAGGGTAGGCGGGGGTGGTTGAAAAAAATAATAGAAAAAAATGAGGCCTATCCATGGAATTGATGCAAAGCACATTGCGAATAGTTGAAAGTTGTGTTATAGCAAGAGGAAAATATTGATAGGGCCACATGAATGTGCAAAATTTGAACAGTTCAAAAAACAACATCATGAAAGGGATGAATAGGTGACATTGGTTTAGAAGAAAGAATGGTATGTTTTAGTCCTTTTTCCATATTGTTCAATTTCTAGCAATGGCATGCATTCTTCATTCCTTATGTTCTTATGTACCATCTATAAATTATTGCCTGCATGTTTTCAATTGGTGGAACAATAATTAAAGTTTTGCTAGGCTTGATGGGATGTAAGAGGTGGAGCTAGGAAGAAATCTACTTTGGTTAAGATCTAGAAGGAATGTGTGAGAGAGAAAAACAACAAGTGCAAAAGGTTAGAGTTGAAAGTAAATGAGGTTAAAGGAGAAATTGAGTTTCCTTATTATGAAAATTAAATTCTATGAATAGGTGTTGATGTTCTTCTGTTAACTAAAAGTTATAAATTACCATTGCTAGTTCATTGTCAAATTCGGTTTTCGTTTCACTTAATTATTTTTTTCATGGTTGTCATTAATGTCTTAAGTCAATAGAAGTTGGTGGAAATTAGCCATCTAGACCTATAGTTCTTCAAAAAATGCTAATGGTAAGGATTTTGGTCTTCTAATTCCCCCTAAAAAAAATTTGATCTATTTACCAGAACTTGGACTATGACTTTTTCTACAAGTTGTTGGTATATGGTTTTAGTAGTCATTGCAATTATGTGTATGTAATCTAAATTTGTTGGATGCAAGTTGTAAGTTAATTAGCAACATTGCACTAATTATCTTGTTGAATTATAGGAAGATCTCCCAAATGCAAATACTATTGTTGAAAATGCGTTGAACACATTAGTGACATTTGATATTGAAATTCAACTAGAAGCCATGGAGAATAATCATGATGAGTTAAAATCCACCCAAGACCAGATCATTCAAGAACATAAGCATATGTCAACAATGATGGAGGAGACACTTGCATTCATGAAGTCAATAGTGACTATTCAAGGCAATCTTCCTACCTTGGAGGAGAAAGAAAAATCAAATGGCATTGCTTATGAACAATTAGATGATGGCAATTTGGGAACATTGGTAAGTTGGAACACTTCTTTGATTAGAGAAGTAGAAATAAATTATGAAGCCTTGAAGGACGTGGATTTTAGATATGATTTTAATGAATCTTGAATGAGTGAATGTTGTTTTAATGAAATCAAGTTAGTTGATAAATTTCTATTGTGTTCTTGTTTATTGGGGCTTAATACTTAAGCTCCAATATGCTATGTGAACCATATTGACACAACCATGTGCGGTAGTCTCAATTTTTAAGAGTTGCATCAAGGTTATTTGAGTGGGGTAAGGTTATTAGAGGCTTTTAGCAACTTCATAGGGAATGATGAATGTGCTGCGTGCGTGGAGGGGTTGTGTTTTTTTATGAAATGCGTTATTGGTGAATAAGGTGTTGGGTTAGTTCTTTTCTTCAACAAAAAGCTGGTAACCATAGTTTTAGAAACTCTATTGCGTAATTAGGGGTGAAAATTCTCTAAAGGGTAAGGGGTAGAAGTAGACACCAAAATTCACGGTGTTAAGCACAACATTGATCTTGTTCTAGTATTTAGTGAGTAGTAAGGATATTAGAAATTCTTGAAGCAGTTGAAGGGATGTTTATGAAGGATCCAATAGAGATAGAACAATCTTCAAGCCGTATGAACATAAGGTTAATTTTAAACAATTTAAAGATTAATTAAATAATGTGATAGTGTGCTAATGGCAACAGGAATTTCATAAGGATTGAAACATTTATTTAGAATAGGGATAAGCTCAGCAAGGAGCTGCAAGTACATGTAAAATCTTGGGCTATGCCATAGTTTATAATTACAGGAAATCTAGGATGCGTCGAATGGTGCGAACTAGGTAGTCCGCCTTGCTATTAGGAGGTAGTCGACAAATCAGATTGCGCAACCAACGATAATGTCCAACGCCGGGAACTAAAGACCATGTGAAGATAAAAATATTTTCAATTTCATAACAACCTTCACAAATGCTTTCAGGTTTGTCACCAGAAGCAGGGTCGACTTGCAACAAGATCACCAGGGTGCAAGAGTTCGGAGAAATATGATAGTACTAGGCTTGAGGGGGTTCAATTTCAAGACAAGCACGCACCTCTCGAAGTTCGGGTTTTTCATCACGAGGATGTTGTGTTAGGGTCAAATCTAGAGATCACAAGGACTTGTTACATTAAGGTGCGTAGTCATAATTTATAGATCAAGGAAAAGGAAAGAAAGGTGGGAGTAATGGTTTAGAACCATGGTAAAATAAACCATAGGTCAAAAGCAAAATTGAAGGTTTGAATAAAGTTTGTTGGGGGGAAAATGGGAAGAGGTGAAAATGTGTTTTCCTTCACCTTCCATTAGCCACCAAGCTTGGAACCTTCCATTGGCCATCGAGCATGGAACCTTCCATTGGCCACCAAGATTGGAACCTTCCATTGGCCACTAAGCATGGAACCTTCCATTGGCCACTAAGCTTGGAACATTCCATTGGCCACCAAACATGGAACCTTCCATTGGCCACCAAGCTTTGGATCTACCTTCACCTCCTTTTTCTTTCTCTTTAAAAGGCGAACTCAGATAATTGGGAGCTCTCTCTTTCCTTGGACATAATTTCAATTCAATCTCGAATACTTGTTCCCACAAAAATTTTGAAGAGGAAAAGAATGATTAGTTTTGGGAGGTGAAAAAAATAAAGAAAATAGAGTGGAAGTTTTGTAATAGTTTTGGAAGGATGGAAGTGAGTAGTGATAGTATTGGGAAGTTGGAACTTTAGAAAAGATTTCACAAACCCTCTCGGGTTTGGTAATATAATTCTTTACTGGTTTAGCTGCAAAGCTTAAGATTCGGTAGCAAGTTGCGCCTTATAGTTAATTTCTTAATGAGCTAAAGCAAGCTGAATTTGAATAATGTATGTGTTAGAAATGGTATTTCAAATGACTGATTATTTGCAATCAAATTGAATCAACTGCCTTCATAAAACCCTTTCGGGTTTAGTAGCATAACTCTTTATTGGTTTAGTTATAGATCTTAAGATTTGGTAGGATGGTGCGCTTTGTAGTTAGCTTCTTAATGAGCTAAATCAAGCTGGATTTGAGTAACCTATGTGTTAGAAATGATGTTTCAAGTGACTGGTGGTCTGTAGCCAAGTTAAATTATCACCTTTGTAAAACCCTCTCGGGTTTTGTAACATAACCTCTTGCTGGTTTAGCTGCAAAGCTTAGGATTTGGTAACAAGATGCCCCTTGTAATTAGCTTTTTGGTGAGCTATGGCAAGTCAGATTTGAATAACCTATGCGTTAGAAACAATATTTCAATTGACTAGTGGTCTGTAGCTATGTTAGACATGATGTTGAATCCTTAAACATTGGTTTAAATGAATGACAATTTGACATAAAGTCCTAAAATGTGGAATGTGTGAGCTTGAAAAATATATCTATCAGTTTTGATCGCAAATGATGCATAGGAAGCAAGGTACTTCATTTCAATTACAAACGCAAACTAACATTTCGAATTACACTTGCATTTTTCCTTCACCAGTAGCATTTGTGCTTTCAAGCATAGTCATTTTGTAGAACCGAGAGTAGAGGGATGGAAAGTCACTCACATGCTATTTTTTCTCAATAATTCTATTTGTTATCTATGTGCATTATACATGTCTTTTGCCAAGTTGCAAACTTAAAGATGTGGGATGTGGCAAATCTAACTATGGGAGGTTCTTTTTAGGGTTAGGGCGAAACTTCATCAACAAAACAAAGAGATCAACTGTAGCCATCAATGGGGTAGAAAGGAAATGAGTTTATAGGCTCTACCCAAGCTACAAATGTGGTGGTGCAAGCATTTGATGAATCCAATAGAGACATGAAAGCCTATAACCCGGATAAGCAAACAACATGACACATTCGTGGGAAGTAAATTGTGGATAACACCATGTTAGTGTTGCTAAGTGCAGATGTTCCATAAACAAGTCAACATATCCTTTTTGCAAAACAACTGGGTGGTTGTAATATTTTCATTCCAAGTATTCTGGTAATTAACAATGTATGACATCTATTAGTCCTAGATGTCAATGGATTGTTGTGTCAAGTAACACATGTGAAATTAGGAAAAAATTGGAAACTATACATTGCCATAATGAGATGTGGCAAAAAACCAACCACCATCAATTCTTGTAATTATTTCTTTCCAAATGTGATATAGGCATGTGGTCGACAATAACTTTGCCAAAATTGATGCTTATGGGGCAAACTTATCCTTAGGTGGTACCATTAGAATCATCACACCCCAAATTTCTATGACCCATAAAACTTCAGGACAACATAAGATTCACATAAAGAAAAATTTTCATTCCAAATTATTTATCAAAAGGTTACCCAAGTCATGTAGAATTAAAAATTCTAATTAAATTTACAAAAAAATGTGTTTTGATGTGGAAAATGAATGCATAAAGAAAATGAATGTATATTTAGTGTATGGGGAATGTGCCATTTTCATACATTTTGTTTAAGATACACTAGAAGAAATTTTGTCCTTTGCAACTAAGAAATCTATGATTACAAGTCCTAAATGACTATATGACTTTAGTCATAAACTATTACTTCAAATCCTATGTGTAAAAAATTATAGTCATACAGTAGTGGGACATGATGAGGTGGTAACAAGATGGGAGATGTTAGTTTTCATCACTTTGATTTCATCTATGTGGCATCTATGACTGATGACAAAGTGACATGGATGTCCAATTGTCATTACAATGATTAAAAAATAACTATAAATAATTTGATATGAACATAAACAACCATAACCAGGTCAAAACCTATAATTAAGAACCAAAGGGATTACTTTGGAAAAGAACTACAAGTCCTTTTTCCCAAAAAAAACTTTTACATGCAAATGATTTTTTGAATGAAATTTCTTGTAACTTGTTGTAAAAAATATTTAAATGTTCCCCAATGCATCAAATTTTTTTCTTTAGTCATTATTGAATAAATATGAATTTTTAAAAGTGTTCAGATTCCTTACAGATTCAATGTTTCATCTTGAAAAATGATCAAAATTTTAAGTCATCACTAAAAATTAAAATTTCACATTCCTTTTATTATACTCTAATCTATAACTTTTCTCCATACATCATGTACATTATAACCCATTTATATGTGGTAAATGATTCTTGAAGTTCTGAAATTTTAAAGCAATTTTGAACATTCTTAGAATTTTTAAAGTTTTAGAATTCCACATTTTAAAAAGTATGAATGCTTTTTGAGTGTGGTTAGTATGTTTTTATCATCTATATTTTTTCAATGAATTTATTATTATTATATGAGTCCTTTTGATAATCCTTTACAAAATTAACTCCATGTGACGTATTAGGTGTACATTTTCAGACATCCTAAATTAAAACCAAAACTTAAAATTGGATCAAATGAATTTTACTCTAAGTTTCTTAACATTCATATGAAAGAAAAATGATTAACTTGCCATGATTATTATGGTTTTCAATGGTAATAAAAAATAAATGCTTGATTTTGACCGATTATGTTTAACATCTAACACTTTTTTTGGCTTCTAGTTACATGTTTTGACCAACCCCCACCCCCCACCTACTTATGTATCTACCTATTTACCTTCCCACCCACCCATCCATCAACCTACCTACTTGCTTACCCACCAAACCACCTACCTATCACATACCTACCTACCTATTACCCATTTATTTACCCACCAGCGCACCCACCCACCTACTATCCATTTATTTACCTACCTATTTACCCACCCACACACCCACCTACCTACCTACTACCCACTTATTTCCCTACTTATTTACTTACCTACCCACCAACCCACCAATCCACCCACTTATGTACCTACTACCCATTTACCCATCCACCTATAAACCCACCCATCAACCCACCTACCTCATAGTCTTGTAGTGATATGAAATAAACATGTGAAATAAAAAACTTGACCAAAGTTGGATACCTTTTGATGTTGGAGTCCATTAGTAAGGACTTGGTTTATCATTGTGAAAATGAAGGGTCCAATTCCTAATACTTGCAACCTATGTGCATTCCTAAGGGGCTAGGGTAAGTAGGCTAGACTAAGGTAATACATAGGTGAATTACATAGGTTATGTAAATTAGGTTAGGTAGGTTAAGCTACTACTTGCTTGTTTGCTTTTTTCGACTTACCTAAACCTATTACCTACCTACCTACTTATTTATAAAAATAATTTGTGTGCTAATCATATTTTAATCATTCATTACATGAAACCTCAACATTATATATGGTTTGTTTTCTATGACTTGTCATTAATGACTATAGGATGAAAAGTGCCATGTCAAACATTAAATGACTACCTGTCCTTTGCTACTCATCTGTTACAACTAAGGGCTTCTAAGTCATATATGTCTAGTATGACTACAAAATCAATCACATATGGAGTCATAAATTTAAAATTTTCTTCTAGTGATATTTGATAATGAGGCAGAAGATAATTACCAATTGGACATGCTATGGCCTTACTTGGTGGGGTTATTTGAGGTTGCAAGCATCCTAAAGTACATAAGTGTTAATCCACATGGGCAATAACAAATTACAAATAGAACCCACATTGGAATGCCTTAAAAACTTTTGCATGGTCTATTGCATTGCCTTAGGTGATTTGGTGATGAAACCCTTAACTAAGACACTCTTACATTAAAGCATTTGCACTTGATCACAATTTTATATTACAAGTGTCACAATGCTTAATGTGCATTTAAGAAGTAGTTCATTGATTGTTTACTGAAACATTTTTTGTCTTACAAATGAGTAGGCTTTAAAGAACACATAAACAAAGTTAGTGGATAATTCAAAAAAAATTCAAAGAAATCTTGATACGAGATTCTACTAGTTATGAATTAGCTTTAAGGTCTATATAAAATGAAGCAGCAAAGGAGGCTATTGTTAGAAAAGTTGTAAAAATTTGCCCAAGGTAAGTGGGTGAACAATGCCATGTTTGTATTGATTTGCTTACATCAAATTTCAACTCATGAACATGCTTTATGGGTAGATATGCACTACAAGTACTATACTTATTCTTATTTTATTATTTGGAAATTAATCTAGATTAACATTGTTGCCATATGTTTTATAATATCGATTAAATGATTGTATAATCCTTCCATTTTAGTGGAAACAAGGATTGTGCACTTGGAGATTTCATCAAATTTGGGGGTGAAGGTGTTGTCCTTCATCAACATTCCCTCCCAAAAAATTGGCCTTTCTATTAACATTAAATCAAGTTTGGTCAAATGTGCCCATTTGTTGTGTCTAGTTCTAGATCATGATCTTTCCCTTTATATTGTTGATGATGCAATTGGATACAAATGTTATAATGTGGCCTTGGAAACATACCGACTTATATATGTAAATTTAAAAGGGAAAATTTTAGTATGCAACTAGGATGTTCCTTGGAACATATCATGTATTTGGGTGCAATAGTCAAATGAGTGAAAAACCATGTTGGATTATTAAAAAATTATCAATTTTTTCAAACATATTTATGTAATGCCACTTTAATGTCATGCTAATCAAGGAAATTTGTGCTAAATGATTTATATGAGTGTTGAAGAATTCAAAAAAAGATCATTTCAATTTAATAAATTCAGTTTTGGTTTTAGTAAAGGACTTTTGAATTTGAACACCCCAAAATTAATTTTATGAAACACTAGGTTAAAAACTCTTTTAATAAAGATATTTTGATAGGATTTTATTTGAAATGATGATAACCTACCATCCACATAAGAAAAACATTCACAATTTAAAAATTGTGGTATTTGAAAATTTTAAAAATTCAAAAAATCATTTCAAAATTTTAAAATTTCAAAAGTCATTTGCTAGATATAAATGGGTCATAATGTGTATGACATATGAACAAAGTTGGCTTCTGATACAATGAACTAGAAAGTTTTAAGTAGTCATCATATATTAACATGATTTGAAATTATGATCATTTTTCAAGATAACACATATAATTTGATAAAATTTGTACACTTTTAGAAAATTCATATTTATTCAAAAAGAGTTAACACAAGTGATGTAATTTACTGGGGGATTTGTCAATATTTTTACTTAAGAACATGTTGCAAAAAAATGCTTCAAAAAATGTTTTCTATGAAAAATCAAAATGTTAAAAAAGGGCGCATTTGTGGTTGAGTCCTTTATTACTATTGGCTCATTTGAGTTTGATCACACCCATTTCATAGTTCAAACTTTTTTGAACTACTTGCAATTTTTATATTATGATATATAAATTTGTTGCAACTTTCTATAACTTGTGCTCCTATGATTTTTTTAATCCATGCATGTTTATTCTTTGTGGGATGTTGATATGTACCTTTCATAGAATGTAGATATTTGTTTGTAACTAAGCTACTGTATGTAGGGTTTAGATTACATGCTAAGTAAAAATGCTCATGTTTATTTAATATATGAATAGATTATACACACATATTCATTTGTTAGTCACTTCAGTCATATTAGACAACCCATGTGGCCATTTGTTAGTCATGTTAGTCAAATCAAATAGCATATGTGGCACCTAATTATCGGGCTCGTAATCTCTATCAAATTAAACAGCCCATATGGCACCTAACTATAGGGCCATTTGTTAGTCATTTTAGTTAGATTAGACATCCTATGTGGTACCTAATTATAAGGCCATTTTTCATTCATTTCAATCAAATCAAACATTCATGTGGCACCATACTACAAGGCCAATTGTTAATAATTTTTGGAAAAATAATAAATATAAGGCCATTTGTTGATCACTTCAGTCAAATTATATATGGCATGTGGCATCTAGGGATAGGACCATGTCATAGTAGACATGCCATGTGGCACCTAGATATTGGGTGAAATATTAATCATCTTAATCACAACAAACATGCCATTTGGCAAACATGTCAACTAGGTATGTTGTCAAGTCAATCATAGCAAACAATAGGCACTTTAATCACAACATACACATAACTGGACATTTAGTCAAATTAGACTCGGTCACATTTTTGGCATAAACGACTGGTCTAATCTAATTGAAGACAAAGTTGTCCCTTGTCTGTTATGACTGAAGTTTTAGTCATAAAAACTAGCAAATAAACCATGTTATGTAGCAATGCCCCAATCCAAACTTTTCTTTTTATTCTAATTATGACTAAAAACACCTGATGCCATGCGAGTCATTTTTTTGTTTGTAAACTTCTTGGTTCCAAAATTATACCCACATTGGTGTTTCATAGAACTCTTGTTCTACATCCCAATTCTTTTCAAGATCTCAATTCATGTTTAACAGCTTGGCATTTTCATCCATTTGCCCATGTAGATTTCAAATCACCATCCAATTCACATTGTTCTATCAATTTTCAATTTCCTTTGACTTCTTGTATGCTTTTGATTTCAATTCTTATACTTTTCATTGTTTAGACTTTCGTAGGTGCAAATTTTACTCAAATTTTCTTTATGTTTAATAATAAATCAATACAAATTATACACAAAACAACACTTAAATCACGTATAATTTGTTGTTTTAAACCATTTAAATGAATTTGTAAATTATATTCACACATTTTTTTCATTATTGTTATTGTTCCATTATTTCCCAGATTTTGGATTCTTTCTGATAATTAAAATTTGATCACAAATTTTAATTATTACAATGAAAAAACACCACAAGTTTAGAGTATATTCATTTACTATTTTTTAAATTCCAAATTGAACATATCAAACATCTATAGTATAAAAGTGTAGAAATAAAAAATGAAAATAGGAAAATCTATGGTTCATAGCCCAACATAATTTTTAACTACATTTTGTATCTCTATTATCTTCTCTAGTAACTTTCTAATTTTGTGTGTGTGTGTAATAAACAATCACCCTAACCTCCATCACAATCAAGATCTAAATTTTAAATCTTTTACCTCCAAAAAAAATTTGAAAATCAAAACTAAACAAATGTCTTTATCTTGTTTTGTTACATGATATTTTATTTTGGGTCCAAATTCTTTAAAGTGTACCAAAATCTTATTACATTGTCACCCTTTTCAATCTTTTTGAACTAAATTTTTTTTATCATGTAAAGACACATTTGGATGAAAACATAGTCAAAGGAGTTAAGGGTGCCAAGGTAAAAGTCCTTTCCAAGATTTAACACCTGACATGTGTTGTTTTTTGTTGGTTTATAACTTTAAATTTCGTATTTTAGGTGTTCCATTTAACATTGCATTTATTGATTTTATATCATGTATGTTATGCATTCATACCCTTTATCATATAAATATGAACAACTTTAGTTAAAGTCATACTTTCAAAATCCATAATTTTCAGGGTTAAAAACATTTTGGAGCCAAATGTGTTCAAGTGGGTCAGTAGAAGAAATCTTGTCCATTTCGACCATCATTTTGTCTAGAAAATGTTAATAAGTTTCAAAATCCTTTTTGTAACTATAATATAATTGTTGTTTAAACCTACTTAGTTTGCAACTGTGATCTTTGTAATCTTATCAGTCCATGCAATTGCAAGTATATACGACTGCATGTGCGACTAAATGACGGGTCCAACCAACTATTAATCAAATATGTAATTGCATGATATGAGTGCAAAAGTTTTAAGTCAAAATGTAGATGAAAATTTGACATATTTTGTTTGTTTTCTCTTGTCTGTCCACTTATGGATGACAATTGAATTGCATTTGACAACAACTATATTCTTTTTACAACTATGAACAATATAAATTGTTGACTATCTCAAATTAGCCTACATGGTGCACATGGTAATTCCATAAATTTTCAACATAAATATAATTTAATTCAATACATTAATCTAGATTAACCATTTTAATTTTGGCTATATATCACCATAACACTATTTTGTTCACCAATTTGGTTAAAACATTTTTATATTTTGTTTTTGTGGTAGTTAGATTTTTAACAAAAATTAAATTAGGTACTTAATTATCAATTAATTAGGTAGTATGTAATTATCAACTAATTAGGTAGTATGTAATAAGTAGGATACGTACTAGTAGGTAGGTAGGTAGGTAGGTAGGCTAAGCAAGAGGTATTTTATGTTGTGGATGTCATAATGTTTTATATTAATTGATCAATTAATTAGCTATGTTAAAGAATTAATTTATTAAATGTAGGCTAGGTAATTAATTTATTAGGTAGGCTAGATAATAAATAGTAGGTATTTAACCTACATAGGTTATAAGTTAAGCAAGAGATATTTTATTTTGTGGATATGTCATAGTGTTTTTGTATTAATTGATTAGTTAATTAGCTATGTTAATCAATTAATTTATTAAATTAGGCTAGGTAATTAATTTATTAGGTAGGCTAGGTACATAGTAGGTAGTAGGTAGGTAACTAGGTTATAAGTTAAACAAGAGATATTTTATTTTGTGGATATGTCATAATGTTTTTGTGTTAATTAATTGATTAATTAATTAGCTATGTTAAACAATTAATTTATTAAATGTAGCCTAGGTAGTATGTGATAAGTAGGATAGGTAGTAGGTAGTAAGTAGGATAGGTAATAAATAGTTAAGGAAAATAGTAAATATTTTATTGTGTTGATATATGATAATGTTTTTGTATGGGAGAAAGGATGTGATAATGTTGTAGTGTTGTAGTGTTTCCCTTTCATTAAAATTTATCCCATATCCTTTGTTTATAACTTCAAACTTGTGAAGTATATAAGTAGGTGAAAGAATGGACTAGATTCATGGTATGCACTATAAACATAGTGCATATGCCATATGGGATGAGCCAATTAAAAGGATTGTCTCGAACAAAATGAATAGGATCCTACCTACCTACTAACTTATGCTAGGTAGTTTATTCTACCCTAGCCTAGGATAGATTATAATGAATGAATTATAATCTTGAATATAATGAATTATATTATTTAATAATTATAATTATAAAATATATATTTTGAACAAATGAAAAATTGCCACATGTTTTATTGCCATTGGTTCTTTAAATTACCATGTGGTTGAATCCTAACCACCCATCAATGGCACATTTGGTAACATGCAACTATCACAAATTGGGGTTCCATGTCATATTATGGAACATCCATGACAATGGACGAGGAATTCTGGCCTAGTTGTAAAGTTTACGACTACACTTTCAATTTCATGGCCATGTCATGTCTTTTGCGACTAACTATCTTATGGCACTTGTCTTAGGTGACTATGCTATTTTTAATCACAAATCTAGTTGTTGATTTTCAAATTTCTTTTAATGGGTTATAAAAGCAATTTTCAGTAGTTCAAGTCCTTTAGCCCTTTTAATCATCAATGTTAAAATCCTTTTCAATTTTCAAAAGGAATGGTGCATGTTTGGTAGAAAAAAAAGATGTTTTATTTGAAAAAAATAAGGATTGTCCATTTTTGAGGTTTGAGTGCTTTGAACATTCAAAAACATTTTTGATTTATGTCAAGTTTTGAACATGTAAACTTTGCAATTGATGGAAAATTTTCCAAAGACAATTATGACAATCCAAATTATTATGCTTGTAGCTTCATTTATGATCTTTCAAACATACAAAAATGTAGTAATAAAGAATGTTCATTCACTTGAATGGCTCCTTTGATTATATTTTTACCCATTTATGGATGATTATGATGAAATCTAAAATTGTAATGGTTTATAATATAATCCTTTAAAAATATTTGACAACTTTTGAGTCATTATTTTTTATGGGGATCAAAATATAGGGTAAAATAATTTTTTTTAATCTTGTGTGTTACACTTTAAAGGATTTTCACCCTGTTAAGTTATTTTATTATATTTTAGGTTATTTTATGTTGTTTTGTTTTATGTTATCTAAAATTAATATATTTTAAGATAAAATAACCTATAATAAAATATAATAAAATGACCTTGAATAGTCTATTTTGTATAACTTGAAATAACATATAGTAACTTAAAATAAAATAACTAAAATAAGATAAAACTTATAAAAGTTAAAATATAACCTATGATACTTTCAGATTAAAAAACTTATAATAAATTATAATAACTTAAAATATAATTTAGAATAACATAGGGTAACTTAAAATAACATAAGGTATAATGTAGAATAACTTAAGATATTTAAAACAACATAAAAATAAACCTATTTGCTATAGTGAATAATAATAGTGAATTATGTCAATTAGTAGTGAAACATGGTGTTTACATAATGACCCTATAGTGAAATAATTTAAACCAAGGTGAAATCACTAAAGTGGCTTGTGAACCAATTTTGATTTTAAGGTCCCATAGTGATTTAACACCCCACTTTTGTACTAGTAACATTTGTTTTTTTTTCAAAACATCACAATCAATTAGCCCATGTGTATATCCATGTCTATACCTTAAAAAAATAGTCCATGTTGACAAAATTTAACATATACTAAAAAAAATAAATTATAATCACACCTACTATAAAAGCACTTTCTCATTATTCTAAAAATAGTGCACCCAACCATGCACCTACTTAAACAAAATATTGTTTGGATGCTAACATGTGAAAAAACATTTTTTCCACACATTGTTATCATTTAATTTTGTAATATCCACATATTTGAGCCACCCTAAAATTAAATTAAATTTTTTATTGCCATCATTTAGAAAAAAAATTAGTCTTAATATTTGAAGTTGTGAGGAATGATGTAAATGTAATTGAAAATTGTAAGATCATGTGATAAGATCATTATTTTTCAAAATGTCATATATGCACTTAACATATCCTTTAATTAGGAAATTGGGAGATAATTCACAATCGATTTAAAGCATGCAAAGTTTTTCAAAATGATTCCATTATCATTAGTGTGGAAAATCTACTAGCAACAAAGCTAACATGTTTGTTTATTTGCCACATTAGTTTCTCTAAACACTTATCAGTAAAATAAGATGAATGAAATTGGAATAAACATTGAGGCCACAACAAAATGCCATGGATGAAGAAGTATTTCAAATGATTAAAGTATGAAAAATTCTTCCAAGGTTTAAAATGTGCAAATCTCATTGCTTGAAGAAAAATGAATCTAGTTTACAAATAATCAATTTACCTTTATGTAACCTAAACCTAACAGATCTTACATATGTGATTCTATTGCTAATTAAAATGAATTAGGACATTTACACATGACATTAATCTATGGTTAGCAAATTTTTTTTAAAAAAGCAGATGAATAAATCATAATTTTGATTTGATGTAGAAAATGCACAAAAACAAAACAACTTTGAAAAAACAATAAGCAACACATCCACCTACCTTCAATGAACCACAAATGAAACTATGTCAAGTATGAAGGTGAGCTAGAAAAAACAACTTCTTCACCCTCATGGACCTAAACTACTAAATTCTTGGTTTTTCAAACGGTTGAAGTTGACTAATTGATCTTTCTTGATCAGAAGTTAAGGGCTTGAATGACATGTGTATTTTGAATAAGTCAACTTGGTTGAGATGGGTGCATGCACAAATGGGCAGACTGACATTATGAAAAAAAGGGTGTTTTGCAATTGGCCTTGTAAATCAATTTTTGAGTTGCAAAGGACATTTGCAACTCTTCATATATACAGTGTAATTCATTGTAACTACACACATGATGTTATGCTGATGTTATTAATTATCATCCATCTATTAAAATATGACACGTGGCATTATGAAGATTTTTGGACATAATTTTTTTTGAAATATTGACTTCCATCATCCATTATGATTATTAATGATGGTTCGAGATTGTGACATGTGGCATAATAAATTTTTTGTCACATGGCATATTAATTGTATTTTGAAAAAAAAAATTTAAAAATTTATAGTAGCTAGGTAGGTCGTACATAACCATAGGTAAGTAGGTTAGTAGGTTTTAAAACCTACATACCTACATATTTACCTAGGACCTACCTACCTACATAAATAGGTAAAAAATAGGACCTATTTACTTACCTAGGTAGTTAATTAGGTAGGAAAACACAAGATTAAGTGCATTAAATAATAGCCATGAAATTTTAGTTTTTATTTTATGTCTTGCCTTTAAGTTAAGTTTTTTAAAGCTCATCCCAAAATGACACATGTATTTTAATGTGAGAATATAAGAGAACAAGCCTTCTCTATATAGTTGGTAGCATGGGATTCAAAGACAAAGCATATGGGTTAAATCTTTTAGTTGTTCATTAATTGCAAATTGAGTTGCAACTATAATATTTAAGTGTTCAAAGTAGGTTAGATCTAAGGGGAGTTGGCGTGTAAGCAAAACTTGAATTGTCACATTTGGTGCATTAAAAATCGTCAAAAACGGAATAGAATTGAGAAAGTTATGGCCCCCCAAAGTAAAGGGGGTTAATAATTCAAAAACAAGTCACCAAATGTTACAAAAACCAATTCCCAAACACCAACAAAATTCCTTGTATGTTGTTCTATTGCTATTAAAGTTCAAAGATGATTTTTAGAACTTCAGGTGGTGCTCATGTAACACTTTAAATTGTTTAAAATTAATAAAAAAGAAGAAAGTTATGAGGTTTGAAAGTAAGAAGGGTCCCCAAAAAAAAAAAAAAAAAAAAAAAAAAAAAAAAAAAAAATTTTTTTTTTTTTTAAATTTTATTTCTCCTTTTTTTTTTTTTTTAACCATCTTTTCTTTTCATTTCAAAAAACACTATAAAAACTTTAGTT
>Ga0116227_10002138_pt1 | contig 45115 bp, 38 predicted proteins | sample S1TSphgellanicum_FD_89693 | JGI IMG/M metagenome (GOLD analysis project Ga0116227, IMG submission 89693) | Host-associated microbial communities from peat moss isolated from Minnesota, USA - S1T2_Fb - Sphagnum magellanicum MG | ecosystem: Host-associated > Plants > Peat moss > Unclassified...
GGGAGTGGACATCTGAAGCGGGGGGGGGGGGGAGGGTGGGGTGGGGGGGGGGGGTGGGGGTGGGCGGGGGGGGGGGGGGGGGGAGGGGGAGTGTTTCTTCTAACCCTAATTTTGCCCTCTTCTGTCTTCTGCCTCAGCTTGCGAAGCTTGGCGAAGAAGGGGTTGGGAAGGAAGGAAGGAAGGAACGAAGTATTCGCTCCGTCTGTCCCGGGGCTCAGCAGATGACATGACAATCAGCGTCCAAACAAAGCTCAGGGGTTGAATTCTGCAATTGAAGAAGCTCTGGAGATAGAGAGACAGAGACACACACACACACATGGCAGGCCGGGGCCGCGGCCGCGACTTGACTTTACCGGCCTGTAAGATCCTTCTCATGCTCCGGATTTTTGTTTGTTTGTTCCAGTTTGTATACTTTAGCTGTTGCCTGGGTTTGTTTTGGGGTGTGAGAATGATGATGACGATGATGATGATGATTCTAGGAATGCCAAGAAAATGGGGAGCTATAATAATCATAATAAGAGAACGCCAGAACCCTAATTTCAAAAGCTAGGTCAAGAAACTCTTACTATAGTGTCGCTTTGTTTTTGTCGGGGGAAAAAGAATTCTCTCTTGAATTTTGATCAGTTTCTGAGCTACCCATTGCTCTGTTTTCATTGAGGAAGATACCTATGTGAATGTATGTAAGGAAACAAGTTTTTTATCCCCCTCTTAACAGTGTTGCCTGACCTAACCATCAATGGGTGTGCCCCATGTTTCCTCAGCAGCTTAGCACAGCTATATGGATCATTTAATAAAAAATTACAGTGACCACCTTGAAAATGGAACCCAATAGTACCCAGTTGTGGGAGAGTAGGAATCCATTCCACAAATGAATGTCAGAATGCAGGCAGCTCAATGAACCCTAATGAGGTTCCCAAAAAAATAAATCCTTTTTGGGATTCTTTCTGCCAGGAATCTTTACGTTCTAAAGAAGGGCAGTGGGTACCATTGGGTTCTGTGTCTTGAGTTGGTCACTGGAGAATTGAATCGTACTGGAGGCCCCTTGCTTAGAAGCCTGCAAGCATTCTAGATTGTTATTTTATCTAGTGATATGTGGTCTGGTGTTTCCAGGAATTGAAGGGTTGGTGTCTAATTTCTTCAGTTCTTACTCTTTTTTGAATTTAGGGTTGTGGGTTCTTTTTTCTTGAGTTGAGGGATTTCAACAGTTGTTCGTATGGATCTGTCCTTGATGGGGGTTTCACTAAAGACTAAATTTTGGGGGTGGGGGGGAGCGGTGGTGTCCAGGGATGAAAGGAGGCCAGGTGTCAGCACCCACAGAGAAACCCCTACCAGGTGGTGCCCTCCTAGATGATAATCCCCAAGCCTTTCAGTCCTTGAAAGCATTTGATCCAAGGATTCCTGGTGGGGCTCTGTCTCCTTCACCCTTCCCAGCAGCTCAATTCCAGCAGCATCCTCACGGCCTTCCATTTTCTGGCTTGCACCACCCATACTCACAGCCTAATCATTTCCAACCTCCAGGATCCTACCAACAAGAGCAAATAGGGCCACCTTTCCAGCAAACAAGTTCAATGCCACCATCATCTCCAGAACATTTTCCAGCCAAAGGACCAGGTGGTGGCCTCTTGCCTCCCAGACCCATCACTCAGGCTTTGAACTCTCGGCCTCTTTCCGAAAATCAGCAAGTGGTACCATTCACCACCAACCATGTACCACAGCAGTCAAATTTGCAGTTTCCTTTTAGTCCCAATAGTCCATTGCAGCCCCCATTCCCTAGGGGACCCTTTACACCATCACAGCAATATCCACCATTACAACAGTTTCCATTTCCTCCAAATCATCCAAGAGGCCCACCTGCACCTTCTTCTCAGTCACCCCCTCAGACTGCTCATGGTGGCCTACCTCCACCACCTTTTCCTATCCCTCAAGGTCGACTGCATGGTGGTCAGTTCCAGCCTCAGCACTCTCATTTTCAGCATGATCCTTCTGCGGGTGTGTTGGTCCCTGACATGCAAAGCGGGCTGCCTCACTTAGAGAGGTCTGAGGGAGATGAAGCTGGACATCCTTACTCTGAGATGAGTGGCTCCACCAATACCCATCCGTTGCAGTTTCAGTCTGGAGGTCAAGTCCATCCTCATGAAAATATGCCTCCTCTGCACATGATGCAAGGAGGTCCACTTCCATTCTGGGGACAGGGTCGGCCCCCACCCCACATGCAAATGCCACCATATATGCAGTCACAACTTCCATGGCAGTCAGGGTTTATGCCACAAGGACGTCTGCCACAGGAAAATTTACAGGAATCTCTTCCTTTTGAGAAGGAGCAGCAGCAGCAGCATCAACCACAACAAAGAGCTCATGGGTCCCCTGTTGATCTCCAGCAAAGTCACATCAACACTGATGTGCCTCATGAGAAATCTGGAGATTTGGAGGCATCTGAAGTGCAGCAGCCCAGGAAACGAAAGTCACGCTGGGATCCCATTTCAGAGGAGAAGGAAAGTGTTGCTTCTCTGGCCCATCAAAATGGAGACCTATCTAGTATGAAGGCTGCAGGAGCCCCTCCTCACTCACAAAACTCGTGGAACTTGGGACCTAACTCTGAACTTGGACGGAATGGGCACAGTCTTAGTGGTCTGCAATTTGACAATCAAAGTGGGCCAGGGATGGCCATAACAGCAGCAGTACAAGAGGCAGTGCTGCGTGAGCAGGTTTGTTCTGCTTCCTGTCTGCACAGGCTTCAATTCATTCCACTGGAATTCAGTTGTGGGTGCATCTTCAGTTCTAGTGTGTGCCATTTGTTTGTAGCTTAAACCTGTTTTGGGTTGCAACTGACAAGGCTTGTTGGCATATCCAGGAAGCTAGTGCTCATGAGATCATTGCTCAGCAGAGGTATGTTCCTCAGGTCTTGCTGCTGTGACAGTCATTGGCCTTCCACCTTGGATGAACTTCTATTATCTGTGAGGGAATTATGTATGGAAGTGTTGAATATTTGCACTGTCCTATGGCTGTGCTCATTTTGGCTCTCATGCTATGGGGGTTGACACCATCATTACTGGATCAGTGTGTAATGTGGGTCAAATTTTGACTTGATTGGTGTCTGTGTGAGGAAGCAGGCAAGAGAAAAGGCCATTTCACACCATGGAGATGAGTGAACAAGATATAATGTCTGCCCGCCACGACCCAGGTGCTCTGAAGGTGATGCACATTTGTGTTTTGCATCCTTCTTGCGTTTGTAGGCTTATGTGGGTGGTGTTGGAAAAGTCATTGCCAAGCTCTCTTGTTCCTCTGAGGCACACAGCAATCAGAGGAATTGGAGGAATTTGGCATTCCTTCCTTGAGTGATGATGCTTTAAAGACTTCGCCTCTTTTTCTCATGCTAAGCAATGGAGAATGCAAATGTTAGATACTTGTGTTATTGAGAAGCATTGTCTACGAAGGTTGGGGGTGATGATGCACCCACCACCCATGACCTTTCCATTTGCTATTTGTATCAACAGAGTTAGTCACAATCAAGTGAGCTTGCACATGCACATGTGCTGCTCACACCCCAATCCTGCCAAATCAGTAGCATTTTGTTTCTTTTCCATTGGGTTGACCTGGTTCACTTTCTCAGTAAGTTGTAGGAAGTTGTGATTTGTGGGGAAGAGGTTGCAGTTTGTGAAGTGTTGCACAACTTGTGGATGCAGGAGAAACTTGTGAAGATGACCTCTGATTATCGCATGGACATGGCTAATAAGCGGGGAAGGCCTGTCCAACATGAACAAGGTGGTGACAGTTGTTGGGTCATTGTGGGGGCTTTTGATGTACTAATGATTGGATGTGTCCACTTAGATTGAGTTCACTTGCACTGTGTCGTGAGCACTAACTGTAACGGTTTCTGTCTTTTCTGTTGCCAGGCAGAGGGAGAGTATTTTGTTTTGGTTCCAATTAGTTTTCTAGTTACGAATAACCCTCTGGTCAGTAATGGGTGTGCACTACATCCAGAAAAGCCGATGTAAAAGAAACAGAACATTAAGGTTCCAGGTCTGATGTAGACTTTTGTTTCCTGTATTTTGTTTGTCATTGCAGAGAATGTCGAAATTGGTAATGGCTATGGGGTACCTGGGGGACGTGCTTACTTCAGTGGCCCTCGGCCTCCAATGTTCACTCTACCTGCAGCTCACATGTACAAACAGGAAAACAATTTTTCTCCTTCAAATTCCATGCTAGAAGGAGTTGCCTCTGGTTGTGCACAAGGCTCAGTTGACCCTGCCCAAGGACTGCAACGCCCTCTGGATGGATCAGGTGCCAAAGCTCCAAGTGAGGGGAAAATTGTTGAACAGAGAGTGTTAGGAAGGAGGGAAGTTGATATGAAGGAGGTAGGTGTGCTAGGAGAGAAAGGGGATCTTCCAGATTACCTTAGAGAAAAGCTGAAGGCACGGGGGATTTTGAAGGATGAAAGCATTGGGGACACCACAGCTTTGGTAGGTTGAATACTTTGCATGATGTTTTTTTCCTCCACTTACTTCACTCAGTTGCAAGTTGTCGTTCCAACAGATATCTCAAGATTGGTCTTTACCCATTTTTCTGTTTCTTTTAACATTTCTTTTTGCAGGGTTCTTCGGAAAGAGGACAAGCAGATTTCTTACCTCCGGGCTGGGTAAGGAATGAACTTCTTCCATCAGTTACAAATTGAACACTTGTGTTGGGTATACCATTTCTTTTGTGAATCTCTGCATTCTGTGCCACTGTATCTTCACAGGTGGGAGATGTTTGAGTCAGGTTTAGCTAAGTGCAGTGAGTCACAATGACCTAATGTTTCAGGGTCAAGAATCAGGTGTTGATGAAGGTAACCCAAATAACCACACTTCTGCCAGGTGGAGGGAAAGGATCCAGAAAGTGGCCATGTGTATTTCTATAACCAGCTAACGGGTAAGAGTCAATGGGATCGCCCAACAGTGGAAGCATTGCTTCCACCTCCCTCAGCTCCAGTTCTACCAAATCTGCCGCCCGGTTGGGAGGAGACAACTGATCCTGGCTCTGGTATGTGAATCATGCAAATCAAGCTCCAGTTTCTTTATATGGCCTCATATGTACACTACACTCCGCAAATGGTTCACAATGGAAAGCAGGGAAATTCTGAGCAGTTGTGAAAACCCTAAACTCTAACTTCCATTATGTGTGCTTCTAATTTGATTTCATAGTACTTGAGTATTACCTGTTAATTCAAGGTGTTTTATTCTGGCAGGGCAGAAGTATTACTATAATACAGAGACCAGTGAAACAAGTTGGGAGCGGCCCAAAGCTTTAAACCCAGCATCAGCAGCAGCAGCAGATGAGAAATCTGAGCTCTCAAGGTCAGCAGGGAATGGTGAGCTTGCTTCTTCACCTGCAGGAAATGGGCCAAAGTTCAAGAAATGTGCAGGATGTGGAGGCTGGGGTCGAGGACTTGTACAGGCCTGGAACTACTGTAATCACTGCACAAGGTAATGATAATCTAGCTCTAATCAGTAGTTTCGCAATTAAGGCCAGCATTATGCCATAACTACTGTAGTTTTGTAGCTGTATAAGGAGTCTTTTTAAACATTTTTTCCTGCTGCATGATTGATCTTAACACTGGTCCACAATTTCAAAAGTGTTTTCTAGGAAGTACATCATGAAGTCAGTGAAGTAAACAGCCACACTGAGAACAGCTCGCTTGATTTGTGTGGGACAGAGTGTTGAACATAAAAGTACCCCCTCAAAATATTTCATCGGGAGCTAAGCGTGCTGCAGCAGCAGCAGCCATAGTTGCATCAGATGAGACAGCAGAGGCAGCACCAGAGTTCAAGCACAAGTGGCAAGCAGACATTGCTGCAGCAGTGGGAGGAGGAGACATGGCAAAGAAGGATTTCAAACCAAAGTAAGAATGCTTGAAAATGTGAATAATAATTTACATTTATTTGACAGCACATGGTTTCCCCACTCTAGAGCTGACTGTTTTTGTTTTTCCACTCTGAAGCAAATCTTTGTGCTCACAAAATTGACAGTTGGGTGGTGTGCCTTTTCATGTAGACCGAGTCTAAAGCCACCCATGGGCAAGGTGAACAAGAAAGATCAGAGGAAGCGAGGGCCTTCAGTCACTGATGGGCTTGATCCAATGGATCCCAGCTCTTATTCTGATGCTCCACGTGGTGGATGGTACTCCTTGTCCACAGAGCTCACAAACCCTCATTTAAAACTGTCATTAGGATGACTTCTTATTGCTGTCAAAGTGGCCACACAGTATTCAAGTTTCTCACTTTAAGGCAGAATGTATGTTTTTAACTTGGGGTTTTGGCTTCTAGATGCTTTGCTTGGATAGCAGCAAGCAAATGTGAAATGAAGCTTACCTTTACAAGCTTGTTGCAGGTTCTCTGAATGAGCTTACTATTTGATTGAACTTTTTTTTTTAATTTGCTATGCCTCTTTTGTGCTAGCTGACATCACAACTGAGTCTTCCCCTTGCTTGGGAAATGCAACAGAAGCACAGAAACTCAGATATTTGGAGGATTGTTTGTCCTATGCTTTGATCAGACTATTTTCATACATATCTGCCACCCAATGTGAGCAGTTGATGGAGTCAGTCACGAGTGTTGGCAGCCAGTTACTGCCATGCATGATGAAGGTTACAGTCTGATACTTTGTGAGTGAAATTCATAAGGTTATGACTACATTTGTTTTCTCATCAGTTTTGGCTCAATCTGACACATCATTTATTTCAATACCTTAAATGGTTTTGTCAAGTTTGTCTCTCTGTGCCTTCAGTTAGTCTATGTTGAGCTTCAGGTCCTCACCTTGCACTTGTGAACTTATGGGTGGGCCTCCTGGGTGTTTGCTGTGATTTCAGGGGTGTTGGACTCAAGGGCCAGCAACCTAGGGCAGCTGATACCACTGCTTCTGTAAGGCTCATTTAAAACCCCATCTCCCTCACTTGCCTGCTTTGATCATATTGCTTTTGTTGGTTCATAGTAGATGACAAGTCCTGAGCCATGGACACTGAGCTGAAGTGTGCAAACTACACATGTGTCCTTTGGTTGACTACTTACCTGCTGAAAGATGTGCTGATGTCAGAGTAGGGAAAGTTGAAGGTGTGGGCATACTGTGTTTCAATGCTTGGTTGTTTTTGTTTCCTGCAACTTTCCAGGGCCCTCTGTTCCAACAACGCCCCTACCCGTCGCCTGGGGCAGTGCTGCGCAGGAATGCCGAACTGGCAGGACAGCAAGGCAAGCCAACAGGCCCCAACTATGCTGTAATCCAGAAAAGAGGAGATGGGAGTGATGGACTTGGAGATGCAGACTAAAGTACTTGAGCAAGGTGAGGTTAGTAACAATGCTAGTTCTAATCTATGAGTCTAATCAGCAAGCTGGTGTTTTGATCTGCATTCTCCATCCTATGTCTAATGCTCTAAATTGCAGGTATGACCTCTTCTTCTCTCCATGTCAAATTGCAAATAAGAGTTGTGAGTTACATGTGTATGCTGGGACTATGCCCTATGGTGTATTTCTTTTGTCATGGTGTGAGCACCACAAGCCAAGTAGGAGGAAGGGGATATGGGGGGGAAGGTTGGGGGGTAAGGGTTGCTAGAGTGTAACTTGCTGAGTTTGTTGTACACATACCACAGTTGTGCACTTCAATGATGCCATCTGAACTTGCATGTTCAATCAATTAGGTCTTGCATGGGTTTTCCATTCATGTCCAGTGGAATCAACTTGGAGATGTTGATTTCTTGAACATTGTAGATTCTAGGTTGATCAGATTTGTTACATAGTGATTGATGTTACGGTGAGGTTTAGTGATCAATTGACTTTTATGTAGCATAAAATCAGAGTCAGTTTTTTCTCTATTGCCCTGTGCCTGACTTCAACTTTAAACCCATCCCAAACCCTAAATGCTTAAACCCTCCAAACAAATATGTAGATATTCATTGCTCTCATTTTAGTGTGTTTCAAAAGCTGAGTAATCCACAGCATTATCAGAAACTGATGAAGTCAATGGGGATGTTGTGGTAGGTGGCCAATACCATACATGTATGACCATTGTTGCTGTTCAAATTGCTCCCTCAAATTTCTTTTTTAAGGTCTCGTGTTTTAATCTTTTCTTTAGGGTTGGGGTTCTTGCTGTTTGGTTTCTGGTATGTTTTCAGATCTAGATTAACCATAATCTTATTATCAGGTGTTTCACTCATCTCTTCTCAGTTTGGACATAGATTGTAAGTATTGAGAAATTCTCAGTACTTGTGAAGCTATATGTTTTTGAGGCCAATTTATCTGTTTCTTTTTCAGGCATTAATCTTAATATCGTTAATTTGAAATGAGGCCTTGGTTTTTGTCTTACAGTCTGCTGAGATAAAGCAGGTGGTTTGTTGAATAGGATCATAGATTGAACTTGCAAGGTTTGCATTGTTTGGGGTTTCTTTGCACCCAGTGAACTTCCAAGCACTTGCATTGTGTTAATGGGGGGATCGTTTCATTTCTTGGGCAGGCTATTTCATTGTAAAGTGTGATCTTCTGTTTTTAGGTGCAGTTCTTCCATTTTTATTGGTGTTGATGCATCTTGTGTGTGAACTTGCTGAAATTGGGTCTGTTTGAGGCAGAAAGAAAGTTTCCACCTGTGTCTTTTTACATGGGGTAATTCCCTCAGATGAGGGCATTACCCTACATGACTCATTTGCCAGGTCTTATGACTGCAGACAGTTCCATAGCTGATGAACTACTCTAGTATGTAGTGATGTGTCATGATCCTGCCTGACAAATTTATAAGATGGGTGCTGTGCAAGGGCACTAAGCTGGCATGGTCTAGTACCCTTAATGCCTTCATGAGCAATTTCGCAGTGTATCTCAGAGAAATTTCTTAGTGTATTTGAAGGGCACCTTACTACCAAACATATCCCTCCTAGATATGAGGTAGGATCTTTATGCCGATGATTTATGAGGGGGAGGGACCATTATGCCTTTTGTAAGTGTAAGCTCCCTCTCTCACTCAAATGGCAAGTGTAAGATGTCTTCTACTTGTACCACAATCCAAGAGCATCCCAAGTGGATCCAAATGCAATTCCTTCTTGAGTGTCTAACCCAAGTGCAATCTCTCTCCCACCACCACCACCTCCACATTTCTTTGTGGGACAATTAGAGATGTGGATCCCAGAATGATGGTCACAAGTCCACTGGCACCCTAGAAGGATGGAGCAGTAACCAGTAACATAACCCTAAAATGTTGGAGCACCAGTAATATATTCTACTGTTTGGGAGGGGAATTGTGTTGTGTAGATAGCAGATGCCGGATTTGTAGGACACAAGATTGTTGATATCTTAGGAGAAAGTTGGAGAAATCTGAAAGAGTTATTGTAAACAATGAAGGAGGAGTAGAGTTAACAACAGGAACATCTCTTTTATTTGGGCACCTATGTAGATATGGATATCATGGGTTGAGAACATTGGATCTAGGATTTGGTGTCGCTATGAATTTTGAAATTTCCTACTTACTTATGCTACTACATAATGACCGATTTATGCTAGGTCATGACCCACTATAGAACTCTATGTGAGGAAGTGCACCTTATGGGATGTGTTCTACCGCATATTCTAACTTCTCCAAGAAAAAAAAATGCATTGGGAGTTTAGTGTATTAATGCAAAACACTTGTGCTATGAATGTATCAACCTTGAGTAATATTGGATTTGCATAACACTAGTCAAGTCCATTTAGTCAACAAGTTGGTATTTGTTACCATGGTATTGGAATTGGGGGTGTGCCTAGTAGTTCGCACTACAATAGGAGCCATTGTCCAAGGTGTATAATCCAATCTTGGGCACCCAATATTTGTAAGCCCTTGCACATTACATAAAACCTCCACAAAAACCTTAAGATTTTGGTTCATCATAAAGCCCCAAATTGAAGTGTGTTGCAAACCTCAAGGAAATTTTTGTACTCCCCCATTTTTCAAACTAAATATCCAACTTCGTTATCAAGACAAATTTTGCCTCTGAATCATTTACAAAACCGATTAATTCCAAACAAATGATGCAAGGGTGAAAACGTGAGTTTTTATCCACAAATATCATCTAGTCCAAATGGTCAACTTGAAGACATCTTTGAAGTGTAGTGAATAGCCTAGGAATAGAAAAAAAATCACTTGATTTCAATTTGGCTAGTTGGAACATTAAAAAATTGTCTTGCTAAAACTGCAACTATAAAAAAATTTGTACTAAATGAATTTTGGCAACTATTTTTTTTCTAGGTTTGTGAGTGGCATATCATTGTTCCAGGATGCTTTCACACTTTAGTTTGTTGTTGCTTTGTATTATAGTTAGCAAATTGTAGCAAAATTGAATGTCTTCTCTAAGGACCTAGGGTATATTTGAAGTAGTGGTGAAAGTGCTATCACCAATTGTCATTAATTGTGTTTTAAAGCAAAGTTGTGGTCACTAGCTCCTTGGAGATGCTTTGCATTTTATTATTTCTACATATTGGGATCTTTGAGAGGAAATGTCCAATTAAATTATCCTAGGTGCCTTAGCTGATCCAAAGGTTCATTTTTTAATAAGAAATTGGGAAAGTTGATGATTTGCATGAATTGCCAAGTGCTAGAAGTCCTCTTGCCTTTCACATAATTGTATATTCTAATGCTTCAAATGTTTAAAAACCTAAATGAACAAATTCAAACGACTTGGATGGCATAAATGAAAGCTCAATATTTTTTTAGTATGCATTCATAGACCTTGATTTATTCTAAGCATGGGATAATTCTAATATTTTAAAACAATTTAAATGGATTTTGGGGTTTTTACCTTGGTAGCAATGTGGTTGTTGGTTCACCCAAAACTTCCTAGTCCATTAAGTACATCAAAAGAAACCTTTTCCATAGAGCCATGACATCAAAAGCTTAAGCTTCTCCCCATAACCATGATTTCAAAAACCCCTTCATGTCAAATATTACCATTGTTTTTTTTTTTCCCATTTTTTTCCCACCCACTACAAAGTAATGGGAATGTTGGGGAACTTGTTTATGAACATGAGAAGGATCCATTTGAAATGTGGTTCAATGTTGTATGAAATGATTGCATTGCTTTTGTTTTAGATTTTACCCAAATGTGGCAATCAATTTGAGTAATGAAATTGAGTTTGTTGTTTGGTTTTGGAGTTTGATTAAATATAATGATAAGATCATGTATGAAACAGATATAAGGTGAAACACACTAGGATGGAACAAAAATGACACATCATGAAAAAAATACAAAAGATTTTTGATCAATTTTAGATTGTTGAAAGGAAATGGATGACAACGATAAATCAATGCACATTCATAATAAATTAGTTTGGGCAACTTTATTGTATATGCTAATTTATTGATTCATCCAAAAATAAGCACCAAATGTTATAATCACAACAAATAAAAGGCTTTTTATGAACTCACCTTCTTTAGGTGAAAATATGGTTGAAACCAAAAGAGAAAACACAATTGATCCAATATTATGTTGCATTCATATATCCATTATATACACACACAAATTATTTTCTATAAATACATCTTGTGTTGCATTTGATGAGTCCATTTGATACATTTTGGAAACTACATCAAGTACTTATAAAAATCATTTATGAATTTGATTTTTTTTCAAATGCCATTATTTTTTTACATTGTGTTTTGATGCTTAAAATCATTGTTGATATGAGTTCCATTCTATCATTTGCACACATAAATTGGAATGAAAATTTGAAACTTGACAAAATGGACTTTGTAATGTCCTTTTTGATCCACTCTAGTGTGTTTGCACCTTTAAGGAATTCTAATTCCAAAACAAAAGGCTTGTTAAAATCAACCTCAACTTGGGTTGTCAATAAGTGCATCTATAACAATTCCATGAGTATTTTGGTGACTTATAATGGCAACCATCAATTTAACACATGACTTTGTTCCATTAAATTACTACTATTTGAGGCACTTCCTAACAATTTCCCTTCACAAATTGTTTTGGTTTTGGATATCCTAATTAGTTGAAAATTGCATTAGGGAGTGAAATCTAACCTCCAAGACCAATATTTTTATTGACCATAGGTCAATGCATTGTGGAAATCTCTTATGCCTTTATCATCATCTCTCCTATTGGTCTTTGTAGGTAGAGCTTGTGGGATGGAACTTGTAACACCATGTTTTTCTAGAGTAGGGTTTATTTTTCATGACCAATGATCCCCATTTTAAGCTTTTTCTCCCCATCAATTGTTGTTCCCATGCAAGTAGCTATGTCAACTACATTAACACCCCACGTTCATGTGTAACCAAGGGGAACATGAGAGTGTATAAACCCTAAGATCAAGAAAGGCACATCACAAGATCCCCATCAAATAGCATATTTGAATTTGCAAGTTATGCAAGATCCCCCTATTTCTTAAGGAGGCTTCCTTACTTCCACATGGGCTTTTTATGGCACACCATCTTCATGAATCTTCCAAGAGAGTTTGAAGGTGTGGTGACCACATTAACCCCTAAAAGCCTAAGTTCAATTTACAACCAATCTACTTATATTTGAGATTTTAATCAAATATTTGTTCCAACATACTCATCCATGATTCAAATTCAAATTCAATTGTTAGATTGAAACTTTACACTCATAGTTCTTGGACAAAGAATTCATTCAAAATCAAGCAAAGGATGATGCGATAGTAAAACTAGATTGAGTTTGTGTCATTTCGGGCAAGTGTTGCCCAAGGTTGAATTTGAAGTTACATAGGCCAAAAGAAACTTGTGACATGAATTGTGAACTAATGCATACATCATAATATGGCCCTCGCCATGAGCAAGTTAACTACCCATGGAAAACAATTGAAACCAAAATGTGATGTTTCAAATAAGATAGAAGCTTTGCAAGTTTTGGAATGAGAGGTGATTGTGAGGATCCTTGAAAATGGGCAACAACTTTAAAAAGATCTCACCATTAGAACTCATTGGTCAAGTCATTAATGAGTTTCCACGGTCAGCCCAAGAAAATAGTAAGACTTGTTGGGGGTGGGGTCCATGCTCTTGGGTAGCATGTCTCACACTTGCAAATTTCATTGCATGACTCTTTTTTTTAAACAACCCTCCCCCCAACTCTCCATGGATGGGCTCAATTAGCACATCATTGGAAAGATATTGTTGGTAGAAGGTGCTAGTGGAACCACCTTCCAATGCTTCTAGAAATAGGACAAAAGCTTGAAGATGTACACATGATGAACATGGTGGCAATGGACAATAAACAAAAGTTCATCCAAATGTTAATGAATGATATGGATTGTGATATAAGAATATTACAAGAATGAGTAATCTGTATAAATAATTAATATTACAACAATATATTTTGCTCTTAAAAGTTCTAAATTTCTCCAAATGCTTGTAAATAATTTGACAACCTATTTTTTGAACCAAAATAAAGATATATCAAATTCGCATATTCTCTTGATTTTTAAATTTTTTTTTTTTAAAGATCATGGATAAAAGGTGAATTTAATTTCAACTCGTCACAAAAGTCCTGGTGATTTTTTTGTGGTAAAATTTTTCAATTTTTTGAAAAGTATTTTTGGAATATATATTATGTCACAAATTCACTGTTTTTTTGGGGGAAAAATCGTCAATTCTTTTTTAATCCAGAAAATTGCCACTATTGCATGAGTATTCTAAGGTGCTTAAAATTTTCTACTTTCATCTTTTGAATCTCATCAAATTTGGCTAAACATACTTGTGGATGATTGCCACTTCAGCAACATCACAAAATTGAAAAGAAAACACTCCATGTGACAATTATCAAATTCTAGTGATGATGATTACATTGGAACTAGTTCTAGGTGGGACAACTATAGGGTTTCATATTATTTCATCCTACCAATTAAATTCTAGTTTGGAATTTATTTGAATGAAATGGAAAGGTGTCTTTTTAAATCTATGTCTCTTTAAAGCCCACAATTTTCTATATCAATTTGCATCCCATTTTTCTTCCATATAATATGAATTTAGTCAAATTGAAATTCAATTCAATTGAATACAATCCCATTTATAATGAATTTGATTTCATTCAATATATTTGAATTCGATTAATTTTTTTGAATTTGGTTCAATTGAATACGAACTCAATTGAATTTGGATTAAATTAGATTTGAATTCAATTATGCAATGTCATTCAATATTTTCATTCAAATGGAATTTTATTTCTAGTTTTTTTTTTTTCATCATTTAATCATCACTAGCAATGCATAAAAACATGGAGCTTAAGTTTTAATATGGATAATATGGAATGACATGTGCATGTTAATTTGCTTTATCATATCTATGTAGTTGGTTGGGTGCGAGCGTAGAGATAAGAGTCAAAAACCATGTTGGATAGTGGTGAAAACTGTGAATTTTTTTACATATATTTTTCTTGATGTTTTAAAGTTATGTTAATCATTCCAAGTTGTGTTAAGTGATTAATATGAATGTTGAGGAATTCAAAGTAAAAATTCATTAAATTAAATTATGGGTTTTGGTTTTACAAAAGGACATTTGAACTTGAATAGGTGTTGTGTCAAAGCGTGGTTAATTTTACAAAGGATTAGAGAAAAAAAACTATTGTAATCACATAAATTAGATGATAGTAACCTATTACCGAAGTTCAAAAAACAGTCACAATTTAAAAGATACGGAATTTTTTTTAAAATTAAATTCAAAATATTTTAATAATTTTAAAAGTCTTTTACCACATGTAAATGGGGTGTAATGTGCATGACATACAAAACAAAGTTGTAGTTTAATAACAAGTTGCAAAAGGTTTCATTCAAAAACCTAAAGTAGTTAACATATTTTGATGTAATTCAAAATTATGATAAGTTTTCAAGATGAAACATAAAATGTAGCAAAATTTAAACATTTTGAAAGATTCGTATTTATTCAACAATGATTAATATGAAACATGTGATCTATTGGGGCAACTATATATATTTTAAATAACAAGTTGTAAAAGATTTCATTCAAAAATTCTTTTCATATGGAAAAAATGAAAAGGGACTAAAAAAGACTCACAATCCTATTTGTGAAATAATCATGTTGACTCCTATCTATGTACTTGCACCTAGCTAGAAGAAAGGAATGAGATAGTTAAGCCTAGAAGAGGTAAGTTTGGATAGCATAGATATATATCATTTTTATTTATATAGATTAGTTCAAAATTTGGTATCCCTAATGATTTGTTGCATCATACCCACTAAGGATTAAGTACATAGTGGTGTGAATCTTGTGGGTTTTAGTCATGGGGCTCAACACGATTCAGCAATTGGAGTATAAGGTGAAGCTTGGAGAGGGTGGATACATTAGATGCCCATATGAATTCCAAACTCGTGCACTTTATTGAAAGTATTACTGGCATGGGTGACCTTGTAAATTGCCATTACAAAGATGCCCACCACTCAGGGCTTTTTTTTATCAATTTTGTGATGTAGCTGAAGCGGCAATCATCCATAAGATGATTTAGCCATAATTGGCTATAGAATGGATATGAAGGTAGAAAAAAAATCAGAATATTTCTATATTCTTGGCTACCTACTGGAACTTATCATAAAAATCTGGCAATCTGAATTATTATTATTATTGAAATCTGGCAAATTTGACCCATTTTTTCCATGGAAAACCCTTTGCATACATCAAAATCATATTTTTGAAGTCAAAATTTGGCAAAGTTTCACCCCCCCAAAAAAAAACACTGCCACCACCCATTAGGTGGTTTTTTTTTTTCCTCTGAATTCTTAAATAAAATATCTTATTCACATATGTCATTAACCTCTATTCAAACTTTACTTAGAAATCTTACTCACTCTTCACATTCATGAATGGGGTTACAAAACCAACCATGAGATTGATGGGCAGGTTGAACCAGCACCCACGGTGGTACCTTCACATTTTAGAGCGAGGTCCCTTAGTTGACATAATAGAGTTATGAGTTATGCCCTTTCACCCCTTATCCCCACTTTCAGTGGTATCCGCAAAGTAAAGACATTTTATTAAATCTCAGTATGAAATGCTGAAACTCAGCATTTAATGCACGAGGTTCGAGACTAATTATAGTGGTTGTACAGTTAGGAGCAGTAAAAATATATGTAGCAGCCGTGGAGGCGCTCAGGCAAAAGGAAAGACAGGATGAAACTCAGTTTACCACCAAAATTGATGGTTTTCTGAGTTTCATCCCCCGTCAAATTCTAATGTTCTTTTTTCCAAGTTTTTTTTTTTTTAATCTCACCCTGTGTATGACCAAACTCAGGGTTTTGGTGCTGTGCTTTTCTTACTTTAAGGATAACTCTATTAAGCCAAAAAATGGTTAGATTTGGACTCAGAGACCCCAATTTAGAATAAGCATGGGATATTTGTAATATTTAGAAAAAATTTAAATGGAATTTGAGGTTTTTACCATCACACCAGTGCAGGTGCTGGTTCAAACTCAAAAGCCCTTTAGTGAACATTCCAATGAAAATCAAGGGATGATAAGACAACAAAATTAAATGGAGCCCATGTGAGACTTTGCAAGAGTTAACCATAGTTGGATCCAATAATTCACCAACCTAAATAGAATTGTCTACAATGACATTCTTGCATGCATCACATAATGTGGCACTCACAATGACCAAGTTAAGGATTCATTAAAAAAAAATTCAAATTGAAATGTGATTTTTCAAATAATAATGAAATCTTGTAATTAAAAAAAATTATTACATTTAAGTACTCATTAAATATTAAAACCATAGCACAGCAACCCTAAACCCTAGCATCAAAACCCTAAATCAAAAATCAAACGGATCAAAACGTTATTCTTCAAATAAGAATGAAACCTTGCAAATTTCAAAAACTGACTACATTTAAGTACTCATAACAAAATTCAGATCAAAATGTTATTCTTCAAATAAGAATGAAACCTTTTCAATTTTCAAGAATGACAAATGTCAAGAAGTTTGAAAATAAGTAACAACTTCAAAGAGAAGTCAAGTTAATCCTAATGCTAGAACTCCTAATGCTGGAACTCCTCCTCCTCAGTCAGGCTCATTTAAGAGTTTTCAGAGTTAGAACCCAACTTCACACTTGCAATCCCCACATGATTCAACATCCGGACACAATATTAGGTTCAAATGTGCTAATTACTTGTTGCTGTAGGTTTCAGGAAACAGATAACCATTGGTTTGAAGTGAAGATGCACAATGACTGGGGTTCAAAGCAAACAGCAACGATTCAAAATTTCTTTGGCCAGAAACTTTTGGCTGATTCACAGTTGTTCAAGAACCTCAATGTAGTAGGCAAGTAGAGGGAGTAAAATTACAGAGCAAACACTCTTCCACAAGTTGATTGAACCTGGAACTTTATGGCTATATCACAATATTTAAGAGGCATCTTTGATTCCAAATCTCCAACCAAAGATGCTACATAATATGTGAACCAAACCAAACCCTTATTGCAGTTCTGTATCCATACTATGACACTGGATTGAGGAAGAGTCAATATCATAAGCTGAGGCAACCACTCCCAAACATTTCCACTCATAGTTACAATACAAAACACACCTAACCTACAAAGGCCTTTTTTGCCAGAGCTAAACGCACCATTTTCCGTGAGGCACAAATCACCAAAAATATCAAAAAACCTCCCACAATTGAGAAGCCAAGATTTGACAGTTGATCAGGTGTCATGCAAAAGAAGACACAGTTGCAGTCCAGGAGTTTGATCTAGAATAGTCATCACACTTCCAGTGACCAGGATGCCCATCATTAGCTATATTCACTGCAAAAACTTAGGGGGCTCCTGCACCTGCAAACTTGGTGAACATCTTTGAAATAACTGGTGCCACTTTAGGGTTTCCCTGATGCTTTGCCAGATTGCCTGGATTCTTCATAACTACACCCAAACCAGAAAGAGGAAGAAAGTTAGGACAAATTCAATGAGATATGATGGATAAGACAGCTCAAAACATAATAGCAAATGTGACTTTATAATTAATCACTGTGACCAGTAATTCCAACATCCACTGTCAAAATCCACGACTTCAAGGACAAGGTACCCCACAATTGCTGGTGATATCACCCTGAAATTCATGACCTCCATCTCTGAATACTTTCGGTGAACTCTTCTGAGTCAACTATGACAGAAACAGTGCCCAACCTACAGTTATAAATGTGGTTTCTGTTCATGCACTACATGCCCAGTTCTCAAGAGTAAGAACATCTTCACAAGCACTGAGAAAATCTCAATACTGAAAAGAATATTGATCTGATAGATGGTTATGGAGATTTCAAATCTGACAGCATAACAGCAAGCAATCAGCGAGCACAAGAAAACTGAAAATCCTCACAGCCCCCTTAAACAAAAGAGAAAACAAGACCACAGTACAGAATTTAAAAATGGCTTGAACAATAGTGACCATAAAGATCTCAAGCGAGAACTCCAATGCCTTAATGGAATGAATAATCTTGCATTTTCTAGAAACAGAGACATGAGCTAAAACAAATAATTGTTGAGCTGCAAGGATGCAAGGGTCAATTCTGGAGAATCCTGCTCAGATTTTCACACTGCTTCTTGTGTTTCATTTGCTAAAACAACTATCCGGTAGCCCATCTCTCATAATATCAAGCGATTTATTGACACTAAAAGCAGAGAGACATGATTGAATTGAGTAAAATCTAGTACCACTACAACCCACGTATACAAACAGACAGATAAGATGCACATACCATCTTGAAGGGCTGCCATTACTTCAGGGTCTTGGAAGGCCATCATCAGCTCTGGATCCTGTTCTCAAAACAGCAAAGCATGCAATTAAAGAGCATTAAAGTCTTTAAAGAAAACAGGAGGTTGTGACTGGGTTTCAGTTGGTCACATGTTGCAATTATTGAGAAGCCATTGAACACTTAAAACTAACTTTCACTATTCTTGAAAAGGCACATGGGGTCAAGCTACAAATCTAGGCTTAGTAAATGCAAAAGTATATTCACATGGATTTGCTGAGACAAAAATTTATGGAGCACTATTTACACACTCTATTATGCAACTGACAGTTCAAGATCTAGTCACTAAAGTGGCCTTCAACCTGGCCAGCTGGCTTTGGTGAATGCCACAGCCCCCATTCAATAGTTGCATGCTTGCAAAAAAGAAAATCAGTGGACTGTGGTTGATCCTTACACTCAGAATCTTGCTCATGTCAATACCACCAGGTGAGCCAGGAATGCCACCAGACCCACCTCCCATACCAGCTGGTGTACCACCTGGAAAATTGCCCTTTCCACCTGGCATACCTCCTGGGAAACCACGCATTCCAGCTGGCATGCTTCCAGGAAATCCAGGCATACCACCAGGTCTTCCAGCTCGCGGAGGTGCAGATTTTTCTTGTTCTTTCTTCACCCGTTCATTTGCGGCCTATGCACACACAAACCAGCCAAATTCATGGATGCAACATTACTTCTCTGCACATATTAAATATTGATGTGCTTTCTGAAACAGCTGAAACATAAACCATCTCTCAAGTGAGGACTAAAAATCCTCAGTAAAGATCTTAAAAATTATCTGAAAGCAATCTGCAACCCTCCTAAGTAAAATTCTGCAACGCGTGGACTTCAGAAATAGTGTACCTCCTTCTCACGTGCAATTCTCCTCTCATCCCTCTCCTTCCGCAAGCGCTCATATTTTCTGCGATGTTCTTCAATCTTGTGCACATTGGGTTCCACCTACAGTAGCAAACACATACTCAATACCCATATCCACACTATTATGCTTTATATCTGCATGTCAAGTCTGGGTTTTGGCCTTTTGGTTGTAACCTCTGTTCCTCAGTTAAAAGTCCTTTCCTTGCCAGTGAAGTGCAAAATGCAGGCACATAACTATGGAGCAAAATCTCTGTGTCATGTCTGTCATACATTGATGGCCAGGAAACTAAAACAGCTAGCTCCAGCCAGTAACCATGACTAATTTCCTGAAATACAACTACCATTGTAACCATTTTCCAGAAAGGGATAAAGCCATAATGGACATCAATGAACTGTAATAACACGCAAAATTGATACCTGTAACACTAACAGAAGAATTGTTTACAACAAAGGCAACATGTGGAACTTTGATCACCTTTTTAAGAACAGCAGCAATCTCCTCATCATAGTCAAGACGGGATGCCAAATGAAGATCCTTGGCAGATTCTTCCCACTCTCCCAATAGAGCATTTGCCTCCCCTCTCCATTTGTAGCCCTTTGCCAAGTCTGGGTTTATCTACAGATTCCACAGAGATAGCACCAAAATAACTCAGATTCTCTGTCTAGAACTCAACTTGCAGACATCAATGACTGCAGAAAGGGATGTATTGTAGAAACACTCAACAAGTAAAATGGCCCTCTCAGGTGACATCCAATTGTTACCTTAAGTGCCACTTGTGCATCATGGATTGCAGCTTTTGGCTTTTTCATTTTCACGTACACACCAGCTACTCATAACCAACACACCACCCAACTCATCAGCACTTTAGCTCTTCCAACAATTTATACAAAAAATGACCATAACATATCCCAACTTCCTTCAAGAAGTATTTCTGAGTTGAAAGTAATTAGTACCGCGGTTGGCATAGAGGATAGCCGAGGTGGGATTGCACGAAATTGCCTCTGAAAAGTACTGAAGTGCTTCCTCCAGCTTACCTGTTACAAATGATTCACATATGCATGCTCTGAATGAGTTTCCTGAGCATCTCAGAACCAACTTATGGGACATCTTAGTGTATATTGTCAACTCACATTCTTTTGGAAAATGGTTGAGCACATTTGAATTACATCCTCAGGTTCTCCCATCCAGTTGTTAACATAAAAGTCAGGCATCCATAGTAATCTGGTTATAGATGCTTTGGAGGAGCAGAGAAAGAATCTGCAGTTGTCCTCCTACCTTCAGCCAAGGCTTCCATGGCTTTGCCCTTTGCAACTTGTGCATTCTCTCGATTTTCGTCTGTCACCTCCGATGTCAGATCATCTACCTGTCACATTCATCATCCTTCATTGTTCATTATAAGAAGAGGGATGAGTATCTGCTCACAAAAATGACTGCCATTTCACCTATGCTGCTCTCCTCCCTATCTGTTGTTTTGAGAAATCGGCAAATGAAAACTTCAAAAACTATTTGAGCATCAAAACTTGAGGGCATCTACCCCTTTAGAGGCAACTGGAAAAAACAATAGAAGGTGGCTTTGGAACATGTTCTTCTGGTGCGGTGATGTCCTCATGGATGATTTCCATGTTCCTCATGTGATGGGCTTGTGTCTTGCAAACACATTTCAGGGTTGTGTCTATTAACAGTGAGATCAATCCACATGGCTCACTCAAGGAGCAACAATCAGGCTCCAGAGCCAATGGACAATCTGGGGTAAATGCTGGAACAAGTGCTTGCCTTCTGAAGAGGTTCATTGTCAGGGGCCACAACACCCTCAGTGTCCAACTCCACATCTGACTCATCATCGCTTATATTGTCACTCTCAGATGGTTTTGTAGCTGTTGCTTTTTTTGAGCCAGTTTGTTCTTCAAGCTCCGGCATATCATCATCGCTGTCATCTACCTGACTCCCACTCCACATCCATTCATCAACAGGATCAAGGATGCACAAATCTAAACAAAGAGAATCTAAAACATTTGCACATCCCCCTCAGATGTCCCATGCAGAAGAAATTTCTACCAGAAGACAACCACAGTTCCCAGTTTCAGATATATATGTACATTAAAAGTGACAAAGTGATGAACAAAGAAAAGCATGAGATGTCGCCTACTGTAGGTGCTGCCTTGGTAGATTCTGTCTTGCCATATGCTGCTGCAGGAACCTTTGCTCCAAGCCTGCTCTTAAACAGAGGAAACAACATCTCATATTTCTGACATTGCAGAGAGAACTTCACAATAACACTTTCAAGGTAACTGCTGTGTCAGTTCCAGGAGGACCAAACAAAATCGAAAACAACCAGAATCAGTGGCATTACCTTGTGAGTATCACTCACAAAGTATCAGACCAACACCTTCATCATGAATATCTTAGGAAAAATTTAGAACTTCTACACATTTACAAATAAACTCAACCTGAATAGAAATCCAATAAACATTCTAGATATTTCCAATCTGACAGCATATGAGGAAAAAGAAAAGGAAGAAACCCAACTCTAAAGATCAAACAGGGAAAAAAAACAATTTCTCAATAAGCTTTTGTGTGCTTTCTTCTTGGTTTCCTATATGGTTTTGTTTCATCCATTTTCATGGAACCTGTCACTAAATAGATCACAAAAGAAGATTAGAGCTTCTATTTGAGGCCAAGGAAACCAAGAAGGAAAGAGGAATACAAGGACAGAAAAAGCGGAAAACCCAAAAAGGAGGAAACGGAAAGAAAAAAAGAGAGAAAGAACTTCAAGAGCATGATCACTTGAGGACAAAATGGGCGTTGAAAAACTCCCACTTAGGCTATAAGAAGCCCTTGAAATGATCATTTTAAGATTCCCAAGGCAGAAACATTAAACAAAAGCCTTTCTTTGCTAAGCAAACCCTAATTCAAAATAGAAGAAACTCCAAAGAGTAACCTTTTTTCATCAGCACAACTACTCAAAGTTTGCCCATCTGATCTACAAAGCCTTAAGAATCCATGAAACTGACTACTGAACACTCCAGATTAGGCAGAATCCAATATATTGGAATTGACAAGAGGCATACAAGTGAAGTTGATACACCTCCATGTTCTGACTGAGAACACTTGGTAAAAAACATGAACATCTAAAAACTTTGGAATTTCAGAATACTGCTAAATCCAAGAAATTGCAAGAGAAGCCATAAGAAGTACAGTTGAGCTCACAAAAAGATACAGTGTGCACTGTGCAAATAGACTCATTGTCTACAAACATGAAGTCAGAGAAAACAGGAATATATCATGAGTGGCAATGACTAGCCACCATTACTCCCCACAAACTTCATCAGCTACAGGTGGTTAGTGTAGATGAGCATATAATGAGCTGTTCAAAATAGGCTAAAGGATTCTACAAAAATCTGCATCCTTAGTAACAGTCACATTTCCATAAACAATATAGGAAGGCTCACTCAGGATGTTGGCTAGCACTTGAGACATGAGGAAACAGCATCTGGGAACCCTCAACTATTTGGTAGCACAAGGAAACTACTTTGCTGCTCAGTGTATGATGCCCTAACTCTGCAAAAGAGGTGTTCCAACAGCATGATGAAAAAGAAAGGGGATCTGAGAGATTTGGCAAAAAAGAAAAAACAGTCGTGTTTACCGTACACAACCTACTGAGACCAGAAGCGATGTGCGTATTTAAGAAAGAAAAAAGAAAGAAAAGAGAGACCGAACAAACCAGCATTCAAACCGACGTCCATAAAAGGCCCTCCTTTTTATTATTCCAAAGAAATTGGACCAAACCGCTGGAAACGGAAGCAAGAAAATATATTCCAGTGTCATAAAATGAGAAAGCAATCGATCCGCTTTTTTCTTTCATAAAATTAAAAAAGCACGAAACTCCATAGTATCAAAGCAACGAACGGCGGGGAAGAAGATCTTGAAACCATAACGAGAGCGGTAAAAAGGGTTACAGAGAAACTGACTTCTCCAAATAGGAACGGAAGAAGGCAAGCGAAGGATCTTGCAGAATGGCCGGATTAGCCTCACATTGCTGCACAAACAGCTTCAACTGTGCCACTTTCGCCGCATCCATACTTTCCCCCCTCCTCCCTCTAAGCTTTACTCTTCCTCTCTCTCTCTCTCTCTCTCTCTCTCTCTCCCGTTTCTACTCTCTGCGGTACGCGTCTTCCCTTTCTCTCTTTCTCTTTCTCTGCAGAGATTGGAGAGCGCGAGTCTCGTAGCCCGTATCTCTCTGTCGATGTGCAACCCCCAAACCCTAATCTATGACCGGGTGTGAGCAGTGTTTCTTGTCGGTGCAAAACTTACCCGGGGGTTATCATCCGGGTATTCATACACAAGGCACCCACAATAATGCATTCCCTTGCATAACGGCCAAGGACTCAAATGCAATTACACAAACTTTTTGTGTATAAGCATCGACAATAATGCATTTCCTTGCATAATGGCCAAAGGGCTCATATGCAATTACACAAACTTTTCATGCATAACAATGATAGTTCAAATTAACTTACGAATTATTTTTTAAAATGTTTTCTTACATGAATTTCTTGTTCTAGACTAACGAGAATTGTGCATTGTAAAGGCACTTTGAAAATATGTTATGCACATCCATTCAGATTGTTATGATAGTTTTGTGATGGATGTTTGGAGAATGGACTTATAATTTTTATTGTTCATGTTGTTGTGTGGGCACATGATAGTTAGCCTATTCTAAGTTGAATTGAAATGTTATATCAATTAGAATATGTTATTGTCAAATCCTTGCATATAAGTTTCACACACATGGTTCCAATAGTGCCTCATACGTAGCCCAATCCACTTGCACTATGAGCATGTTTGTTCGTTGTCAATCAAATTGTTAAACCCAATGAAACTATTCACTTTGCACCCTAACCATTTGCAAGCCATTGGAAAATGAAAATTTCACTATTTGAAACAACTTTCATTGCTTGTCTCTTTCACCTAATGGGTGGAAAGAATGTGTGCCAAAAAATTAAAATACAACCTTCTTCACAAAGCACACCATGGCACTTCAACAAACAATACACAAGAAAGTGTTTTACGACATAAAACACAACAATGTGCTTCTTTTCTTCCTTACAATTTTATTAGATTTAAATTTTAAAAACCATGGATGACATGCTAGTTGGTGGGTTCGTTATGTTCATGTTAAATGAGGGGATTAAGGTGGTTTGGGTCATTCAAAAGGTTGTAAAGAGGGGTTTTTACAAGGAAACTCAATTGAAAATGAATAGACAAAAACACAAAGTTCCTTGTGAACATCTGTGCAAGGAGAAATATTAAGAGTATGACCACATTGAATCAAATTACAAAAGAAACTTGATGCCCAAGTTCCCCAATGACACATAGAGGATGTGAAAACAAGTACGTGATAAATGGTTGAAGATGAGGGAGAAGTATTAAAAAAGGGGAGAAGGAGAAATTTGTGTGACACCTTTAAAATACATTCCCTCATACAGAATCTTTGACAAAAAAATTTGGTGATTCTATTAAAATTAAAGGTCGGGTAGATCAAGAGGTGTAGTTGCAACATGAGAAGGTCAATGTCTTGAGTAGTGATGAAGAGACTATCCTTAGCATTCCCCTTCATAAAGACCCTGCATGTACATTGAACACACTACATACCAAAACATAAGGTTTCTAAGTTTTCTACCTAGTTTATTCTAGGTAGTTTGCTATAGTTAGTTGCATTGGATTTACATTTGGTTACATTTTATTTGGTTAGATCTTCTACCTAGTTTACTCTACGTATTTTGCTATAGTTAGTTGCATTTGATTTGCATTTGGTTAGATTTTATTTGAGTTTGTTTTGGATTGGATTTCAATTGATTTGGAATTTCATTATGGATTTGAATGGGTTTGGATTGGAAATGGAGACATGGATTTGAATATTGAAATTGGTGAGGATTGGACTTGGAATTGCAAATGGATTTTTGAATTGGATTTAACATTGGAATTGGTTTGGATTAGGAATCGGAATTGGTTTGGAATTTGGATTTGAAATTGCATATGGATTCAGACATGGAATTGGTTTGGATTGGAATCAGAATTGGATATGGACTTGGGATTAGTTTAAATTTGGACATGGAGTTGGAATGGATTGGAATTAAACATGAATTTGAAATTGGATTGGATTAGAATTGGATTTTATTCCCAAGAGATTTAGTAAAATTGAAGGCTTCTTATTGTGAAACAAAATACAATTTTCTTTGTCATTGTTGGTCATTTGGGTGTTTAATGACCATTTGTTCAAACAATTTCCTTCTCAACCTCTCTCCCTCATTCTTTGCATGTTTTCCTTTTCTAACAACAAATAACTTCATATTACCAAATCTCACAAATGGATCAACTATTCAATTAACCTTAGACTTAGTTGATTCCATTATTCACAATAGTTATGCAACCAACAACAAGCTACAATGATCTTCATTGTTATGTCTACTATAGAATTGAAGTGCTTTAAAAATCCACCACCTATTCCTCTCAAAGTTCCAAAAGTGCTTTCAATCCCCACTCTCCTTGAATTCATTGTGATATCATACCTATTCTTCTCCCCATTCTACTTTGATATCCAATTATTTACAAATACATGTAAATGGAATATGCAAAGTTTTTAATCAAATAGGGGGCACACCTCATGCCCAAAACCTCCAAAATTGATTCTTGTAAAATGTTGTGATTTCTCAAATCATTATATAAATTGAACATTTTGAACTAGCTACTTATGTTAACTCACATAAACATTCCATAAGATCTTGTTAACATTGCAAATCCCCCAAAAACAATAAATTAGTGGATGTTTCCCTTATTGAAAATTTTGTTTATTGCAAAGGTCATTTTGTAACTAGATGGTCTAGTAGAGGAATGCATGTGTCTTATTAACTAAATCAAAAACATTTGGCAACCCTATAAATGCCTTGAAATCACTAATGATGTTCTCCAACCATGCACGTATCTAAGGAATGTTGATGCATTGATTAAATAGTTTATATTCATCAATAAAGATGTCACAAATGATATCAATGTATTTCTTCTTAATGGAACCCTTGATTTTTAACTTATTTGCAATATGATCGAAAGAGGTACCACATGCAAACCTATAAATCACTAATGCCACAATATTTTTGATCTCCAATTAGGGTTGAACTGAATTGCCACATATAAGGTGTTAACACCCAAAACAAGTTGTCAGATGCCTTGAATGCTTTCTATAAATCTTCATATACTTTTGATGGTCTATTTATTTTGTTGTTTTCCACACAATTTGCTCCACATGATTTTAGTGCACCTCTTGCCTAAATTTGATTCAAAATGTGTGCAATGCATGATTTTTCTTTGACTTAATCAACTACAACAAAGGCACAAAAGAAAACCCCATGGAAGGTCAATTCATAAAATCAAACAACTTCCAAGTCTTTGACTTGTAAATAATACAATTGCCCAATGTTATAATCAAGAACATCTATATCGACACAAATGTATTATGGAAAGAGGAATCCAAGTTGCAAGTTTTGAGAAATCCATGTTAATAATCTTCATTTATCTATTTTGTCATTTTAAAAATCTTTCTACTTGAAGGTCTTATGTTCAATGGAAGGAACTACAACAATCATAATTTATATATATATCTTCACATTGTGTAAATTAAATTAAAATGCTTGAACTTTAAAAACCAAACCCAAGAAACTCCAAAGCTAGTGAAAAGAAACAATAGAAAACATGATAGCATGTGAACCTGCTACAACAAAAGGTGTCCTTGTATGCTGAGTGATTTCACTAGATTTTGAGTGAATTCATTGGTCTTAGTAAATGGGGACTAGTTGGAAAGTAATGAATTCAAGGATTAATGAACTACACCCACATTTTTTAATAATGGCCGTTGAAGTTTTTTCTTACTTTCTTTTGGTCTCTAATTTCCCCTTCCCCCACCCATTTTTAAAAAAATCGTTGTATCAACTACACATTTGAATTGATGGTCTACTAATGTGCATGAAACAAATTGAATGGTTGGGGTGTATGGAATCCAAGTTGGTGGAGGCATGCTAAGCCTTGTTAAGGTGCAAACGACTTGGTTATCATGATCATGTGTGTGAGGCAATAATAAGTGTTTGACATTAATTATGTTAATTAATAATTGTATGGTGTCATAATGGTAACAAATGAATTGACATGAGATTTCCCATCAACCCACCAATTGAAATTTGACCATCTCGACTTTGACAAAGTGAAAGGTTCCAAGAATGTACAAAAAAATCTCAATCTTTTGTTGCCTTGTCATGATGATTTTAATCTTGGTAATTAGGTGGACATAATAAACATAATATTATGACGGATTCACAAAGGTGAGTATGTTTCATTGACAAGTTGTGGTTCTACATGATGTGTGGACAATTTTTGCAATCAACATACTCCAGTTTTGGACTATACATGTATGGATAGAAATATGACAACTTTAGATCACTACTTGAAACTTGATAACAATTAATGGTTCAAGGTGTTCATAGCGTGAAAGGATAGAATAATATTAATTTGATTTGAGAACATTGAATATACACAAATGTAGATGCACATATTTCCTTTGGCTTTCAAAATACACATTTTGATTTTCAAGAAATGTGTAGTAGCCTTATTATGGGTCCTTGCATATTAGATAGAAGAAAAAACCAATATAATTGCTTTACATACATGTGTGAAGGTTCTTGCTTACATTCACCACATCTAGTTTATATTTAAATCCACAAATAAGATTAATCCAAGTAAGCAACAATAAATAATCAATCTTGGTGTTTTAATTGTCAACTAAAGTAGGCATCATCTTTGATGTCATTTCTTTAACATCAAGTTGTTTGTTCAAATTTTTGAACAAACTATTACATATCCACACCAAACTAGCAAGAGCTAAAATCAATGGGGAGTGATGGCAACTAATCACATTTGTTCATGAAGGAGATAATTTAACCTTTTGTGAATGGCATTCACAAGTTTATGATTACATATCATTATTGTTGTGTTTATTTTAATGTGCATTAAACTGATGTGATTGTCATTTAACTAAATTTATTTTTTGAAGTTAGTTTTGTGATTCACATGATATTATGAATGGGTTGCACCTAAATTTTTACAATTTTGATTATACATTCTATAATTTTTTTGGATTTTTTTTGGTTTAGCCCTATTTTAGGGGAATGCATTTTATGTCTTGTTGATATATTTATTAATATCTACTACAATTCAACAAGTTTTTTTTTGGGGACATTTGCACAAAGGATGGTCACACATTAATGTTAACATGTTTAATTTTTGAATATTAAATAAAGAAAAAAATGGAAGGTGGATTACAACATGAACCCATTTGCAATTTACATCACATCATTAATTTGTCTTCTAGATGATAACACAATATTTCAAATCATGGTTTTTAAAGAGGTTCAAAATGACTAATTTGTTGTTTTTTATTAATGGACATGTACATTTTGACTAAAAGCTAGGGGCTTGAATGACAAATGTATTTTTTGACTAATCAACTTGATTGTAGTGATTTATTTGACTAGATACATTTAGTTAACATCTACAACTTTAATCAAAATAGCCAATGGTTTTTAAGTGAATGACACATTTAATCAATATATCCAATTTTTTTAATAAAATGCAACATGGTTTGCTACCTTATGTATCTACCTCATACTTATTCACCCACCTATTTACTTAACTAACTGCATACCTATCTATTACCCACTCACCCACCCATTGTTTACTTTTTTTTTACTTACCTACCTACCCACCCACTTACATACTTAAGTTTAGTCATTAGGTGTAGCCACAAGGTTTAACCATTTGATTTAGTGACAACATTTATACCCAAAAATTTAATCAAATTTGAACCATTAGGTTTTAACATTATGTGTGACCATTATGTTTAACCATTAGATTTGGCTATTAAATTTAACATAAGTTGAACCATTCGATTTAGTTAGTAAGTTTAATTTAAGTTTAGTCACTAGTTATAATTTAAGATTAGCCACTATGTTTAATCATTAGACTTCGCATTATGTTGAAGCATTAGATTTAACCACTAGGTTTAGCATAGGTTTAGCCATTAAGTTTAATTTAGGTTTAGTCATTAGGTTTAATTTATGTATTGTCAAGGTTTAGTCATTATGTTTAGTCACTAAATTTAGCCATTATGTTTAGCTAGGGTTTAATCATTATGTTTAACCATTGGATTTAACCACTAAGTTTAGCCAAAGTTTAATTGTTAAATTTACCAATTAAGTTTATCAATTAAGTTTAGTCACTATGTTTAAACTATAGATTTAATCATTAGGTTTAACCAAGGTCCAACCATTATGTTTAATCATTAGATTAAACCATTAGGTTTATCAACTATGTCTAGCAACTATTATTGAAATTTGAAAATTATTGAGGCCAACATTTCATTGCAATATGCATCTTGAATGTATAGTCAATAACATTTACTAGGTCCAATTTGACCAACTTCACTTGCTTTTTAACTTGTCGAAGCTTGTGAAATGGGAGTGATGACCAAGGAATCAAGTTAAACTTTGGATTGTATACATTATGCCTTGCAAACCCAAGGTCCACAACATAGTAAATTTTTTTAATTAAGTTACAATAAGATTCAACATGTGGTATTAACCATATTCTTCAACCAAAACCCACACGCTAATACATGAAAAGAATTTGGAGAAAATGCTTACACATTCGTGTTGATGGTACAATTTGAACTCCTCAACAAGCTTCAACAAAATCACCTAGATTTATTCTAATGCCTTTCCACAACCAAACCCATTTTGTAATAAATTTCAATTAAACACAGTGAAAAAAAACATGGGTGCCAAGTAAATAATTCATTCAATGCAAACACCCTAGAAAACTACATTTGCATAATATATTTGATAAGTTAGAGAAGCATATTTGAAACTTGACCAAAACAAATAAAATTAAAAATTGAAGGAAATGGTTAATACATTGTGGTACTCAAAAAATTTATGATTTCTTGCATTGAAGTCAATAAGAAAGGTTGTTTGTTCCACTTCTACATCCTCAATTACAAACATAACCTTGTCCCCATTCAATGACCAATAATACATTAAAAAAAATTCCTTAGGGAATAAATAATCCAAGAGTGAAAATCAACATGTTAAGAAAGCAAACCAAGGGGTCTACAACAAAGTAAATTCTATCAATTATAAAAGATGCCTTTGCAATATTGGTGGCAACACCACTTTAACTTCTTGTAACTTGTTGCTAAAGGTGATGGCTCAAATATACAAATTTACGTCTCATTTATAAAAACTATAGACACATAAAATGATAAATTTTAATACATTAAGACCAATATTTTAATTATCTCATACAAAATGCGAAAGGTTGTATCAAAATTTTCCTATTTTATAAAGAAAATAAGAATATTCCCCTCAAGCTCCATGAGATGGATCTACATCACTGTAATGAGGGGAGTGGATCAAAAGTGGTATGTTCATGAACCTCATTGGATTGGAAGATTTGAGTGTTGCTTAAATATGGAGCCTTGCCAAATACACCTTTTTCCACTCTTGTATGTCATAGGCTAAGACCCATTGAAGTCCACCAAAAATTTATCATTAGTATCAATTATGGGATCAACCCAAGGTTTGTTAAAAGCTTCCAACAATTGCATGACAATGAACCCACATGCCAATGCACACGTTCAATACATAACATTATACACCATGCCATCAACACAAGCAAATGCATGTGGAGATTCCACTTACAACATTAAATTTCACATGGTGTATTAATTATATTTACATATGTTTGTCAATTTGATTGTAACCAAAATTGAAGGTTATGTGAATTTTTGTAAACACTTATTATAATTATATTTTTCTAACACAACATAATCCTACATATAAATTATTTCTAACAATCAACAATCAATCTAAAACATATGTTTTCATTCAAATATGTTTATTTTGGTTCATTAGTTTAAGTTTGTTGGTGTACTAATTTGTGGTTTCTTTCTTGAATCAACACCCTATAATCCTCAAAACTTGGTAATGATCCCCAGTTTCGTTAACATTCCAAACAACATCAACACCAATGATTCTTTGGGTTAAAAGTCAACAATAACCCAATCACACCACGCAATTGAAAACAAACAAATGGATCTTAACACATACATTACCCATGCAATTTCATTACTCAATGCAACACAAATCTCCATGACACATTATTGTGAGTCATCCAAAGACCAATCCATAGAATAGTCCATGAATTAAATCACCCCACTTTCTTGCAACACTTGACTTTTATGACACATTCATTTGTCTCAAAGATTGATTTGTCCTCAAGGAGGTCATTTGTCCTGACACACTACCACTACAACAATATGAAATTCCTAACATAATATAATGCACTTGGTTTAAGTTCCAATTGTAGTCCTGTAGTCATCAAGATTGAGTCAATTCAAACACTAAAATGATGGTTTCCTAACACTGATAATGTGGCTTCCTAATGATTTTCATTGCCTTCATAACTCTAATGCATATAGCTCATCTATTGGACAAGGCACCACATTTCAAATACACTTTAGTTAATAATCAACCAATTTTTTTCATGAAATTGGACTTCCAAAGGGAAATATATATAGTCCATTTCAAGGTAAGAAGAATGCAATTCAACACCTTGAATAACAAATGGTGCCCATGTAATATAATAACCTCATGTCCAACATGTTTGAGGCAAAAGACGTTCAATTCAAGATTCATGAAAAGCTTTGTCAAACATCATTAATATGATGAGTAAATTTACCTACCTTCAATTGAAATAATCAACCTTTGTCAAACCTTGTCAAACATTATAAAGCTAAACACCCCTCTCCTTGTGGTGGTGGGAAATATTGGAAACAAGTTGGACCTTGAGACCAAGTGTGAATAGGTGAAAATTAGGGGTTTTTTTTATTAAAAACAAAAGACAATGCACGGGTGCCTCCTTGTTTGATTGGATAAAGGATTGTACCAAATTATGCTAAATATAATGTCCCCATGGTACCAAATGTTACCCCAACTATTTTATTAAATAGCTTTAGATATGTGTAAAGGCTTATCACAAAGCAAAACATAGAAATGATCATTTTTTAAACTCTTATAATATGATAGGATAATTGTCTCCTATTTTCACCTTAGTTATTTCATTTCCCAATTTTCATCTCCATATAAATTAAAGTCAAAAATTTGATTATTACTGTACAAGAAGGCAAAGGAATGGAAACTATTTAATTCAATGACAAAATTCTACAACCTAACATAGAAAACATGATAAAATAAGGTCAATCGCAATCAAACAACTTGTTGTTGGCCATAATGATTAACTATATAATAAATTATGAAATAGTAAGCTTACTTCAACAACATCCAATCCTTGCAAACAAACCAAAGTCCATGGCTATACGTGTGTTTCTTTTGGGAAAAATGTGGGTTATAATCCATGCATTCATAACAAAAACATGCAATTTCATGTGTATTCAATAATATTGTTCACATATGTTCAAAATAAAAGTGATTAAATGAATCGATTAGGATCCTTCAATTTTTTTATAATCTTAGTTTGCCATGTGATTCACATCTTTAGGCTTCACCAAATGGAAATATCAACAAACTTTTACTCTTTTGTTTGGGTATAAGGGATAACATTCCTCATGTTGATGCCTTTCACAAAATGCCACAACATCACCTATGTTTTATAACTTGCATGAATTCATGGCAAATTTTTCAAAAATTTGTACATAAAGATTAATTTGCAAGAAATCATCAAAACAAAATAAAAACAAAACATTGTGCAACATGGTACCAAGCATGTCTTGATTTGAATTGTGTCAAACATCCGTATAACCAAATGAAATATTCATAGGATAGAATCCTCCCACTTTAAAGTGTGACCAATGGAGCTCAAAACAATGTCAAAGAAATAAGTTATCATGTTCATTATCATTTAAAATATAGTAGTGATACTCATTGATCAATTTGTTTTACACCTTTAGTTGGCTCCTATTAGGTTTCTTGGTGGGTTTGATTTGTTTTGGAGTTTTCTTTGGCCTTCAACCACTTTGTACTTTGCTTTTGTTTAATTTTAGTGGGGCCTTTCAATAAGTAATTTCTTTTCATCAAATTTAGAATTTGCAACAAAATTAGGATTCCATATGTAACAAATGTGTATTGTAATTGGAATATGAAAGGAATGTCAATGTAACTCTTCCAAATTTCATTGAAGTCTTAAAAGAACAATTTTCCACAAAGTCCACCATTAACAAGATTGAATTTTGTAGGAATGTTGCCAAACAAACTTTATATTGTATTACCAAATTTTTTATAAAATTATTTTTTAATTTTCCAAAAATATAAAAAATTTGTGAAGATGTAAGAGTTTGGTTTCTAGACATCATGAAGGGAGGATACTAAATAGGGGGCCACTTGTCCACAAAAATATTTAAAATCATTTGAAATGAAGGTATTTTAAACAACAATCTTATTTTTACTATCAAAAATTTCAAAATAAAAAACTTAGGTGTTGATCTAGCATTAATAAAGATAGGCCAAAATGCAACCACTCCATTTGTAACTACATGCAATTAATTGTCATTTTACAATTATATTGTGATTATTGGCTTATTCATCCTTTCAATGGGAACATTTTTACCAATGCTTTCATCCTTTTATGGTTCATTAGTTGTAATTAAATGTGACCAAAATTAGTTGTAATCTTATGGGTTTTAAAGGTGAATTGAAGGTATTTAAAAATTTATTGGATGCATATTACAATGGGGTTATGTATAATGGGTGTATTAAAGTCATATGTAATACATATTTACACATATTAAAGAAATCAACCATACATAAAACTATGTATGTATGCTACACATATATTAAATTTTTATTTAAAATATTTATATACAAAATATATAATGTCCATATTACATGTGTATCCAAAGTTCAATGACTTTGATATTATGCTTCCAATAAATGTGTATTAAAGGTATGTAAAGTTGTAATCAGGTTACATGTTTTAATACATATTATATTAATAAATGAATATTATTAATAACTAGAAGTTAATAAAAAAATAGTGATTAGTTAGTTCATTAATTAGTTGATCATTAATGGTTAATATATAGTTGAGAATTAATAATTATTGAATGATTAAATTTTCATTTCATCTCATTTATTATGAATTAATCATAAATAATAACCAATAGTTGTTTTTAGCTATAAATTAGTTAATAATATTCAATGCCACATTAGTTATTTGAAAATTAAAAATTAAAAAGTATCAATGAATTAATAATTTAAATACCTTTTTAAATTCATGAACTATTAGTAATTGACTTATGATTAATTAGTTAATTAGATATAAGTAAATCACTAGGTATTTAATTATTTGATATTTGGATATCAAATAATTATTTAATTATTTAAATTATATATATTTATTAGGCCATATTTTTTTAATAATCATATATATATAATTAAAAATTATTGATGAATTTTTATTATGAACTATATAGATAGTGGAGTAACAAGTAGTAGGTAGGTTGATAAGTGGGTAGGTGGGTGGTTAATTAATTGGTTAGGTAGTTAATTAATTAATCACTTACCTACTTATTTTAATTAATTAATTAATTAACTTTAATTACTTGATTGCAAATTCAAATTTTATCTAATATTCATTGTCTTACAATTCCATCTTGAACAACATGTAAAGAAGGTATTTTGTATTGCAATTTCATATTGAAATAACGAGGCATTTGAAATGAGACAATAAAAAAGGCTTAACCCAAAGGGAAAATCCAAAATAAAATGAAAATATCCATGTATTTTTATCTTACTTACATACCTCCCTAATGTACTTAATTACTTATGTAGGTAGGTAAGTATTTATTTTTTGTAGGTAGGTAGATGCAACTACCTACTTAAGTAGGTATCTAGTTTAGGTAGGACGTACCTACAAACCTACCTTGGCCTAAACCTACTTGTTTAGTTCAACCTATGGTAATATGCCACATGAAAAGTTTTGTTATTGTGCCACGTGGCATAATCTGAGACCAACCAAGCATATGAATTGAGCGTCCTAGATTATTCCAAAATTATAGTGGGCTAGGTGTCAAGATTAGGTTCCAACAAGTGGTGTGATTTTGGATGCCACCAAAATAGTTGCAAATGCCCATACACATGTGGTATTTCATATACTGGATGAAATCGTGTACATATTCATAAGAATAAACATTGTCTTTTTCTACCCACATACATTGTGACTACCTTTCAACAATATTTGGCCATATTAAGTTTGTAAATGGCATGTTGCACTAATTAATGGTCAAAATTGTTCATAATTGTTATGTTCACTTATAATGAATATATTTTGGACCCTATTTTATTTTTGAATAATATCAAATTGCTAATGTGGAAATTGAGGTAACCTTTAACTTTATTTACATAATGCATTATAATGTGTTAGTGATTTTTTTGACATCTTTTCAACTATCAACATGGTACATGAATTGAACCATCAACTTTTAACACGTTGAAACCATTACTTATGAGTTGCATTTTATACCTACCATAATTTATTAAAACACATGTAACAATTTAAGAGCTTACATTTATATTAGAACAAATTAATGATTTTTTCATATTTTCTTCAATTATCAACATGTGTACATGAATTAAACCATTTACTTTTAATATGTTAAAACCATTATTCACAAGTTTCATCTTACACTTATTAAAATATATATAAACACATGCAACCCAATGCTTTGCAATTAAACTTGAATGGTTTAATGAGTTTTTTCACATTTTTTGAACTATCAATATTTTTACATGAGTTGAATCATATACATTGAATTTATTAAGACCATTATTCAAATGTTGCATATTGCACTTATTAGTATATATTAAAACACACACAATAAATCAATGCCTCACAGTTATACTTGAACATATTATTGAAGTTTTTCACATCTTTTAAGTTATCAACATTTGCACATGAGTTAAATCATTCATTTTGAATGTTTTAAATCCATTATTCACAAATTGCATTTTGCACTCACCATAATATTTTGAAATATATGTATAAAACCTAAGTAGGTCTCACATTTATGTTTGAACAAATTAATGATCAAGTGAAATGTTTCATGCATGCCAAGTCTAAGATGCATGTAAACATTTAAATTATTATTTTTTCATATATTAAATTCTTAAATTAAAATTTATTTTTTCATTAGTTTTTAAACATCATGGACGAGTTTATTACTACGAATGTTCATCATGCCATATTAAAACCCCCAAAAATAATCCCTAATTTTTTTTCCCATTTTTTTCTTTTGGTGTATGAAAAAAAAAGGTTTAAAAATGATTAATTTTTTAAATTATAATGTTTAATAATATATATTATTAAAAATATATAATATGATAATATAAATTATCAACATTTTCTACTTATCATTTATATTTTAAACATGATTTATCAAATTTGTAGGGATTTTTTGTTAATGATTTATGTTTAAAGATTTAAAGGTGAAATTTCATAATTTTTAAAAAATTAAATAAACGAAAGAATTTTCATTTTTATTTTTTCAAATTTGTGGTGTTTTTCAAGATCATCCAAAAGAAAATTTAACCATGTTTTAATTGTAGATCATGTACATGGAGGTATAAATTTGTTAAAATGTTTTTACATTTTGTCTACAAGTCCTATAGCCCATTATAGAATTATATCATTTTAAAAAAATTAATGATTTTTTGGTTTTGAATTAAAAATAATTTGTTGATGTTGATGGCCCCTTTTTATGTTTGCAAAATTGTGGAGATTCACCACCAACAAAATAATAATAATTACATCAGTAATATTTATTTTAATGTTTTCAAAAAAATTGGATAAGGTTAATAGTGATTTCAAATATTAAGCTTTTAAAAAAAAATTGATGTTGGAATTGTGTTTAAGGTTGGAATTATTAAAATTAATTCTAAAATTTTATTCATTAGGAGTATTTTTTTTTTCTTTCAAATTTGTGATTTCAAAATATTCGCAAATTGTTTGTTATTTACATTTTTCTTTGAATTTCCACATTTTTTCCCAGTTTTTTCCCAACAAGAATTACCAAGTTAGGAAAATTTAAAACAAAAAAAAACATGTTGATGGGGGGGGGGGGAGTTTAATCCAAGTATTTAATGCTTTCACCAAATTATGTTACTTTTACACCTCCAACAGAAATGAAAGTAAAATATATTTTGACATCATCCAAGAAAAAATTGTGAATGTTTTTCAAGTTGTATAATCACATGTATTAGTGTATGATCCAAGTTGTTAAACAAATATGGTATTGAGAATTAAATGGTGTTTTTGACTACTTAAAAAAACATTTGTTACCATTTTCGCCAATTTAAAGGGGCAACAACATCAACAAGAGACTTGTTTGAAAGAAGAATTTTTTTAAAAATTCAAATTATATATATATATCGTTAATGTTTTACAATATATATAGTAGGTAGCCATAATATTGAAGGATTTAAACAAGTTTCTAACTCTGCAACTTGTTTATGACCAAATGTGGTTAGATGTTTTTTTGGATGATTGCCATTTTAACAACATTGCAAAAATAAATTAAAAACTTTGTATTTAATCATATTGGGGAAAATAAAATCTTGCAAAATTTCAAAATATGGTCATATTTCACATAATGAAAATAACATTGTTAAAGACTTAATGACATCATTTTTGAATTCACATTGAATTCATGAAGATTATAGGTCAATTTAAATATAAATGTTTTTGTAAATTTATTCATGACATGATATTTTGAGTGTTTTTTTACTTTTTATATTAAGTACTTAAAAAGTATAATATTTTTTTGAACACATTATTGAATAAATTTCAAGATCATGTTTTCATTTGTAGCATTTTAATAAATTATGAAAAACAAAATGTATGTTAAAATTTGTATTTCCTAAACAATTCCATGCCAAACATAATAAAATTAAGTTTTTTTCTTCCTCATTAATAAGGTTTTGAAGTGGTTTGGTGACTAAGGTCATGGTGTGCTTCCATGAGGTTATGGATTTACCTTGATAAATGCATCAATGTATCTTGTATAAATGCAATATATGAACATGTACATCATGGGTGATGACATCAACATTTTTTTGAAAAAATTGGAAAATTGGAAAATAAATAAATTTCATCATGGGATGTAATTTTGTCATGACATGTTGTGAAAAAAATACAATTCGTGATTCTATGATTCGAAAAAAATAAAATGAAAAAAATTATATGATGACACGACATTTAATTCCACATCATATTAACTTAGCTGATTTCATATATCCATGTCATAATTCTAAATTTAAAAATTATGTAGTGCAACATGTGATTATTCAAAATGACTTCACTAAAAATGATTTAATCAACTAATCTTTTTTTACCAAAACTATACAAGTTGCATATTAATCAATTTTGTCTCATTTCACTAAAACCTAATGAATTTGGGTAATGAAAAAGGACAAGATTTATTCTTGTGTATTTTGTACCTCCATCCAAACATTGATGATGTCATCAAATTCATGACTAATTTGTGCTTACAACTTTTAATCGCAAAATGTCACCTATGACCAAAAAATACTCGCAAACATGAGTTGTAAATTTGAGTTTTTCTTTTATTGATGAGGACATCAAGCAAGGGAATCCATGGTTAATATTATGGGTGTGATTGTGATGTATGTTGCAACTCTACCTTTGAGCAATGCATAATGGAATATAATCAATTTTTGGGGTTGGAAGATATGTAGAGTTCAAATTTATGCCATCTAGAATTTGGTGATCCTAATATAACCCATATTGTTTGAAGGGCCATTATGAGGATTATGGCCTAGACATGATGATAACATGTCCATGTGAAGAGGAATTTTTTTGTAAATGTTAATGTTGTGCAAGTTGTATGAAAATGTTTTTAATGGGAAAACCAAAGCTAATGAAGACAACTATGTTTTGCACCTCATGTATAAGGAGACAATTGCCCATGTGTTCCTTTAATACATGAGGTTTAAGTTACATAAATTTTTGATTCATAATTATGTAGCTCAATTTTAAGATGAGCAATATTGTAATACCTTGGCAAATTTGACACATGAATGCCGAATAATTAATTTAAGTTTAATTTCTTGCATTCCTTAAGTAAATGAAAATGAGATATAGTAAAAATTGATAAAGTAGCAAGTAAGGAGATAATAGATTTATTAGAACAAGTGAAACTTAAACCAATGGTAAATGTCATTAATTATCAAACTTATAGTAAACAATTTTGATATATCCTTGCGAATTTCATTATGTTTATAATTTGAGAAAATTTCCATTACACCTTGTTCAAGTCCATTAGTTGTCATTGCTTTTGTTGGACATGTCATAATTTAACTATTATACCAACATATTAATGTATTTTAAATTCAATTTTGGAACATATTCCACTAGTTTTGGCATTTTCATTCATAGTTTTTAAAAACCTTTTGCAATAATTTCTTTGATTCTTTATGTAAAACCTTTATGAAATTTTTTGACTATATTCAATTTTCAAGTGAGCCCATAAAAACTATTCATCCTTTGCTTGGAAACTCCAAATTGCATTGGGTACATTGCCTTGCTATTGCAATCACTAACTTTGTCCATATTGTGTTTTCTACTATTATGTATTGTTCTTTGATCTTCACACTACACATTTGCAATCAACCCAACACATGTATCTCATTTGATTTTGGGTTCTATAAAGTTCAAAAACTGTTCACATAATTATCTTTTATAAAAGACAACTTAGGTTAAACACAATTTCCCTTAATGTTTGACCTTATCTAAATATTTTCAATTTTTCATTTTTCACCAATGTTTCTCTCCACACAAAAAAATGACTCTCACATCAACAAACATTAATTCACTTTTGTTAAGAAAACAATGACAAGATAAACCAAATGTTCAATCTTGTTTTCTTGTTCCATTGGCATTTTATTTCTACCTTGGTGCGTAGAAGAGCAACAAATGAGATCAAAATGATTCTCCTAACTTTATTCGGATCTGATACCAACATCTTTGTTGTGCTTTCGATCTACCACATATTTCACAACATTGTGCTTCTTTGCACCTTTATACATTTTGTATTGTCATAAGTGTTTGACTCTTTAAATGAAATAAACATTGTAATAGTTGTTATTCCTCCAAGTGAAAAAAAACAAAAGATAGTTCAATAATGTTGGCAAACAATTTTGAATTGTTTTTAAATTTCTAGAAATCATCAAGACAATCTTTTTATATATTTTTACACTAATAGTCAACAATACTACCTTACATTAATAAATAACTAAATGAGACAACAAGCAAGTATCTTGTGTGTTTTAAAAGATATCATTCATTACAATAAATCAACATTTTGGGAAATATGTTTATATTCAATCTCATCAAGGATATCATGTCTTTTTATAGTTGGATGTATTAAAGTGAACCACCTTTTGTCGATGGTGGGTTTTCATTGTTAGGCCCTATAGTAGGTTGTTGGATGATGCCCTTTTCATCATTGAAACACCTTCTAAAGCATGGTGTAGGTGGAAGGGCGGTTTGCTCTTCCGTCTCCCAAGATGTAATATCTCATTTTGGCACAATCGAGTCCATCTTTTCGTTGTACATGAATCCAGGTGACTTGTATGCATTGTCTTTTGAGTTAAAAACATTTTTAGGTAGTTCTTTTACAAGAATGTGTTATCCATGCATCCTATTTTTTCACATTGGAATTGTAATAGGTAATCACAATACCTTTGAAAGTGTGTTACATAATTTTACTTAATCACATGCATTGGCCATGGATTGTTTACAAGAGTTTGTGGCAAGCTATGCAAGAACTTTGGTATAGACATTTTGATTATTTTCCCATAAATCTTGTAGTCTTGCAAGCCATTTCTTGATGCCCAATATGCCACCTCTACTTGGAACTTTGCATTTACCCTCTTCAACTTTGTCATTTCTCTTGATAGGTACAAGTACAAGTCTATTGGAGTTCGACAAAAATGTCATAGAATCCTTTTAAACATGTTAACAAATGAACAAAGAAGGTCAAAACTAAAGAACTTAGATTGTTTTAATGAAAGTTCACATAAACAAACCCGAAATTAATTCATGTTTGCCAAAACAATGTTTTATTATACAATGCACCTTCTTTGGTGCCATGTTAGTTTATTACATTGATTGATACGTGAAAACTTGATGGATTTGTTTATGTAAGGTGATATTGGGACCATCAATTTCAAGATGTTCACACAAGTCATTCAATATTCAATCAAAACAATTACAAAATCTTGTGAACAATCTAAATAACTACAAAATCTTGTGAACAATCTAAATAACTATAAAATCATGTCAACAATTTAAACAAGTATTAAATCATGTCATAAATTTAATGCATGCAAGACAAATATTTGTTAGATTAACTTGTCAAAGATTTGATCAAATCACATCCCATTAGATTTTTCAATGCATAAAATATATTAAGAATATTTTTTGTTGTTCACATTCACATGTTCATGAAATAACATCCATGTTTAAGATTGGATGTTAGTCATATTTGGTCATAATTATGGGTGTGACATTTGGGCACAATGATAAGAAAATATATTCAATATCATTTTAAATAATCTTATGAAAGCATGAAGGCTTCTATTGAATTTACAATAAGTTGAATGCAAAATTTGAATTTTCTTAATAGAATAAAATTAAGTAAAAAATGTGTTTGAAATTGTTTAATCAAAATTATGTTCAAAGATATTTTTATGTTAGATTTTTAATATATTATGATTAGAATATGTAAAAGTTGAAAACATAAATATCATTAACCTGAAAATGGAAAAAAGTTAAATATTTCATTTTATTGCAATTTATTTTGAATGAAAAAAATTGTTTGCAAAGTAAAAAAATATTACTTGTATTTTTTAAAAATCTATTTGAATGCATTTAAACATGTAATTCTTCAATATCACTCTAGTAAAATTTTTAAAAAATCATAATGAATATTAGAATAATGAACACTTTAATAATTAATATATCAAAACTTATTCTATAACTATTTATTTGGCAAACATACAATAATCTTGAATTGTCTACTCTACCATGCTTTCAAATTTATCATTTCATCATCACTTTGTAACGTTTGGATCTAAATTTGCATGGTGAAATGAATCTTGAGACTTATCAATCCAAAAAATAGTGGAATGCCTTCTCCAAATGATTTTCCCATTACATCCATAGTCACATTGTAACCAAAAAAGGAAGGCTCAAAAACACCTTCACAACTGCTGTTGAATTCCCTCTGCCAGAATGTGGGTGACTCCTCTTGTCTGGTATAGACAGACTTACAATTTCCTAATCAAAGTCCATAGCTTCTACACCCTTAGCTTTGCCAATTCCCAAAGGCAAGCACACATCCAGTGCTTCCAAAGACCCACTACCAGAATTCCTACTAACATCACTTTGACGCACGTCTCTACATGTTCAGATCACCTTCTGTCCCTTTCCTTCTTCCACACCTAACCTTCATTAGTTCTCCTCCCCTCAGATCAAGGAGTTGCCGTCCTGTAGTTGCTAACGCAGCGGAAGACAATCAGCAACTAGCAAATCCTCCAAGCTCTCCTGCATTCTCCAAAAATCTCTCCAGCTCTCTGTTCTCCCCCCAAAAATCTGTTCGCTACCCAAATCCTCCTGCCTCTTCCTTGCTTTCCCCATCTTCCCATTCTGCCTAGTCCTTCCTTTTCTTTTCGGCCCATCAATGCACCACCACAAATCCTCATCATTCGCACCGCCATTGCCCTGTACAACCTCCCTAACACCCCAAACACAGATCTTCCATGCATCCCCATGCAGCCGTCACGAAGAATTATCCGCCGCCAAAAATCAGGACAACTAATTATACTCATAGCAAAGCTCAAGTCCCTAATGTGTTCACACTGTGAGACACCCGTTTTCACGTTACAACATTATTGTAAGATTACATAAATTGTGAAACTTGCATGTTGAAAAAGCATAATAACATTTGAAATTTATTTCATCAGATATTGGATTGGGCATGCTCAAGGGCTTGACATTTATAAACACCATTAACAAATTGACAATCAAACATTTGTGAAAAACTACACAATAACAAATCATATACTTACATCCAAAACTTCAAAAAACAAACAAATAACCCTTTTATTTCCTTCACATTTAATCTTAATGTGCTTTTAAGTCCATGAAAAACTTTGCTAATATTTTTTGTCTTAATGTTGAGTCTTCAATAGTGTCTCTGCAAAGGGTAGACCGACCCATCATCAATCGCCTTATTATGATTGAACATTTATTTATATCTTTCTCATATATGCTTCTTTTTGAGTGATTTAAAATGTTATGGGAGCTTTACTTCAAGCTCTAGAAATCATCTGTGAGATACAAAGCAAAAAGAGTAATGAAAAAATAACAAGAAGAAAAATAAGCTTTCCAACTTACAAAAATGTCCTTTTTTTTCTTTTTTTTTTTGGTTCCTCCCCTTCTTTTTGGACCCCTAGATACCTACTAATGCCCAGTTTACACTTGTCAAGGTCAAAGTTTAACTCAAATCAAGCATTCCTATTGATGCAAAAGTTGAAATCAGCACCAAGGCTGAAATAGAATAAATCTTTTCAATATGCCCCAAGTTACTACTAATAAATGCTGAACTTTATGGCCTTGTATTGGCCCAAAGGCTTTTCAAAAAAAAAAAGATACCAATGAATTTGGGAAGCCAATTTGCAACCATTGGGGCCAATGTTTCAACATTTATTAATATCTTGGAGTCAATGTTCTAGCACTTATTAGTAACTTGGGGTGAAACAACAAGCCAAAAATGCTCAAAGTTGGCCTGAAGTTTTTCCAGCCCTAACTCCTAGTCTAAAGTGGGTCTAATTATAGTCTCATTAAATTTCCGAGGAAGCCCCTTGATTTTTGGCTAATGCCCGAGCATCAGGGTGGCTGCCAATCCATAGTTTAGCCCTTATTGAACTAGTTGCCTATTCATTAGTTTAACCTAATAACCCGTTCTACGACCGTGGGTACCTATTTTGACAACTAATTAGTTTTGATCGGGGGGTGCCGTGTAGATGAAATCAAACCCGATCTTGAATTGAATTGGGCTCCACATATTTTTTGAGAGAAGGTTCGTCGAGAACGAGATGTTTAAAAAGCCCCCCAAAAATTTATTTTCAAATCCACATGGGAGATTCTTTAAAATAAAAATGACAAAAAAAAAAAAAAAAACACAACAAAAGAAAACTCCAAGATCAAAAAACATAAAACAACGCACATTTTTTGTGTGCCCCCATCCCAGTATAAAACTTTTTTCACCCAAGGATAAAATTTTTTTTTCTGCGCATTCACA
>Ga0116227_10002140_pt1 | contig 45106 bp, 49 predicted proteins | sample S1TSphgellanicum_FD_89693 | JGI IMG/M metagenome (GOLD analysis project Ga0116227, IMG submission 89693) | Host-associated microbial communities from peat moss isolated from Minnesota, USA - S1T2_Fb - Sphagnum magellanicum MG | ecosystem: Host-associated > Plants > Peat moss > Unclassified...
CTTTGATTGTTTTGTTTGGGTGGGTGGTTTGGTGATGGAATTGTGGAAAAATTTTTTGGGGGGGGTTTTTTTTTTTTTTCTTGGGGGGGGGGGGGGGGTGGGGGGGGGGGGGGGGCGGCGGGGCCTTTAAATTGCAAAACTCCGTTGTTTCAGTGAAATGCCCATTCTCCCTTATTTATAACAGAATAGGTATCCATCCTCTTGTGAAGGGGTATTGGCCCATAATAAAAAATTCAGACCGGCAATGAGAAGGCTCAATATGCAACCAGTGCGGCCCAATTTTTTTCTTTTTTGGGTTTTGGGGTGAGGGGGAGAGGGAATTTTTTTGATTTTCCTATTCCCATCAAGTTCCAAAGGGGTTCCCCATGATGTTCCCAATAGCAGCTCAGTTTTATCCCATATTCGTTTCAACTTCCATGTATGTAGATTGTGAGGGACCAAAGGGAAACATGACAATGCTTCTATTGGGGGTGCAGGGTGGGGCAATGGGTTGCTTCTATTTGGGACTGCCCAATGTCCCAGAAAAACTTGTGAGGGGCCAATCAGTCTGGTGGCTTCTTTAAAAACGAGACACAAAGGGTCCATGGACCCTCCTTTGTTAGGGAGAGGAGAAGGCCTATTTGACAATGGTTGGTTTTTTGGGTGCAGTGGTGACATGGATGAAAAATGCTTCATGTGTGCAATCCCATATACATTAAATTCATTGCAAGTTAGATGCATGGGAGAAATAAAACATCATTTACAAAATTTGCAACAATTCCAAAGCAAATTTGAAGTTGAGAAACAAGGTCCATGAAATGAAGTAAAAACAAGAAACATTTTGCATTGATTTTGACCTTAGACATCTAGGGCTTGAGAAATCAAAGGTGACAATTCTTGAAAGCCAATTATAAAAAAATTGGGAATTATTTTTTGAAATTTTTTCTTTCATTAATTAAAATAAAGTTAACATTTTTGTGATTTTCGGGTGGGTGGTTTTTAATGGTACCACTCAAGTAAGCTTTCACCCAAATGGTAGTGGGGAACTCATTTTGAGAATATGGCAGAAATTCTAGATATTTTCAAACATTGCAAAAATTGATTTTTTTTGCTTAATGTCCTCTCAATGACAAACAACAATCATTCTTAAGAGATTGCAATAATCTAAAATAAGTCATAAAATTCAAAGAGGACTTAAGTTCACTTTGCATGTGCCCATAATACAACACAATGATCAAATGCAATTCTAATTTGACCTTGTGTACATAATACCAAGAAACACCCCACATGATCATAGTTTAAGTAGCAAAGGGAAAATTGTCTTACATTGAACTTACAGCAATTTGAGAATGTTGATCTCACAATGGGCAGTCAACGATTAGAAGGGCCAAGAAATCTTGAGAACTCACACCTCATGACCTACTTTTTAGTTGACATTGCTAGTAAAGGCCAACAACATATGCAAAAAGTTAAAATCTTAGCATGGTATGAACATTGTGGAAACAACCACAAATGTTTCACAAAATACAAATCCCTCTTGATTTTCTAGAGTTGCAGTTTAATTGCAAGCATGTGATATCAAGTGATTATATGCCAAGCTCTTGTAGAAGCTTGCTTACCCATTGTTCACAAAATTCTATGCAACTTGTGCAAATGTATTTGTAGCCACCTGAAATTTCCTAATGGCTACCACTAATGGCTTGTAAGAATGATGAATGTCAATATCGAAGTCCAATGTGATGAACACCATCCTTTTTCCCAATAATATCTTTTCTATTTTTACTTCATAAACATTTTAAACACCTACACACATCATAGTCATCATCAATACCCAAAGTTATAACAAACCCAAGTAATAGAAAAATGTGAATCACATATTCAAACCTTATGCTTGACCATGGCTTTCCAAATCCCTAATTAGCCATTGGCCATTAAAGAAGTCCATTGATGCTTTGCCTCTAATAAGAAACAATGTACACCATGTTCAAGAAACCCATCAAGACAATGCTGCAAGCTTATATTTATTGATTCTACTCTTTACCTATGGTTGGATGGTACAATGCAACAAAAGCCACAAATGCTACAAGTAAAGATAAATTAGCGATTGCCTCATATTGTGGCTTCACCATCTTTCCTCTATCAATGGTTCTAACTATATGTGTTATGTTTGTTGTAGCAAAAACTCCTCTTCCCTCCATCTTTTTATTATTGTTGCTCTCAAATGCCCCTTTTAAAGCCTAAAACACATTTATCCTTGAAACCTTGCTAACGACAAAAATTCTAGCATACCATAGAGGTCTATAAATATCTTCATTAACCCTATCCAATAGGGTTTGATAGGTTTGTGAGGATTTTTGGAAAACCAATGGAATTGCTTAAAAAGAAACCATTTTTTTTCAATGTTCAATAGAATAAGGTTACACATAGGCATGAATATTTTTTTTTCAGACCAATGAAATTATTGAATTTGGTTGCTTTTTTTCCTTAAATCTTGAGTAAACTAACAGTCAAATGTATAATTATTATTCATAGATAGGGTTCTACTAGAATACTTGTGCACTTTATTTTAAAGATCTCATTTGAGATTTCAAATAATGATAAGGTGACATTTTTAGACCAATGGGGTTATTGAATTTGATAGTTTGATTTTTAAAATTTTTATTTAAATGAGATAACAATCAAAATGTATAATTACTATTTATAGACAGGGTTCCAACAAATCTTTTTTCTTTCCTACAACCCCGACCAATTCAGGTTTTAAAATCTCATTTGAAATCTCAAATGAGGACAGGACGATGCGGCATCGCAAGCGTCCAGTATTTCTGAAAGGCGCTTAATGCCTTCTCCTCAAAAACATAAATTGTAAGCTCACCCATGAACTATCCATAGAAGGAACAATAGGTATGGGTATTTGTAGCGGAAGAGGCCCTCTAAATCTTTAGTTCAGGGAAGGCAGCCCCTGAGGTGCATAATGCAGCCTCCACACCAGCTTCTATAGTACAAGAAACCAGAAACACACACTTTGTTGCAGTGCTGCATGGCAATGGGAAAAAAGGGGTTATTAAAGTAATGCAAGGAATTGTGAAAGGAGACCCCCAAACTAGTGATTGATAGAACGAATGTTGGAATAAACAACATGTCATGTCAACTCAAAACAGAAGAGGGAATGTTGTAAGGAGCCTAGAGAAAAAATTTCCAGGGCTCCAACAACCTAGACACTGCCCCCAGGTACGTTACATTATCCCCACAATTGTGTACCATACGTTCATGGACCAAAACCAAAGGAGAATTCACCCTCAATGCATTAGAGTTAGTAAGCCTGTCTTCACCCCGTTTTTGTTTTTGGGACTCCTTTCACCCCCTATCCCCTCTTTCACTGGTATCCGCTAAGTAAAGACATTTTAATAAATCTCAATATGAAATGCTGCAACTCAGTATGAAATGCTCATACTCAGCATTTAATGCACAAGGTTTGAGACTAATTATAGTAGTTGTACAGCTAGGAGCAGTGAATCTCTCTGGTCCGGGTATTGACCTTAAATTAAAAGAAAGAAAGAAAGAAAGAAAGAAAAGAAAATAAGCAAGCACTAAACAGGCGCAACGAATTAAATATATGTAGCAGCAGTGGAGGCGCTCACGAGAAAGAAAAGACAGGATGAAACTCAGTTTACCACCAAAATTGATGATTTTCTGAGTTTCATCCCCCGTTGAATGCTAGTGTACTTTTTTGGAGGTTTTTTTTGAATCTGACCCTCTATTTGACCAAACTCAGGTTCTGGTGCGTGTTTCTCTTACTATACGGATAACTCTATTATCCCCACAATTGTGTACCATACATTGATGGACCAAAACCAAAGGGGAATTCACCCTCAACAGCAGAAAAGTTCATCGTCAATCGAGTGTACCAATCCATCGAATTGAGTGTTCCGTCCAGTGGTGCATCCGGTAGTGGTGTTTCACACCGGCCATTTAAAACTTGGCTGACAACAGCTTCACGTCTCAGCTGCTGCCTGTGACCGCCGCCATTATGGAACGTGGCATACTGTAGCCTGCCACCAAGCCAAAATGTGCATGATTCTTCACATGGGTTGAATGTTACTCTTCCTTTTTCTAAATCTGGGATGATGTCCTGGCTTCTGCTCTTTAGGGTATTCATAGTCCATTATGGCCTCATTGATACATTGCTAGGTACTCCTTGCAAATATTCTTTTTGAGGCGAAACAATAACAGCAAAAACTCGCGACAGGCCTGTTGGGGCGAGGGTGAGATCACAACCTCGGTGGGAAGTTACTTTGGACTGAAGATTGTGGATGATGGCATTAAAGCCTTATTCATTCACTGGGTCCCCAATGGCAACAGCTTCTTTGGTTCACTGCGTTCCCCAAGAGCCCTTTTGGTCCTCCAGTTGCCTTTTTGGTTCAATGCGTTCTCAATGGTTGTTTCCACCACAAGGAACAGCCATGGAGAATGCAGTGAACCAAAAAGAGGCTCCAATTAACGGTATAATATTTGTTATTTTAAAATGCCATACCAACAGAGGGACTATTTTGGCAGTAGGCTGAGACAAGAAACGTCATGATGTAAAAGAGATCATGGGATCGAAATCCTCCCATGTGTCACATGCTTTTACAGATCATAGCAGTTTTTTCTATTGTGCACCCTGGAAATGGGTATTATTGCAACACTGATGCAACACCACCAATATAGGTATTGCAAAATTCTTCACCAAAAAAATTCCAAGACATGGGAACAAAGAATCAATTTCATCTACCATCTTCTCTCCAAGTAACTTCCCAACTTGGTTGTCATTTCACCCTGGCTGACATGTTGGAAATCGTTAAAACTAGGTTGGCCTTTCTATAGCAAGCCTTCATGCATGCAAAGATATGCATTGCATCATGCATGCAAATATGTGCATTGCATTGTACAAGTGACTTTGTGGAAGTGTAAGTGTCTTTAAGGGATACATATGGACCTCAGATGTTGTTGTTTCTGTAAGTTGTAGCACACACCAAGCTTCTTCCTTTGTGGAAGAAGTAACCAACGACCTTAATTCAGAAAAGTTTGAAGGGGAGAAAATTGAAATACCAAAGCTTCTTTTTGTGGCATTTTGTACCGCAATGTGCTGGCTTCTTAAGCTGTAAGGTCAGACCAAGATTTACCTTTAGATTTTATTGTTAGCATCCTTTAATCCAAAAGAGGTTGAATAGGTGGGGTGTTCTTTGCAAGGGTTATTAGCCCAGGTGAAACATGATGACAAACTCTCTTGGTAAGAGAAATTTCATGCAGCCAATGGGAAGGGCCAAGCATGCACTCAGGGTGCATTGGTTTTTTTCCCTTTAAGTTTTGTTGGGGGGAGGGGGCTGGGGAGGATTTTTTTTTCCCTTTCAGCCAATGGGAATGCCCAAAGCATGCACTCAAGGTGCCTTTCTTTTCTTCCTTTTATTTTGGGGGAGGGGGGTGGGACGATAAAGGTACTAGAATAAAGGTGTCAATTGTTTAAATATTTTACATGGGTTATTCTAAGTTTTATTATGCATTATTAGACTTTAAAAATGTTGTGATTTTAACTTATTCTAATGTGACAATTTACGTTGAGTATGAGCTCCTTAATTATTAGCTTGTTTATTTTATTATTAAATATTTTTAACTAAGATTTTCTATTTTCTTGACAACATCACATATCTTTTGCTTGTCTACACTAAAAAGTTGTTTTTTTTTTTCTTCAATTGAATCTATTTTGGTTAGTTTACACAACTTGAACACAAAGCCACACTAACATTGTCAAATGGAACTACAATTTATAAAACCTTAATATTTGTCTTATATTTCTCCCATTATAATCACATTTTTTTAAAAATGCTTTGCAAATATTTTGTACAACTAACAAGTGTGATAGTGACTCTAAAAAATGATGTTTCTAACTAAATCGGACGATTACCAAAAAATGTGTGAAACAAACAAGAATGTGACTAAAATGGCTGTGATTATAAAGAGGGTTTATTGTAGAACCTTCAATTTTGGGGAGCTTTCATAGTTTCAGTTTTTTGAGTGATCAGATAATCAAATTGGCTCATTGCCACAAAAAAATTTGAACTTGCGAGGCACCTCATCTAATTAAGAGGAGAGGTTGAAAATGGAGAATAATCAGGCCTGGGCCACTATCCCAATCTTCATGAGTAAAAAAGGCAAAACATCTGGAGATACAGTATATCAACCACTTTCAGAGAACATGACAAAATTACGCCCTTGAAAACATCCAAATGTTCCGGATCACCGCAGCATACATAGCAGCATTGGTTTGCCAATGAAAAGGGCCGAGAGACAAAAAGGACTTTCCACACAGAAAAATACAAATGTTCAAATTTCCAGGCAAGCCTACTGACCTTTAGTACTCAAAAGCAAGTCTAATTCCCTCTTCTTCTTTGCCAAAGGTGAGATGAACGCGTTGGCTTAACACAAAAAAAAATCCCTGGTTCATGAGGGGATGCAAGATATTCATTTGAGCAGGGAAAAAAATTTGTGTGTAAGAGTGAAGAGGTTACTATTTCTGTCTTTATTATGTGGTTACTCTTTCCTGTTTTGCTCTCATCAATATTATTGATTAGAAGCTTTACTCTGTTGAGCAAGTGACAAGAGGGTACATGCGAAGTCATTACGTTCAACCATGTTAGTAGTTATCCATTGCTAGAGATACTCTCTAAGAGTGTCAGCAAATCTACATGACGTGGGAGTTGCACATCAAATAATCATCTCCTCCCTTACATGTAGAGCTGTACACAGAAACTGAGTTGGGTACTTTGGATGACCTACTCTGTAGCTAAGAGATGGAGATCTTGGCCAGGGGCATGCTTAAGTTTGAGAACTCCAGGAGGAAACGATATATTGAGGTTTAAGATCCTGTGTTGTGCTGATAATCCTCCATGCAAAAAACTTCAAACTGTTGGAACAAAGAAGGGATGGCAACAGAGTACACCTTATATTGTCTACTCCAGGTGAAGAACATGAGCACTATGATACTTTCCAACTTCTATTGTACCATAATTATACATGGAGGAGAAATTCCATGAGATGAAAATTGACGCTTGTCAATCCTAATCTTTAGGTTCTACGCAGCAGCTGATCTCATTACTCGCCTCATTATTTTCAATAGCAGAAGTAGTCTGGTGGTTGACGTGAACCTTCAAGAATTGATGGTTTAGGGCAAACTGGTGTGCTGCTTATACAAGAGAAGATAACATATTGTAATGAAATTAACCACCAAACACTGGTAACTCTATTATAGCCTATGAGTCATATACTTTTGCAGCAAAATTTTGCAATTTCAAGTTAGTACTCAATACTCTTGCTGTTCATAAACGGGATATACATGAAGGATTATAAGAAATCCTATACCCTTTTCCTTGAGTGCAATCTTTATGTGGGGAAACATTCCAGTTTAGAATTGTGGATGAACAATTATCATTAGGTTTCAATCTTTAATCCAATTGGGTCCTTCAATATGATGTTGAAGCAATGTTTCTGAATAACTAAATAGATGGTCTCTCTTGCTTGTGATAATAAGAATGCTTGCTTTGTAGCATGTGCATGAAATCAACAAATGAATCTATGCTTTGTTCTAAGAAAGTTGCTAGCACATTTTCTTCCTTGATTCTTGTGTTTGGAAATTGCAGCAGAATCATAAGTATGATCATCTCTCAGCTCTAATACCTAATTTTTCGATGTCACACACAGAAACAGAATTGACATTTATCAAAATCTCAAAATCATAATTCAGGAGGGAAAAGAAATTCAGTTGTTCGATTCACGCCAGGGGCGCACATAACCGTAAGTTTGGTTTATCTCTCTACTGCAGAATGTCTTTCTGCCAGTAGGCAGGAACCAAACCCTATATTCCTGAGTTTCAAGCGTGATGAGAAATTTGTTCCAAATCTTTTTCAGACAAGCAGTGCAACAGGTTCCCCTGTTAAATAAGAATTTCAATTTCCCTGAAAATATTGAAAAACTGGGCTTGGAGCTCCAGTGCATGCCCACAGTCCCCGACTCTTTAACCTCTGTAATTAGATCAAGGGCGAAGATGATTTCATGGCTCATCCGCGTGGCGGAGGCAGAATGCCATGCGACAATTGCGTATGAGTGAATTAATTTCAGTGGGTGGTGGTGTTGTTGGGAATTTGCGGGTTCAAAATACTTCCTTTCCGTCCATCAACTGTGTCGCGGGCACGTGTTCATAGTGGTGGCCTGGGCGTCTGTGGAAAACAGCGGGCGTAGCCGGTAGAACTTGCAAGTTCGAGAGTAGGGAGGCGCGAACAACAGAGGCAGTTGGTGTGGTTGGGCGTTGGGGGGTGGTGCGGAGAAAAACGACAAACGAATGGTACATGTTGCTGTAACAACTGCGATTCTCTTGATTCCCTGTACAGCTTTGTTTCCTAGTGGTGAGAAGCTCCATGCCCACTCAACTGAATGACCGGAAGAATCAACCCCGTTAAACTACTACTACTACATGTCAAACTCGCTGTAAGATACCCGTTTCCAATCTAAAGGATAACAAACTTGCTGCACTGTTCACTGCATGTTTCAGTTTCCACAAATATCTATAAAATGCCAATGTCCATTATGATACAATGTATGTAACTAACTACCTTTGAATCTATCAAAGAAAAAATAGCGTTTGAGATTGAAGAAGCAGCTGGAATACCTGATGGCAAGTACTAGTAAAGAAGAGGAGAGAAAACATGTAAGTATCATCAAGCCTGTAGAGAGGGATTAGTTTGCCAGTGAAGCGTTACATTGAGTATCTGAGAGTAGAAGATGCGTAATTACGTTCGCTGAATACTTGGCCTGAAACTCCAGATCGTGCAATAACGGACAGAGATCAGGTGGAGCCAGTAGCAAAATACGATGTCAGAAACACCAGGAGGCGTAGGAGGTGGGGTGGGAGGGTGGAAGAGAGGAGCAGGAGATAGCCCTGAGAACACCCCCAAACTTGTTGCTCCTGACCGTCCCAGTCGGGTTTCTGGCTGGAATCTCTGCATGCTCTACGGTCGACGTGTATGTAAGATAACGGCCTTCAAATACTCTACCTGCTTTTGGTCTAGTGTGATTCCAACAGGAGACCATCTCTTCATCTGCAGCATCTTCAGAGATTGGAAAGGGGAACAGCAGACATTCCTGAGAATAATCCACAAACTTTGTTGCTCCTGACCGTCCAGTCGTGTTTCCGATCGGAATCGCCTACATGCTCTACGGTGAATGCGCATGTAAGATAACGGCCTTCCAATACTACAGCTATTTGCTCCACAGTGATTCCCAGAGGTGAACGTCTCTTCTTCTGCAGCAACATCAGAGCCAAAATCATCAAAATGATTGAGTGTCTGGCATTTTTCATGGTGTTGAGCACTTGAGTGCGAGTGAGTGAACGAAGTCTGATCCTTTTGGTTGTCTACTTAAAATTTCGCAAGCGCCTCAGGAACAATCAGTCGAGCTTTACCTGCAATATGGAGTGTACTTTCGTTTTCAACGCCGCTAGCTGCACCTTGGTTTTGATGTTTCTAGTAGCGAGATGGGGGGGACGACAGAGCGGCGACTCTGATGCTACTGTTATCAATACATGTCGTCTGTCGTCGACTCAGTGTAGCACGTTGCACTCGCTGCATTTGCGAAGCCGTCTCTCCTTCTCCGACACTGCGGATGCTGCTCGAGACTGGGGAAGAATCAAAAGGTTATCTCCAGCGGGAGTTCTCTACCCCGAATCTGTGGACGATATTGTGTCACTCGTCCGGACTGCGGGATTGTCGACGTCGAATCTCACTGTTGCTGCCAAGGGTCGAGGTCACTCAATTAATGGGCAGGCACAGGTAGCTCTCGAGGGCGATTGCATTGCGGGTCGCAGATTTCAGCTACCGTGCGCATGCAAAGGGTAAAAAACGAGTATCACTTTTCTGATGAATATTTGTGTGATCTGTTTGTAGGCCCCGGAGGGAATCGTGATCGAGATGTCGACAATGCGCGGGATCAAGGTGATGCCCGAGGGAGATGCGGATTGCCCAGGGCCCTTCGTGGATGCAGCCGGAGGCGAGCTTTGGATCGATGTGCTCAAGGCTACACTGAAGGAAGGGTTGACTCCGAGGTCCTGGACCGACTATCTGTATCTCAGCGTCGGCGGGACCCTTTCCAACGCCGGCATCAGTGGACAAACATTTCGATATGGCCCTGAGATCAACAACGTGTTGCAGCTTGAAGTTGTCACAGGTTCGTTTGCGACATGTTCTTCTCCACCAAAGCAAAATTATTCCTGTCAATCCGGAGCACTTTGACCATCTCTGAACTTTAGTCACGCGAAAATTCTCAGCATTTTATATGTTGTTTTCTTGAAACCAGGAAAAGGCGAGCTGGTAATCTGTTCTCCAAGCAAGCAACCTGAATTATTCTTTGCAGTGCTGGGCGGATTGGGGCAGTTCGGCATCATCACTAATGCACGTATTGTCTTAGAGAGTGCCCCACAACAGGTAAGTGAATTTCGTCCTCCTCCCTGTGAAGAGCTTGTAGGAATGGAGAAGTTAGCGTTGCGAAGTGATTTCGCAGGTGTACGAAATTGTTCATGGCAACTACTGACGACCTTGAAACTTCGAGGGACATTCAACTTCGCGATGGATTCATTTGCCGGTTGTTTGGCATGCCAGGTCAGGTGGATTCGTGCCATCTATACGGATTTCCAATCTTTCACAAGGGACCAGGAGATGCTCATATCGCAACCGAGTACGACTGACACCTTTGATTACGTTGAAGGCTTCGTGATCATCAACAACGACAATCCTTTCAATGGATGGAAGTCTGTCCCTTTTGCACCTGAACAACTCAACAGCAGCATGATCCCCAAGGATGCTGGATCTGTGATGTATTACATTGAGCTCACCAAAGGTTTCGACTCCATCGACATTCATGCCATGGAACAGGTGCGAATCATCTTCCTGCGTCTGGCCTTCTCTCGAAGGATTTTGCTCAGAAAAAACTTGGAAAACGAGAACACCTGCCAACCTTAACTGGAATCACTAGCCTTCCTGCCAACCTTAACTGCATGTGCACTTATGGCGCTGTGGGAAATCCGTGCAGAAAGTGGAGAAGATGCTCGCTCCCTTAAACTACATCCAGTCTCTCAGATTCACTACAGATGTTTCCTACTTCCAGTTCTTAAACCGGATACATGATGTGGAGCTGTCCTTATCCTCACACGGATTATGGGATGTGCCACACCCCTGGCTTAATCTCTTCATACCACGCTCTTCCATTTTGGACTTCAATACTAAAGTGTTCAAGCAGCTCATCAATCAAGACTTCAGTGGGCCAATCCTCGTCTATCCTGTCAACAGAGACAAGTATGTTTTTATGAAGAATTTGTTGCAAATATCTTATCCTCTACTTCATTTTTTTCTCAGGACACAACTTTTAGTATTCCAACCTTGCAGATTCTTCTGCTTTCTGTTTGATAGTAACAGTAGCTTTCCTTGCAGATGGGACAACCGAGCCTCTGCAGTCATTCCAGAGGAAAGCATGTTCTACCTTGTTGCTTTCCTTCGAAATGCTCTCCCTTCGTCAGGCCCCAGCCTCAAGAGTCAGATGGATGACAATTCCAAGATTCTTAGCATGTGCCATGACATCAGCTGTAAGCAGTATTTTCCAACATACACTAATCCAGCACAATGGGAGCAGCACTTTGGAAGTCAGTGGCAGAACTTTGTTGAGCTAAAACAAACATTTGATCCACATGCTATCCTTGCTCCAGGCCAAAACATCTTTCGGAGAAATCAGATCTTGGGCTCTCCCAGCTGACAACAGTGGTTTTCCTGGAGCAAATTATGTCCTACACCGCATGTGCACCCAGCCTCATACATCAACCAAAGCTTGATTTTTTTCTCTGTAAAACACTAATAGGTCGGTGCTATAGTTGGGACAATCCTTGCATCAACACCAACATTCAGAAACAGGTCAATGCTCATTTCAAAAGATACAAATCAATATTTTCAGTAAACTCTGAGAACTCTTTAGAGTAACTGGGGAGCGAAGTCATGATGAGTACACTGAGCTTTCTAGAAGGGATGAGGGAAAGACAGATTTTCTCTCTCTAGACCGTCTCCATGTCACAAGTTGGCTAAGATTTGAAGCTTGGTTCAACAGCCAATACAAAGATATTGAGATGGTATGCAAGAATTGCATCTATAGCAGAGTTTTCAATTCAGCAATTTACTGAGAAGTGTCTTTGACAGATGGATGATCTGTTATCAAAAGGTGGAGCAAGTTTTGGGGCAATCTCAGCTGCAAAGCAGCTGATATTGAGAGCAATTAGGTTTGTGATGAAGTCATGAGTGGGGAAGGAGGGCCATGCTGATCTCCTGCAAAATTTTGCCATTGCTGCAGACAGGCACCCATGAATCTTCAAAGATGTGAGGATATGACATTTGATGCCAGTTCTGGAAGAGTTGCAGTAACTGACTCCTCATCAGAAATTGAAATGGAACTTTGACTTACAGTTTAGATACTCGTTCTGCTTTCACAAGCAAATCAACTTGAGCAGTTCTCCTTGTCTCTTGGAGGTTACTGTCAAATTTGTATGATGCATCTTGCTAATCAAAGGACACTGGATTACTCTTTTTGTAGCTGACTTTGATCAATACACATGCAGTGATCTGGTTCTAAGTAGGTCACTTGTTCTCTTGGTGACTATTTTTGTTGAAATCTATGATTGAATCCCAAATATTCAGCAATCTGGAGTTTGCACTGATTGATCATATTTCCTGATGCAATTTCACAGAGACTTTCAGAGAGTTAGTAATACATCCCAACTGGCCTCACAATACAAAGCTTCCACAAATCCTTGAAGTGATGGTCAATAGTACTGGTAAAATCTTCCACACTTCCCACCATCATGGGTACCCAAATGGGATGTACAAACTTATGCAAAACTAAAGGATTCACATGCCTGTGAATGTAGCCATACTTATACGAGTAATAACACCTAAATGAGTACAGCAAGAGTTGTTGGATCCTTAAATCTGCGACCATTTGCAGCAACAAGTTGGCCATTTCACTTATTGTCATGATCTACAGAAAGCTCACAGCTGTTGCAGCCATTGGTAAGAATATTCTCCGAGTAGAGAGAAATCGTCGACAGTTAGGTCAATGGGCAGCTCACGTGCGCGAGGGCCCAAGGACTACACACTGGAGACGACGACAATAGAGAAAAACTCCTCGCAATTGCAAGTATATTGTCACTGTTTGTAAGGGTCACTTAAAATCTTCCGCCATGGAAAATTAGCGAAGTAGGATAAAGCGTGTACGCGCAAACGTCGGGAGTATTTTGTGAGTGCGAGAGAGCCACAGCGTCCACGGTTGCAGCAGGGTACGCTGCATCTCCGACCGCAGTGGCTTCAGATAGCTTGTGATTTACAAAACTTGCATCGCCCAGCGGCAGCGGAGGCAGCACTTGCAAATTCAAAGAGTGTGTTCCATAAATTTCCGGCTACATGTACAATTGATGGTCGGTAGACATAAATCTTGTCATAAACATCGAAACGCGAGACCAAAATCTAGTGGAATCTACGGGGTTTAGATTCACGAAGGGCCCTGGCCAATCCGCAAATCTCGTGCAATCTACCGGGTTTAGATTCTCCTCATCCAAGAGCCTTTTCTTTGCACCATACTTGAGTCCAATTGACTGTGGATCAAGTACCTTCAATCACAAAAAACTCATTTGAAACTCCAAGAAGTCAAGGTCCTTTGCACTGTACCTCTACTATTAAGGACTCTTGCGACCAAGTTGAGGAACGTCTTAAATTAACAAACATACATTCGACAGCCTCACGCATCCAAAATGAGAAAGACAAATCCTGGCAATCTCATTTGAAGCTCTCTCAGCTTAAGCCCTCAAATTAGCTTTCAGGCAGGATTCTGCAATGGCATCCTGTTGTTGGCTCTTAACCTCAGAGAGGAAGCTCTAAGATTGGCTTGCTTTTGGCCAATGGCATGTTTTGTATGTATACAAACATACAGGCAACCAAGAGTCTTATAACCCAATGCCCTGAAGGAGTATCTTCCCTTCATGAAAGTCTGCTCTAGATTCTCAGTTGTACTTCAGAGCTGGTCAAATCCAGTAATTGACTGATTGCCTGTAATGCCAATGCACCGAGTGTGAAGTACTACATAAAGAAAGGCTCGGATACCATAAACCCCTCAAGCACAACTGAAAATCTGCGTCATCTTTATATAGAGGATTGACTGGTCCATTCAGATATTCTTGACATTGCAGAAATCAGCAGCCAACAGTCTGCTCTGTGCACAATTGCTTCAACAAATCTGACAAAGGACTCAGACAAATGAATGCTCCATGAACCCTAAAGCATGAAATTTCATACAAAAAAACCTAGAGATAAGAAACAAAGGAACCTTGGAGAGGTCTGCAGATGTGGTACGAGTTTCATTGTGAACAAGCTGACAGACCACCGCAGGATGAGGTCCAGTAGCTAGCAGGGACCCACGAGAAGCTTTATTGAACCCATCCATACTATGCTGTGTTGCAGTTCTCAAGCTCCCCACCATTGACTGACAACCAAATAATTTAGTTAAGTATGGAATTGCCAAATCTCATCAACTCTCTTCCATCATCCCCACCAACCCTGATTCCTTTTCCCACATAGTGACCATGCACCAAATTCTAACCTAGAGGAAGACCTGCTCAAAACCTTGTCTTCTATTGCATCCATCATACATGAGTATAAATGGAGGAGATGATGATGACTTACTGATAGTTGCTGTAACTGTGACTGTAAGGGACGTACAAAAACAAATATCTTCCGAGTTCCTAAAATCCTTTGCAATCCTTCTAGAGGAGGAAATACAGATATAACAACTTCAGGGTTTGAGCTTGGATTGAGCAGAAGACAAAATGACAAATGGTTCTGCCCACCATATCTCAAATTGATCAGTATTTGGGCTAGTTTGCAAATTAACATACATTCTTGATGTATCAGGGTGGTGCCATTCACCAAGTCCATACAAGGTCATTCCAAACTGTACTCCCATTGTATTAGGCCACAACATTGTAGCCTGAGCATCTTATATGAGCATATATAGAATGGTGCTTTGCACAACACACATTGCCTCCATTTGTAGCATCAGTGATATAAGCACTTGGGATGGTACATGTGAGGACCTATGTGCCTATCCTCCCTCCGGTCCAAATGGATTTTACAAAATTAAGACGTGTTGTGCTATCATATTTGAATTCCCAAGGTGTTAGCCAGTATAATATGTCAATCAGATGGTGTGTGGATATCATTATGTTATATTCCCAATCCATTGAGATAGTTGGGCCAATGGATTTGACAAAAAGGACAGCAATGTGTTGCCATCTAAGTGGCCAGCCCTTCAATAAACACATAGGTGGAATGTGACCTAGGTGGTGGCTATGGATAGAATATTTCAGAAATATTTGAAATTTAGCATGCACCCACTTCACATGAGTATTCACTTGATGAAATCAGAAATTGTGAAAGAGAAGGTTTTTAATAACAATAATAAGTTATGGCCTTTGATTTGAAAAGGTCTCAAAAAAGACCTATATAATGTAGATAAAGCCTTATGACCTTCTAAATTCCATGATTGAACTTTGTCATTCTAGGGCTCATTTTGGAGCATACAAAGCATGAGTGAAGAAGATTCAAGAGAAGTTTTTTCAATGTATATTAATAAACATGTAGATTGGATGGGACGTTGAAATTTTGGAATTCTATTTGTTAATGACAAAGAATATTAATAAGTATGGAGTTTGTAGATTACTACTGATGTGCATCTGAGCTGGCCATCAAATCCTCTGCTTTTGTTATCACAATCTTCTTTCCTGGGGTCAAACAAGTCAAGGGTATTAGTTGCAGTGAGTACAAAGGGACTACCACATCAGTGCCATATCAATGGTATCAGTTGTGGAAAGTACCAAACAAGTGCCACGTCAGCACCTTATGAATGGTATCAGTTGCACTAAGTACAACAAGACTGTCACATCAGCACCATATCAAAGAATATCAGCTGCACAAAGTATGACAGGACTGCCACTTATCAAGGACAGTAGTTATGGGAAGTACAAAAAGGACTACCACATCAGCACCATGTCAGCAGGCTGTGACAGATCGTGCTGTGTATTCATGTACAAGAGCAGCAAACAATGTTTGTTTCTCCAACAATCTCGCCGGACTATCAAACTCCTTCACCAATGCTGCAAGGTGATGCACTCAAGATTTTTCAAGCCAGAGAACCAAGGAGTCTGAAGGAAAAACAAACAAAAAAAAAACCAACAAGCACAGAAGGCAAGTGGGTAGAGAGGCACATTGTTTTAGACTAGTGACTCTTCAACACAATCATCACTGTAGCTAATCTAACATGTCTTCTGCTGCAAAAATCTGTGGGCAGAGTAAGAGAGAGAGAGTGCGAGGTGAATTTTGTGGTAGTCCATGGAGCAAGGAATTTCTTTACCTGCATGAAACACCAGCACCTTGTTGGAATCCATCACTGTTGGGATGCAGTGAGCTATGCTAATGACATAGCTGTGCAAAAACTCATTATCTATGGTTCTTTGAATCACAGCATCAGTCTGAGCATCCACTGATGCTGTTGCTTCATCCAGCACTAAAATGCAACTTTTCTTCAACAGTGCATGCCCAAGACAGAATAGCTGCCATTGTCCAACACTCCAATTCTCTCCATTCTTGTCCACTGCGTTGATTAGCACCCCTCATACTAAAGCAATCCATGTACAATTTTTGTCGGCTTGATGATGCTAACTTTGCCAGTATTGTCAGTTTAATAAGTTGCTGTGAACTTCAACATCTGGTAGAAATGACTTTGATGATAAGGCTTTGAGCCAAGACATCATGCAGATAAGTAAGCCTATCTATGAATTCAAGCCTTGAATCCAGCTTATTTGGCTTGACTTTTAGCAACAAGAGAGGAGCATCTGGTGATTCCAGCTTCTTCCCTGCTTCAAGAACTGCTTCTGCCAGTTGACACCTCTCTAAGCTCTGCACAATACAAATCCAGGAACAGATATTCTAGCATGAGAACAAGGTGCCTTAGTTCAACAAGATGTCACATGGTTTTCAATCTAGATTGAAACTGACAGCAGAGTAGCTGTGATTCAATATTATTCAACAACACCATGATGAACTGCTTAAAAGAAGCAACTCTTGAACCTTCTCCAGCTCTAATGATGCTGTAAGGGAAGGTTTACTGCAGGTGGTGCAGTTCATCTCTCCATTCTCTGAAGAGCTGTATGCAGACTTACACATCAAAAATTAGTTTACATTCCAGTAGTTAGTTTTCTTCCAAATTATGCCATGTGACAATAGTAGTCTGTAAATCTTATTTGGACATTCATTGTTCCAACAAACACCGTAATATGTCATTCAGTAAAACTGGACTTCTGTGATATGGAAGGCATTTGCATTCCCAAAGTAGATCAGTGTCACGGTGAAAGGACATGGAAACCAAACCTCCCAGATCTCATGATCAGTATGCTGCCCCAAGGGATGAATATTGCTTCAGACAGTCCCATTTAAGAGAGTAGGCTCCTGTGGTATTATACTCAAGCAGGACCTTAGCTCAAGCAACCCTAGTTTGGAAATTTCAATGCCATGAATGAGGGTGGAACCCTAGTCTGCTTCAACCAGCCTGAACGAGCTTGGATCAAGGTTGATTTCCCACTGCCAGTCCGTCCCACAACACCCACCTTCTCTCCATCCTGAATTAGTAAGGTGATACCTTTGAGGACTAATGGCGCATTTGGTTGATAGCAAAACTTCACAAAGAGACAGAATCATCTTAGCTGTAAGCTGTGTACATGATGATGCAAGTCAATTGCTGACTTCAAAGATGCACTTAAACCAGCCTAGAGGAGACTAAAAATTGTGGTCAGCTCAATTATGCAAATGTAGTATAAGAGCTGCATGATGGAAGTGGGGTAAGAAACCATCAGAATTAAATAGCTTAATAAGAAAAAAAAATTGAGGTAACAACACCACACCTGGAGTCAAATAAAAGCAACTGTTGTTCTCAAAAAGATCCAACCATTTGAAACTTCTCTAAGAAGACTGTGCCTCCAAATTGCAGAATTCAACAGTGCCAGAAGTGGGCCAATTGTGGGAGGGCTGACAATTTGGCACCACAAGTGGTGCCTCGCTTTGAATGTCTGAATACTGTCCAATTCACTCTGCAGATATCATCAAATTCTCTACTTGGCAAGCAAGAAAGACCCTAACAGAGAGGGTTATATTCAAAGCCAGCCCATATGTCAAAGAAACTCTCACAAGCTCTGCATTGAAAACAACAGAAAACCTGTCAGCAAAGCTGAAGCTGATACCTTGGTTTCAATTTTTCTTTCTCCCTAGCAGCAATGGGAATTTCAATGTAAAGGAAGTTCACAGTTACAAGTTGTACCAAGGTAATTTGAAGATAACCAAGTTTGATGATATTCTCCGGAAGAATGACTAAAAAAAATGCTGATGAAGAGAGCACAGTGGCACCAATCATCTCTGAGTGAAAGCCCAACCATTCATGGGCTCCACTAGTATGAAAACCCATGCAAGCATTTGCATCCACATGATCAAGCATTACCTGGAAATTATGATGAACTGCAAAGTTTCAATGACAGTACAAAAAGTACATTACTTGGAAGAGTTCAATGCAAACATTAGGTTTGCAGACAGAAAAAAGAAACCCAGTGTTAAATAGTTGTGAGTTGTTAATAATACATTTGCAAACTGCTCTTGCCTAGAGAAGGCATGCATGGTCATGATGCCAGCCATGGTCTCAGAGAAACGGTGGATGATTGGTGCTTTTGTGATGGAGTCTAGCATTGTCAGCTCTCATGAAGATGCCATGTAGTATTGCTGCAGAGACCAAAATAATTGCTGAAACTTTTCACATTTCCATTCACAAAAGATTGGATTGTTAATCATCACCCTCTCTTTGCATGATGGGCTGCTTCCACTACTTTTCCCACCTGCCCTTCTTCTCAGGTATCACCTGAACATTTGGTGCTCAGTGTTTGAGATAATTATAAGCCACTTCAACTTCCAAAATTGCAGAAGGATTAGGGTAAATCCAAATAGAGGGAATGCTGTGCAGAACATTTTCAAGGTAGACATGCCCACACATATAGAACTATAAGATCTGATTGTCCTGTTGTTAGGACATTTCTCACCTCTTGTACATCAGATGCACTATGCAATTGTGTTCATCTCTTGATGGGTGTGGTGATACCATCGAATAGAGAACTGAGAGAACAAATCATTTGTTTATATGTGGATCAAAGACATGCTCAATTGAATGGAACACACCTGATAGTTGACATATATGGAGAACAATGGAAAAATCACAATAATGACCGGCCAGGCAATCTGAGAGGTTACTAGCAAAATTCCCACTATTCAAAAAGCGAAGTCCAGGACAATCCCAAGAAACACTGGCAGTTGGAAGTCCAATGCACTCTGATCCATCAGTGACTGATCATTATAAGAGCAAGAACACTCAGTCAATTTGCAACATCTGAGAGTTTTGTTTATAGTTCACTAGACAGTTCAATCCTGCATAAAACACTCTCATCAAAGTGCAGTGAATGACAAGAGACCTTTTACAATGAGGGGAGTAAGGTGATGGTTGTAAGAAGCTGCATAAATTCAGCAGGATTAGCACATTGTGATCAAATGATGCTTACTTAATCTCCACTCACTCTCCCTGGTTATAATGTGTCCAGTCGGGGTTGTGTCAAAGGACATCGGTCCCCAGAGAATGCTTCACAACATTGTGAGGTAATAGCTTTGTGCAGTTTGTATTTCAAGAAAAATTACTATCATCCAGTGCAACAAAGTGAATAGCTGCCAATAGAAAGCAACAAATAGACTGTGACAAGGAGATAGGCATTGAAGCTGGTTCTGCTCTCAGATGTCTCATATACCAGCCAATAATCATTGGATATTTTATGTATTTGCAAAATTCACTGGATAAGAACAAGCAACACAACTAGTGCAACCCCATACACTTGTGTGATATACACCCAGTAGACCTTTGGACTCACTCGTCCCTTTGCACTCTCTTCTTCATCAATCAGCTTCAATGGATCCTTCCTTCTGGTCGTGCTTGCACTTTGACTAGATGTTCTCTCTACTGATGATCCCTGAGAACTTCGACTGCTTTTCACAATCGTATCCTTTCTCAATCTGCCATTCACTGCAGCCATGTCTATTGCTTCATTATGGGCATCCACAAAGGCCATAAAGTCCATATGCACACTCAGGAGCTCATCATACTGCCCTGACTGCTATCTCTCCATCCTGAAGCACCTGTCATACACCTACCCCTTGCTAGTCAGTTTGAGCATTTAACAACACATTGTCATGGACAGATGATGTACTGTGAAATCTAATCTATGTACCTGTGCCAACATGTGGACACATCTGAAAACCAGCCCAACAAAATGACCATACTGTTGCATACCAGAATGTTGTCTACTCCATGCAGAAAGTCCAGCTGATGGGTAACTAACAAAATTGTCTTTCCCTTCAATGCCCCCATCACATATTCCTGCACACAACAAAATTTGTTTCCAATCACTACCATATTCACTGAAACCTATTCCATGAGGTAAACTATAACACACAAAGAGAAGGGAGATGCAATTGATATTGTCATGGTCCTGCCTTCAAGAAACATTGAGAAAGATCACAGGAAACATTTCTACAACTCCAGAAGCTTCTAAGAAAGTTGGTTTCTGAAGCTTGCCAGTGAACAATTTCAACTACTTGCTTGAAACAGCTGTGAGCCTGTGTGTGCATCCACAGCACTGAAAACATCATCAAGGAGGTAATATCTGCATTTTGGTAAACAGCCCCTGGCTAACTGGATTCACTGCTTCTGACCACCACTAAGATTGATACCTCTCTCCCTGATTTCTGTTTGGTCACCAGATTCCATTTGACACAGATCTACCATTAAGCAGAAAACTCTTAAAGTTTCCTGATATTTCTGGTAATCCATTGGCTTGCCAAAAAGAATGTTGTCCTGTTCAATCGTACCATTCTGAATCCATGCTGAGCAACAAATGCAATGCTGCCACTTACTTGCACCTGAATTGGAAAATCCAATTCAAATGAGCTAGAAAAATGTGTCATCTATATCTGCCACCAGAGATGCTCTCCTCAAAAGACAAAAGGATGCAGATCTAAAGAGCAGGAAAACACATCAGGAATCATATAAGATGGCACTAGACCATGCAGGTTCAAGTTCATAAGAGGAGCTCAAGACTCCATACCCTTCCTGTGATCCTTGGAACTTCTCCAAGAAGAGATGCTGGAATGGTGAATTTTCCTGACCCCACCATGCCCACAATGCCCACAAAAGAGCCTTTTTCTATCTTGATGTTAATATGATTCAAGGCTGGCAGCTCCAAATCCAATTCCCATTTGAAGCAACCATCCTCCACACACACTGCAGCAACCGTGTCTGATTCAAGTCCAGGTACATAAACTTGTTGCTCAACTGCATCATCTTGAGCTCATCACTCTGCATGAATTTTTTCAATCTCTGAACTGACACCAAAGCATGTGTAATGGCCATGAGAGCCTCTGGAAACACACGAATTGGCTCCTGTAGGATGCTAAATGTGGCTACAGCTGTGAATACCTTTCTGGGCTCAATGAGTTCACCATTCAAAGAGATGTAGAGTATGAATGTTGCTATGGAAGCAGCAGTGGATGCCAACCAGAGTGAGGATACATTCCATCCTGCAATGTACATGAAAATTGAAACCCAACTTTTTTAAACACTCCTCAAATCCTCTAGCTTCTTCCGAAACTTCTCATCCCAGACTTGAGGCTTGATGATCTTGATATTGCTAAGCACCTTGTTGGATGTCTTCAATCACTGGTCTTGTGACTGCATAATCTATGCTCAAATCATGACTCCTTCGGTGAGACAAGAAGCTCAGAGTAAAATTGCAAAAGTCACTCAGCTGAATCAACTGCTAATTCACTACAAGAGAATGTAGTTTTTCTGACACAAAAAGCCGCAGCTCATGACATAATATGTGCCATTACCTAAATGTCACATCACCATTTTAGTGTAATGGATGCCACAATAAACACCACATATTACATTGTACCGGATGAAACCACAAAGTTAACTCACACATGTGTCATAAGTCACGGATTTTTTTGTGAGAAAAACCAAATTTTCTTGTAGTTCTAAAGTCTCATCAGATTCCAAAAGTCATGCAAAGAAAAAGGGGTGCAAGCTAATTAGTGCTTGTACCTGCACTTGACATAGCTGCTGTTTCTGTGCCACCAGCAGGCTGCTTGCTGCAACAATGACCAGGACTCCAAAACCTGCTATGGCAGCTGTACCAACACTACAGGAGAGGACACCCATTGCAAGAAGAAGCTGCAGAGGTGACACCCACATATTGTGGAGAAGATAAATGGAATCCGTGGACATGTAGCTCACAATGTTGCCCACACCATGACTCTGTCGCCCTGCACTTGACAGACGCAAACCCTTGTGGTACACCATGGCAAGCAATGAAGTGAGGACCACTATTCCAAGCTTCTGACTCAGGAAGTAGTAGTGATGGGCACAGAGCACTCCGACACTAGCAAAACTCCTACCAACACATATCCTTCGTATTCGTAGCTCCTGCTGGTTTCTGCTGTGAAATCGTTGAATCAGCAAAGAACCTACATACACAACTATCGATTTCACGAATATAATCCCTCCAATCACCACAAACTGCGGCCAGAAAGCATTTGCTGATGCTCGCCATACACTGCGAGACGATTCCTCCTGTTGCAACCACTTCGATTGCAGTTTTCTGTACACGGTTAAGGTCAGATCACTGGCACCAAGAAGAGGAACATCAGCTGCTTCTAGTGGTTGCTTTGTGCCGGCATTGAGAAACGGATCCATCCACAGCCATAAGGCCTTGCTCAGGATACCTGCCGTCGCATAATCTGTTACTCTGTGGTCCTTCTCAGTCTGCAACAGCAATGAGCTTCTCAAAGAAAAATCAGCTGAAATTGGAGAAAGAGGGGAAAAATACACAGAAGAGCGTCGTGCACATTCAAATCCTCGCTGTGGAGAATCATCAGGGTGAAGGAGCCGGGATTCCAAATTCAACACTAGCGCCTAAACACATTCGAGAGAGGAATTGGAAACTCTTTCAACAAGAACAGCAATAGTTTTATATACTCTGAACGCTTGTTAAAAGCCGGAAACACTTGCTGATCCTTGACCATGATGCATTAAGATCTTGTGTATGGATGATCATGCTTAAAGAACTTATGAGAGTTTGTCCTCATTGATTCTCATCATGATATGCATGCTAACTAAGTTGGCCAAAAGCACTACTCCCATATAATCAAAACTGATGGAGGAAGAAGATCAGGAGCTGGAATCATGGAACAAGTGTGATTGACGTTGTGAGGAAGCTGAGAATCCTGCAGCAGCGGATCCAACAACGTGCCATTTTCGGACTGCTCAGCTGCAATGCCAGTGACCCGAAAAAGCGCCATGACAAACAGATATATACCCTGAGCCTCCTCCTGTCAATGGAAATCTCACCAAGGCAAAGACAAAATTATATCAACTTCCACTGCTCCAGGGCTCCTTGAAAGTTGGAATTACCGCTTAAGATAGTCACAACAGACGTGCAGAATCTACAATCCTACAAACATAGACGAGACTAGAAGACACCTCGTGACCTCGGCGGCTTGGATTCAACTGGTTCCACGTTTTACGTCGTCGTCTTTGATCATTCGTCCAGCATTTGGGTATAACACAATGTCTCATGGGTGGAGGCTAGCTCCGACTCTGCTGCTGACGTAGAGCACTCCTGAAATTTAGCTAGTGTAGTTGGAGGGCACCTCCTAAAGCGGAATCTGACGTCCAGTCAACGTCAATGCCTTCCGTTTTGTTGGAGGGAGTTTTGTTTTTTTGGGACGTATCTTCAACTTTTGGGAGGTATCGCTCCCGGTTTCGTAGCGCCTCTTTTGGTATTAGTTTAAGTGCTTTACGTCCTGAAGGCCCTTGACCTAGGTCGTTACCAACCTCTTTTCGCAATGCCAAGATTAGATCTAGGAATTGTAATCCCAGAACAAGTGCCCAAAGTCTTGCAGATTGCCTAGTGAGGATTTTTTTCCAATCACACAACAGCGCACAGACCCATTCAATGGTGGCACTTGAATCATCGTGTTGATTCAACTACAACTGATTTCATTCCATGCATTCAATTCCAAGAGCAAGAGACAAAACACCAAAGTCAATGTGCTCAAACTACGTCATACATAACTGAGTCAACGTCGTATGAGAAAAGATTTAGCTTTCTCAAAGCTATTCATTCATTAATTCATTCATTTTCTGGCACCCTTGGTCAGCACTCAAAGTAGACAATTATGATCTTAGATTGGCTAAGAGACCACCAGCAGCTGCACCCTCCTTTTCTAATGCTTTGATAGGATGTAGGAATCATATTTTTCTAAAGCAATTGCAGCATATTGTCTTTTATGTTTATGGTGAAAAGCAAAAACACATTTTCAAACATTTTTAAAGAATTTCAAAATATATATTCCTTTCAACATCTAAAAAGAGTTAGCTTTATCATTATGACAAAACCACATGGACAATTACTCACCTTCATGCATTTGAATGGCTCCCTTTTCTTCTTCAAATTATATAAGAACCATAATAAAATCATATTCCTCTGCATGAATCATTCTTTCATTTTTACATTGTTTTTAAACTAGAGATATGCAACCTTGGGATACAAAGTAGTTCATGCTGGTAAAAGCCCCATGTGGGGACATTGCCAAAATAAGGGGTCTAGGACAAGGTGATAGCTAAGGAGATTGTCCCCACAATTTGGGAATGCCCCCCACACCATCATGAGGCACAAGGCAAAGGTTATCATGAACCTAAGTCATGTCTAAAGTTTACAAGGGTGCTTAAACCTACCCCTTGGAAAGTGGGAGAAATATTATGCCTATAAGTAGGTGTAAACCTATAAGTAAGCATAAAATCATTCCTGTTCTTAAAAATACATAGCATTGGAATGCGACCCATCACATCACACCTTTTCAATGACCTAAAAAAAACTAATTTTGGAAACCTTGATTCAAGTTTTGGGACATCTTGCAACCTTTTTATTTTCAAAATGAGAGTTGAATTTTGGAGTTTTGGGAATGCCTTCTTTTGACTCTCATGCATTTTCATTTCATGTGTGAGTGTGTTTACACTCACTTACATTCAATCCATATCTCGATCTCTTTTTCAACTTGAATCCAACTTGGAAGTCTTGTATTTCTTTTCATTTGAAAAAACCATTTTATTGCCCATCTTGCACACCGAAATTATGATCATGATAGTAAAAGTCAAGAACCACAACAATTGCAAAAGCAAGGACTGCCAACGTGAGTAGCAATACTTGTAACAAGTGAAGGAAAAACACAAGTAGCAACACTTGTAGCAAGTGACGAAAATACTAAGAGAAAGACATTGTGTAGAACAGTTCCACCTGGTGTGAGTTGCATGGTTCTTCATATGCATCCAGGGTTTTAATGTTGTAGCTGGGTACACTCTTGTAGGTTTGTTTTGCTAGGTGTGATTGGTGTTGGTCTCCTGGTTCCACTGTTCAGGGACACTACTCTTGAACAAAAGAAATTCATAGCTAAGATGCAAACAATATGTACCTTTTGCATTGATTTGGATCAACCCTGGAACACCCCTCTGATGTTTGGAGGCCATCGTAGGCCTTTAACATCTTACAGAATTGATAACGTAGAATGGCAAACTTTGCGAGGGTGTCAGTGCGTGGTGTCCTGCATCGTTGCACATTTCATGATCCCAGATATCACATCTCTTGTCTTGCATGTCCTGCAAAAAATTGTCCTACATGTCCTTTAATTGCTCACTAATTTTCAACTCACAACCCTTGAAGAGACAGGCCAGGTATCCACCAATATCTTAACCTAGTTCCATCTGCCGGTGTGCTATGACACTCTAATTTATTTGATTTATGACATGGACATCATTTAAACCCTGTGACAAAACCATGAAGGTGTCACACAAGACATTGGATTGACACCCGCATAGTTCCTAGAGGGTTGTTTAACATCCTGATGGTTACCAGCATTGGCTGATTGTCTATTTTCAAGAGAACTTGTTGTCTCAGGTTGGATTTTTGTGGGTGCTGAACAAAGTTTTAAATATGCAAAAACTTCCAATTGAGTTTATGACTGTTTTCTGTAAAACATGACAATTCCCAGATTACAGCAGTTTCCATTTTTTAAAGGATAGGTAATACATGCTCTGGTTTGGGTTATTGAAAAAATCAGACATTTAAAAAATAAAAAGGCTAATTGTATTATAAACTCATAACAACATATGAAGTGTGTGTGACCATATATATAAACAAGGATGGAAATCCATCCACAAAAAGTAAAGGCATGTCAAAGGAAATGTACACTAGAGGAAAACCAAGACAATCAAAAGAGTACTAATGAAGTGAAAGACGTAATGCTAAAAGGGCATCTTCTACCACAAATCAACTAGTGATGAAGGTGCACGAGGTATGAGTGGAAAAGATGAAGAAATGTGATTAAACGTGGCAACATGTTGAAGAATCGCAATGACTTGCACACATTGTAAAGCTATTGACACTTGTTGCTTATAATAAGATATAAACATCGAAGGTACCAAGGAGGTCTACTGATGGTGAGCTATACTTGCATGTACACAAGAGGTCTCTATAGTAAGGGGAATGAAATCATTTCTTGACATTCGCTATGTGTAGGATCATGTTTTGTCTTTAGCAATAACAGTTGCTACATGCACTATCATCATCGAAACACACTACATTAAATCTATATGAGTCGAATCAACAATGACAATGTTTGCCAATGTTTAAAAATTATTTTTGGTGATGACAATATCCACTCATATCTATGTGTGACAAGGGAAAAGGTGAGAGTGGCAAGGGAAAAGGTGAGAAACCTCTCTTTGTACATGAACTCCACTCTCCGATCCGATAATTATAATGGTATTTTGAAAGATATCATGGGCTACAATGTGCTCACTCCCGCACAAGTAACGTAGCAAATGGATACCCAAAGCATCAATGGTATGACCACATTAACATCGTGAAAAATCTACAACTATAGGATGTGGTATACCGAAACAAATAAGAGTGTTGTAAGAAAATGAGCATAAAACAAACGAAATGAAAGGATGTTAGGATGAATTAATAACTAAGCCCTTGTTGCTAGACCTACACATGAACAAAAGTATGCTCACACAACATTCGAAAGAACATCTACTAAAAACGAAAGAAATTTTTACTTGTGTAGTTGGTCCATCAAAAAAGATTGTATTTGAAAATAAAATTACATTACTAGACTCTCAAAAGGCAAAACATGTGATCGAACAACCTCAGGTTTCATCGCACAAGTATCTCATAATGTGACCTAGAAAAGATAAATACCAGTCTTTACATGTGCCACCACATCAAGAAAAGCACAGTGATCATCCTACATATGAAGGTTTATGTGTATGTGTGTAACTAAAAAAATGTTGGTGGGGCGAGGGGGATCTTGAAAATCTTGAAGAAGGTGGAAAGTAAAAAGATCAAGCCAAAGGAGGCTAAAGGAAAAAAGTTTGATGATGAAGATGAAAGTTCAAAGAAGCAAAATGCTACAAGCTCATAACCACAAAAGTCAAAATGTAAAAATACCTTGACAATAGTCTTTGTAAAATGGCAAGGACAATGCTAAGTCTTGTTTTTTTTTAAAGGCCAGTGTTTCAAATCTGGGTTCAAACTTGTCAAGACCTATAACCTACCAAATCCCAAGTTTGGTTATGATTACAAATCAACCTTGAAGTTGTAGGTTACAAGTCAATTTGCAACATCCTTCAAAATCTTACCCAGTCAACCATATGCTCTTCAAGTTGATGTTCAGCGTGCATTTCATATCCTTTTATTTCGATTAACATCTAATCTTTTATATATTGCAACTTGGCATTTTTTTTGTTATTCATTTTTTAGTGTTTGTCATTTCTTCCATGGGGTGGTGAGAATGGCTACCAAGAGACTTGTGCTCGCTTGTGTCAATACATAGGTGGTGATTGGGAAACATTATAGGAGCACACAATTAGAGCATTTGCTTTAACTTCTCGCAGATGTTTAAAGTCAACTTTAAATCCTACCCCACCTCCATCAATATGATTACATTGCACACAGCCCCTTGCTCATGTAGGGGCATACGTTCGAACAATATGTGCACTAATTTCGAACACACTTGCAACACCATCTAATGAAACCATGAGAGTCCTTTGCCTTCTCTATCCACTTACTAAAATTGATCTCCCCCTTTTCGTCAATGATTTTCATCCTAAGAGAGAAGTTACTTTAAATCAAAAGGCATTTAACTCTACTTTGGCTCATTCACCACATTTTTCTTCTAATGGTCCTTCAAGTATGGTGTATGAACTTTTACAAAATTGTTTTGTTCCAAATGATTTTACAAATGGTTTCGACCTTTTTTTTTAAGTATGTGGGCACATTATTCGAGGTCATGTTCCACTTTCAATATCTCATTTTTTTTTTGCATTTCAACTTTTAATGTTGAAAAAACAATTTGGAGGTATTAGTCCCATCGTAATTGGTGAGGTGACCTATCACTTAGTTGCATGCACATTATTCAATTGAAGGATATTTTCGCAAAACATTTTAATCCACATCAATTTGGTGTAATGACTCATGATGGGTGTAAAAATAATAGTTCATGGTGTTCAAGCAATGTTAAATTTACACCCAAATTGGTTGGTGCTACAAGTGGATGTCTGTAACATTTTTAATTTAGTGTCACAACCAACCATTTTTCAAGAATTATGATTAAATTCACTTGTTTTTCTAAATTAAGCTTTCACATTTGTTCAACAATTATATACACACCCATCCCCACTATATTTTTCTTAGGCTTCCCAACATGGGGATCTCGTAATCATTTCGTTCGAGTCAAATACATGACAAGGGGGCCCATTGGAAAGAACATTGTTTGTTCTAGTTCACCTTCACGTTCTTTGCCCTAAAACAATAACCCACCTTAACTTTTTTACCCTTGATTGGTGGATGATACACATATAATAGGTCCTGCATCAAACATAGTTCCTCTTTTTCACAATTGTAAAAAGATTTTTTAACATTAGGGCTTTCAATGCAACCGATGAATGTGTAGTTTGGTTTCTAGAAGGGTTAGACTACTTTATATCACTTCCCCTTTTAGTTTTTTACTATTGACTCAGGTTCTTATGTTTTGGTCGCACCAATGGGATTCAAATCATTCATTGAATCATTTATGGCTTAAATATTTCATGGGGAGCTTGGGACGATATCTAGTCTCCCTTTCTTGTAAATCTTTAAGCAGCTTTTATTATGCTTTCGTTGTGTTATGCTTAGTGCCCTGGCTACTTGCTTTGTATAATGTTTCCATCTCCATGTATTTTGTAACATATACTAAGTTCAATACTCATACCATAGTTATGTTGGAAAATTTACTTAATGCAAAATCTTTTGGTGGTTTTATCGATCATTTAATTCATCACCAAGCCACTATTCCTGTTTTTTCGGGCAAGCTCAGCCTCCCTTCTATAGTTTGAACTTCTACTCCCACATTCTTGGGATGTTAGGCATTGATCATCGTTACACTTGTCACTTGTTTTTAATAAGATGATCGCCCTATTCTTCTAGATCCAATGACACATGTTGAGACTAGCACTTTCCCATTCTAAATGGCATCACAAGATACGCAAGCCTTGCTACCCCAAGTCATCCACTTTCAAGTCCCACCCTTTGAAAGCCTAATGGTTTAGTCTTATCCTTAGTTGTAAGCTTCTTTAACAAATTGCCTACATGAATAGGAGTTTGCCTTGCTTCTAATAAACAGTCCTTCAAATATCATGTGAGCATATATTTACTCATGTGCAAGTTTAGGGGTAGGCACTTGATTATTAGTTCATCCTACCACATTTGTTTTTCATCTATCCCTAGCCCATTTCCTTACAACACTACATACTTCTCTTGGTTTGCCACATCTTTCAATGGCCCATCTTTCACGATGTAAATGGGATCATTTCATTGACGATTTAAACACCCATTTGCTTCAATGCCCTTGTGAGAATGAACATACAATAGCCCACAATACATTTTGGGATAATGTTGCAACTATTGTTTTAAAAAATGGAGCACATGTTTAACGGGAGGTCTCCCACCTTTTCCCTCACCACACCCGACATCAAATGGATATCCTTATCACCAAAGACAGCTTGTGGACCTTGATGGACGTTGTCATTGTTGACCCAACTCACACAAATATGGTGCAACGAACATCGATGACGATAACACATGTAATGATGATGACTACTCAAAAAAAAACACTATGATATGTTGAACGAACACCATGCAATGACTTCATTCCCCTTGCTATTGAAACATATGGGTGTCTTCATTCTTGTTTTGATTCATTTTTTATTGCTTGTGCACATATCACTATCGCACATTATCAAAGGTCTTTTTTAGTCCCCTTGATGCTTGTTTCTTACTATCAACCACTTGTGTTCCCAACCTTGCAACATGCACAAGCCATAGCGATTCTTAAACGAATTGTTGCACTTGGTCAAGGTTCCTCATCTTTTTCACACATCATAGCTAGTGCACCTCCGTCACTAGCCGATTTGTGACAAATGACAACTCTTTCATCTTGTCTTCTTTATTATTGTTGACTGTCACTTTGTAATCATGAGCCCTCTTTGCATAGGGTCTTTCCTTGATTTTTGTTGATTGATTGCTTTTGTTTTTTCTTTAGGTTGTGTTCTCATTTGCCTCATGGTTTTGCTGGATGGGTTCCCATCCTTGGAATTTATTTACAGCATTTTCCTTCTAGTCAAACCACCTGCTTATCCACAGGCAGCTGATTGGCATGTTGCCACACTGAATACATCTTACCCATGATTTTTTATGGCAATTGGAAGCCACAATTTCCTTTGATAGCCTTAAGACTTTGGCATTGCCTTCCGAAGGAAGCAACATGGTCCCCAAATTCTTGTGCCCAGGCATGGCAGCCCCTATATGTTTCCAGTGTCCATGGAAATGGTTATATGTGAACACTAGTTGAAGTCTCAACGATATCATTCAAATGAGACTCAACATTCAGTCCTCATCAGCAAATACTATACATTACATGATCTGTTTGCAGAACCAGTTAACAAGTCATCAGTAATGGATATTCCCGGACTAGCAAGAACTCTATGAAAGGTGCATTGCAAAATTCCTGAAAACAGAAAAGCAGAAATGCTTGCAAGAATGCATCAGTCCAGGACACAAATCTGAAAGAAATCAAAGTTGCCATCATTCAAAGGCAAATCATATAGCTCTCAGAACAGCAACTACCAATTGTAGTAGCTAGCAAAATGCTAAAGAGGCCTGAGGCTCAGCCATAGCCATTGTGAAAATCTTGTCACCACCTGTCGCTTCTAGCATGCTTAAAACCTGGTCACCAGCTCGACAGCCTGCTGCCAATGCCTTGCCCACAGCTAATCCACCTCTGTGATTCCCTGAACAAAACATTCACAAAACAGCTGATGATGAGAGGTACATGTTGTTGTCAAGGCCAAATGATCACTAATGCTTGTTTTCAAGATATGAGTATTTCCACCCTAAACCCCAGATGCCACAACTGACCTCTTTGTCCTTGCAAGGATGAAGGAACAAGGAATCCCTTATAGATAAGAGCACACAGAGCATCATGCCATGCAACTGATACAGACTTGAAGAAACATTTACTGGTGACTCCACCAGATTGAAAGAGGTCACTTGCATGTGTAGTTCTTGAGGTGAGAAGCCAAGTAGTTGGACTTTTGTTTTGCAAGGTGGCAGACAAAGATCATTTTTAATGCAAGATCTTTCTTTACTTTTAGCCCATAGTTTTTGTCCTTCAAAATGTCAGAAGAACAGAAAAATGCATAAAAGACCATACCTGCATACAATAAGCCAGGAAGTTCCATCTCCATCTTCTTTAATGAGTCAAGAAACGAACTGTAGCCAAGACTGTACTGGGGAAAAGCTCTCTCCCAGTAAAGGTGCCTGTCACATAAGGGCCAAATCAGGTTTCAATAGCAGGTCACAACATGAACTCAAATGTGACGAGTGTTCACACAGATCTCAGGATCATACTCAAGGAAGTTTGTGAGGCAGAAGATACCTCTTGACTAAGCATGGAGGAGAAAACCACAACACAACACAGCAAAAGTGCAAAATGGGCTTACTTGATAGAGACAGGGCTGCCATCCACTCCCACAAGCCTTTGCAGGTCCTTCAATGCCACCTCTTGTAACTCCTCTCTGCAAAAGTTGCCACACCCATCCGTTGGATGCCATTCTAGTCACCTTTTTCCTTGATGGTTTTCACAAACCATCCTTTGAAACCGTTATGCCCAGAATGCAGTCCTTATGTTAACCTATCTCTCTCTGCTTGTGACAACAGATTGAAACAGACTGGAGTCAGATTCATTGTGATGGTTCAATCTTGCAAATGACCCTTGAAAAACTTCAGAATTTCCTGGTCATGACGAATTCAAGGGCAAGGGATGCTTATATCCAAAAGATTCAGGGAGCAGATATCTTGCTGGAAGCATCACTGGCAGTTCACCCTTTCACCCAAAATTTCACAGTTTCTTTTTTTGAGTGTTCTGCTTTCAGTCATGTTAAGCTTGGAGACTCAAATGGACAGAGTAGGAATATGGTTACATACAGAGGAGCAGCTGCTAGTGCCCTGTTCCGGCTGCCTCCTATGAATGTTGTGAACACCACTTGACCAGCTGGTGCTCTATCTGGAAACATAGACGATGAGAACAGTGTTCCTGCCCAAGACACCCAAGTATTAGTACTTGTGCCACCTTGCCCAGGCCTCCCAATGTTACTGTTCATGAGGAGTGATTGATTTCTGACTGAATATTATCTTTCAGATGATTGTGCTGGTTAGACCTTACAGCCTGTTCCATAAGGCTGCTAAAATGACTGATCAAGTTGTGCTACCCTACCCTTGCATTTTCCAGCTGAAGTTCCTCAAATGTGTCCTCTCAGTGGCACAAATCCAGAAGCTTGAACCAGTATACACAAGCTCTAGGACCTGAAACCTAAGCTCTAAATTCTTAACCAACCCTAAGCCCAGAAGACTTACCTTACATACTATCAGTGCTAGTATCAGTACCCTTCACCCACTAACATTCCAACCTACATCAGACCATCAAATGCTAGATCTCTTGGACTTTAAAACCTTTCAGTATCCTGGAGATGACATACCTTTCTGCAAACAAGAAAGCAGAGATATGGAGGAAAAGAATCTCTACCTAGAGTTTGAAAACCATTAGCTTGCTCCTTGCGTGGAACTAATATCCCAAACCCCTCAAGTGCCTGCTTTACCCGGTCTGTCTCAAATGCCATGACCAGAACTGACATGGGTTGATACACCACCTGCATTATCACCCAAGAGATTCTGCATCCATCCTTAACCATCTCACTGTCCTCATATCCAGCATAGACAGTAAGTAAGCCCTGGATGTTAAGGAGCTAACCTCTGGAAAATAATCAAGAGGGTACTTCTTTCCATCTTTCATAACTCCAAGTTGCTGCATTTCATGAAATGGGGTCTGCAAAAATCATACAACAACATAGAATTATCACCAAACAGAATAATAGGAGTAGAGTTGAGAGCAACAACCAACTCTAGCTGTAAATAGACATAACTCAAGGACGGTCACTTACTGTCAGGATAACTGCATCAAAATTCTTCTGCTCTTTTTTGGATGAACCTCCCTTGAGATATGAGACAGTCCAATTGTTCCGCAATGGATTGCCCTGCTGATTACTGGCCAGTCCTATTACCACTGAGTTGAGCTGTAAGCTCTCTCCCCCTACCTTTTCAGCCAGTGCTTTAGCCAAAGTCTATACATCCAACTCCACTGTCAGCTTCCACATGGTTGACAAGGGGTGGCATTGGGAGTTTTGCTTCTTGCCACACACCCTGTAAGTGTAGGTATTATACTTTCCAAAACAGAATCTGCTCAAGCTGACTGAAGTGTTGAAGATCAACCAGATACATTGAACAGAGAACATGCCTGCATGCCACCTCTAAAGGAAAAAGACCCTCGTGAGCGCTTTGAGCTTGCAGCTAGTTGCATGCGCTCATCCTGTATTTTGTTGTCTTTTTGTTTAGCCTCTTTTTTCTTCTTGATGCCCAACTTTATCCCGCCCACAATAAGTGATCCATAGCTGACCAATCAACCAAAACATGAAATAGGAAACTAGAGCAGAGTGAATACCTTACTACGAGATGCTAGAAATTGGGCACACTGACCACCAATACTCAAGGGGTAGATAGAATAGACACACAACCATGCACTTCCACCACACTATGTACCTTCAACGAGCTGGCGCTGACCTTAAAATCTACATCTAAAGCTGCAGGATGCAAGAAGCCAGGAAAATCACAAGAATTTCATGTGTTCCTCGCCACAGATGAGGGAGTCCAGAAAAACTGACCTCTCTTCCAAAGCCCACAGATCTGGAAAAGAGTGACGAACCTGTACATGCACAAGACAAAAATAAGGACAAATGTACAACAATGGTGGTAACTGGAGTAATCTCTTAGATCCACCTAAGATATGAATTCCACAGAGATGCTACTCCACTCAATTATATGTCCTGTTAGCAACAAAGACATCCAAGAGTTAAGCAATTGGGCAAATTGACACACCTAGAATGTGAAGAACTTTATCCTTTAAATTACTACCATGTGCAGAACAAATGCTTCATACAGTTCTCAACACCAGCAAGAAGAAATCCAAGACAGTCACAAACAAGAGAGAACATCCTTTGAAAGCAAGATGAACAGTAGGAACTGATATACCCAAAATGTCCCCAGCTGCAAAGTTGTATACTTAGACGAAACAAAGGAAGCTCTTGCACGATCCCTTATAACACTTCACTATTTCCTACATTAGTTATATACCACAACAATTGATTTTCCAGATGTGGTATGACTGGAGCGGTGATTCAATCTTAATAGAATTAGCCAGAGATGACCAAATAGGAGAACAGGAGAGAGACCCACAGAAATAGAGTCTGGATCAGCACCACTAGTCCCTGCAACAAAGGGGTCCACCAAATAATCTACTACCTGCAGCAGAAGAAAACACCAAAGTGAAAAAGCATGGAGATACAGCAAATGATACTGAAAACAAGAGGGAAAAAAGACCTTGATGGAAACAAGTGTGACAGATCAGCATCGAGAAGAAACCAATCTGATGGTCACTGTAACATCATCCTTGACATAGTGGACTCCAGGGACAACTTGGGAAACAAGATTTCAGATAGTCACCATAGCAAGAAGGTTTTTTTTAAACTAGGAATTTTACAGCAAGATTGAGGAGTGAGTGATTTGAAGATTCACCTCATGACCAAAATGCCGTCCTAGAAAATTTGCAACACTGCAAAACCACAAAGATTCTGTCAACAGTTCAATTCCACCACCTATAATCTTATTTGGACAATCAGGACTTAAGAAACGAGCCTTTCAAACCATGAATAAAGAATATGACAAGAGGAACCTCTCATCCTGCAGTGCCGTTATGTTTTCACTTGAATCATTTGGCTGAGCAGGCTTTCGCTTCCACAAAAAAGGTTCCAAAAAAATTCGGGCCTGTGTTGCAAACAGGGTCTTTTTAGCAAAACCCAGAGTCAGACAACCCAAGTGACAAGCACATAGTGTTTTCATGCTGTTCCCTCCCAATCAATTTTTTTTCTGCAACTTATACATCCTGCATGTATCAGCCAATGGGAGGAATGGACAAGGGCCCAATTCCAGAAAGAGCTCAATGTAGTTTAGCTTCTTCCACCACATAAAGGACACAGAAAAGGAGAGGACCTTTGACTGAGCAGATAAGAGCTTTGTGCTGAGGATCGCCAGTGGATTTGATGGCAGCTGCAAATACCCAATTTTTCAATGTCAAATTACAGAAAAGAAGATAAAAATTTGAAAGAAGTGGACCTGATAGAAACATGAAGACAGCTGTAAAATCTATAACCCGCTTCCAGAAGCAACTCAGGAAGGGCATGATAAAATGAAAGAAAAAGGATAAGTCTCTACCATCTCAGGTCTGCCATTCCGCACAATATATCGCTTGTTCTGTAGCACAGGCTACATCAACATAGCAGGATGATCATTAGGAAGAAAGTAAATGCCAGGAGTCGCAACACTACCCAGCAACACACTAATGATCATTGGAGAGGCCGATACTATAAATGATGTCAAACTACAACTTACAAAAAGCCACACCCTTGCAGGAGCACTTGTACCAGGAAACCCTCAAGACTCTGAAACCTATAATTGTTACACAAAAACTAGCAGATCTTCATAAAGTGTAACTAAATCAAGTAAGTGTCTGTAGTGTACAAATTGCTGCTGCTCTCGTAGTTGAAGATCATCAATTAAAAAGCTCACTTCTGGATCATTTTCTGCCTGCCAAATCACATCATAAAAACTTTAAATTCCATAGATTCTGTGAAACTCTGCTTGTGATTTGCAAGCAGAGTCATTTTAGAAGTCCTAAAGAAAGAAAGTAGTGACATAAAAGTTACCAGCAAGAGCATGAGCCCCCCTGTACAATAAAGGTGCAAAAGTGGGCACAGCATATTCAAAAGGGGGATCCAAACTGTGAACAACAGCACATTCAAAAATATATGTCTCACTGGATGCAAAATTCATGAACAAAGGTGCAGTATAGATGTACCATAGTGTTGGGACCTTTTTCCCAGATGAGTCCATTCTGTGAAAAGCTTTGAATTTTCCCACCAACTGCATTTTGTGTCTCAAAGACAGTCACTGCTACGCCTGCAGCCTTTAACCGATAGGCTGCCGCCAGCCCACTGGATTCAAACCTCAAATTTGTGAGTTGCCTCAGTTGGAGGATCCATATGAGAGACATTATGGGGTGTTGATAAAATGGCAGAGTCTTGGAGAGAAGACAATATTTATTTAAACAGCAAAGATGGAATCTTCATTCTTGCAGGGTTTTGGCTCATTATACTACTTTGTTAGCCTACATTACCTTGCACCAGCTCCAACAACTGCAACTGATCCAAGAGAGTGTTCTGCATGCCACAACCACAGAGCACAATGTGGGCATTGTGACCAGGAATTCAATCTTCTAACAAGCATATCTGGCTAGACTTGTGTATGCTACTTCCATTGCTATTTCCAAATAGTTTTCTGCACCACACTTACTGTGACCAATGGACATGTCACTCCACTGTCATTGTGACCCATAAACCCTAAAACCCTTGACCAGAATCCAGTGCAAAGGGCCAAATCCGCAAACTTCAACTTCTGACATCCTCCACAGCATAAGATCACAGCGTTCACACTGACAGGATGACCCGTCACATAGTATTTATGCAAAAAGAACTCATTTAATCTTTGAACAAAAATGAATGAAACATTTTTATTGGAAAATATTCACCTCCCAATAAGAAAACAAACCATTGAATTGAGGGAATACATTTTCTACTGCAAGTTCCATGTCTTCCGAGTAGAACCTTTTGCAAAAACCAAGTACTCAACAGTACTCAGTTTGAGAATGTGGAGAACCTAAAAAAAAACCTAGACTGAAAAGGTCTTCAAATCACCTTTCATGTCTCATGATCAATTTCCAAAGAAAACAATAAACTACAGCTGAAATTTTCGAGAAGGAAAATTTGGAAGACCCATCAGAAACACACGATGTGCGAATAGCTTTCCGAGATAATTCCGGGTTTCTCTGTGGCTTCATTTCCTCAAAGCACAAAAACTGATCCCTTTTACATGTTTACATGTACAAAAATCAAAAACAAGTATGGAAAGAGACACAATAAAAAATTCAAGCATGATGAAAAATGCCCCCAAAAAAATTCAACCTTAGCAGATACCCAAAATCACTGGATAAAGAAAATTTCCCACAGCACACACAAACAAGTACACAACAAGTGTTAACTGCGACTTCCAACTCCTCTCCCAGTTGTAGAATGATAGAAAACATGTCATACACCATGAAATCAAACAGGAATCTTTTGATGAGCATTGCATTCTCTCGATTGGAAGAGAAAAAAAGAGATCCAGTGTGCCTACTTCGGTGTTTAGGGTCGGTAGTTTCCGCCATAGCTGAGAAGATTTGAGCTCGAAAAACTCATCGCTCGTTCTCCCTTCTCCGTCTCTCTCTTCGTCTCCAAAGCCCCACATTGAAGTCCGGAGCGGGGTCCTAAATGAGGGCCTCAATGAGGTCTAGATTGAGGTCCTAACTGTGGGCCCCAACGAGGTCTGGATTCAGGTCCTAACTGAGGACCTCAATGAAGCCTCCATACGGCCTAATACCGTATGCATATACATTTGACCTGATTTGATACGGAAAGCTTTCGCCAAATATTTTGAATGCGCCAGATTTTAGGATAAATGGTTTTAATTAGTTGTGTCTTGTTTTCAATGAAGGACTTGAAGCACATTGTTTTAGGGCTGGTGTTTTACTTTTGGCGAATTTTTGCATCCTGGCAACAAAAAAACAAAGTCATTGCAACTCATCCAAAGCCTCTTTTTGGGGGAAAAAAAACTTGCTCGAAGTCATCACATTATGAGGAAAAAAATTTGAAATCACCAGATTTAGACAAAAGGTTCCAACATGTTGCCAAAACATAGCAAGATTTTTAAACTTTTCTACTTTCCTCTCTAACCCATCGCTCAATTTGGTTAAGTTCTCTTGGGGATGGTTGCCAGACCACGAACCTCACAAAATTGGAAAAAGAAACACACTTTTTAATACTGATCGATCGGAGTGGAAGGGTCAACATTTGAATATAGTGAATACTAGTGTGACCTGTGCCATTGGCCCAAGTGTGAACTCATTACAAAATAGGGAAACTCAACATGAGAGCATTGTTTTTCATTGTGAATAAAAATTTAAAAAAAATTTAAAAATTCTCGTTGTTTCATAAAATCTCAAGAACATGGTCTAATCATGAGAGTAGTTTGTTATTATGGTGTTGAATTCTAAGTTGTTATGGATTTTTTTTTATTATCAGGTTTTTATTTACTAACTAATTAAAATCATCTTATGAATATTTTAGTTTAATTTGTCTTTTTAAATGAATTTCATTTGGGATTTGTGAGAGCTTGGCTAAAAGACTTGATTAAATATGGTTTGTTATATTAAATCTTTTTCATTATTTGTTTGAGGTTTACGATCCCTAGCTCTAGGATTGGATAATGTCATATGTATCAATTTTTTGAACAGTCAAATATGAAAAAGAATCATGCTTGAATTGAATGGTAAGCCTCAGATGTTACCACGTTCTCAACTGATTTTTCCTTCCAAAACTTGGCTTTTTGAAACTTATTTGAATTTTCAGCAGCACAATTCACTTAAAAATTAATATCTCTCACATTCTTAATCCAAATCTTACCAAATAAATTCCATTAAATCCTGCTCATCAAGATCTTTCCAACAACACCAAAGGCACATTCCAATTCCTCTGAAACTTTCAGTTACAATTCAATTTAATTTTCAGTGAAAAAATCATTCAATAGTCAAGAACTTTCGCACCACAAGTCCAAACGTCATGGAACCAAGCTCATGCACCCCTTCTCATCAAGAGGTTTCCAAAGACACCAAGAACACAATCTGAAGCATCTCAGTATGGTGGATTTCATAATTACAAAACAAGGCATCACAAACACGCTGGTCCGGTCAATAAGTAAGATGTTGTACATCTACCAACTGTGTCCACACTCGCAACACCAAAAAAGATCTGTTCCAATTTAAACGGTCTAAACACTTTCACCAAAGAAACCAGTTCACCTATTGTGAAACCAGTTCTCATAAGGTCAAACTTCCAAAAGTTAGATCGAATGCGACAGTCCCTGTCCCCACAGGGCCAGGGCCCAACAAAACAAACTACCTTCCTTCTTCCTTCATAAATAGATAACTTTACTGTGTCTTTATTGGCCTTGTGTAGGCAAGGATATTGTGTTTAGATTCATTATAGAGTATAATAGCTTAGGGATTTTGGCCCCTACCTAGTAGATTAATTTTTATTTGAGGATTTTTTGAAAGATGATATTTTGGCTTGTGTTGAAACTTGAGATTAGCTATAGAGTTATAAAATCTTGAAGGATTTTGGCTTTCTTTAGAGGATTTTTTGAAGAATATATTTTTGCATGGTGAAATATTTGAGTTTTCATAATTATTCTTTTGCCTTAAGATACCTTTTAATGTAAATGGCAAGGCCACAATGTGACACACCCCTTGTTTTCCTTGAAAATCAGCTTCATCCAATATCAGCTCGAGTAAAATACATTAGAACTTTTGGAAAAGTTGACAACTAATCAAAATGAATCTAGTTGGGAATATATATATCCATGCCCCCAGTTACTTAATTTACTCGATTCCATCTACTCTCCAACTTTTTCCAATTTTCAGAAATAACTTCACTTTCATCATCATTGTCCAACTTTCCCAAATTGAAACAATCAAGTGGTTCATTAAAAAGTGACACAAGAAACAAAAACCATTTCTGGAAATACCACTATTGCACCATCAACAGGGTTTTTCTGTTCAATTTGACTAGGTTCCTCATTGTAACTCTTGGGTTTAGAACAAGTTGCCCACATAGCAACATAGTCATAAAGTTGTAGAAATTATTGATAACATAGTCGTTGAGAAATATCAAATCTTGGCAAAATTGTTGAGGCAAATTACCTTTTAATTGCAAGCAGAAGTCATTGCACAAATTTTGAAAAGAAACTGGTCGTGCATTTACAGTATTTAGAGGTCCAACCATCCAAACTCAGATCTAACTGCTGTTTGTCATCGCTCATCCAAAGTACTGTATACAGTATATACCCCTTTTTACTGCTGCGAGACTGCCTATGGCGATGACCTCCAGGGGCGCTCAGTATATGATCATGCACAGTAAAATTGGATGAAGAAAATCCAACACATGCCGGTTTGGCTCAGGAAAATGATTTTGGATCAGCACAATTGCGCAAGTTGCCATGGCTGGTTAAAGCCGCAGCATTGCTGTGCTGTAATAAAAAATGTAATAAATACGATCTAACTGCTACTCAGTGTTTCTCATTGGCCCATCATAATGAATGGTCCAGGTGGTTTGCTATTAGTAGCCCCCACCTATTTGTTGTCCTAATTTCAGTTTTATGGGTGGGGTGGCAAAGAGTCCATAACTAAACTTGGATGTGAAAATATTTTGGCAGGGTCACATACTGAGCACTGCTGGAGATGCTCTAAGCCCTCCAGAAGCTTTCTACTTATGCTTGAGCATTATCAGTCAGAGCAGACCAAGCAGGCCAGGGACTACTGTAGGTACCTGGAGTAAAGCACTTGTGACAAGTTGCAATGTTTCCAGAATGTTGGCAGAATGCTAAGAAACACTAAAAGTGAAGTCTTAGCATTTTCCAGGATTTTCAACCAGACTCAAAACTTGGACCCACCCACACCATCCAGAGTCCTTTAATGGGTATTCCTAACACCCATGCCCCCCACCACGAGGCCTTTTCAGCTTTCATACAAATGCAAGACAAAAGCTGTATAGAGAGAATTGAATTGCACAATTAAGCTCACAAGTTTTGACAGCATGATTTTAGATGAGGCAAAAGTTCAGGTAACATTTAGGCAAAACTTGGGCAAGCATGAAAACCAGAATGGTGTGTCCAATCATGCAAATCTGGAAGCGTTTTCAGTGCCAATCTTTGTGGGTAAAATTATGCAAGCTTCAACAATCTTGGCTACACAGACCATTCCTCATCACAGAGTAGCCAGCTTCAAAAAGGATCTGACATCCATGGCAGTTGAGTTTTGTTGATTACCAAAAGGGTTCACTTTGTTGTTCCTTACTTCCTGTACAATACTGTCTTCCATGATCAGATGGCCTCTCCAAGGAGAACTTCCATTTCGTCAATCTCATCTTGTGGTTCTTCTTGAAGAGCTTCTCTCTGACTGGTCAAAAATGCTGCAGCTTCTTCTGATCCTACATCACTGCTATTCCAAAAAGTGAGTAATCCATTTCAGGGGATTTGGGTCTCATCTCAGATGATTGTAGGTGCATGTGACAATTTTTTGGTTGTGTCTTTTAGCAACATCTCTTTCTGAACATCATGAACAAATGAATCAAAGAAGTTGGTATTTTACCTGTCTGGTGCCTCATCCCTTGATATTAGGATGATCATCTCTCTCACAACTCGCTCCCAGAAGTCATTTAATTGCTTCCCTTGACACTTTGTTGCTAGCTTGCGTAAGAAAATGTTATACTCCATTAGTTCCTGGATAAGACATAGTTGAGGTTTTTCTTCTAGTCAAACTTGAATCAGAGAAGAGGCTCTACAGCAGTCACTAACTCATTTCATCCTTGCAACCCAAAACAGGCAACTAAAGCTGAAAGTTGGAACACATGGCTATTCAGTCAGCAGATGATCAAATTGATTGAAAAAGCAAACAGAAGTTTCTCAAGAAACAGATCATCATACCTGCTGCACTACACAACCAGAGCGGAGGACACACAAACAACAGAGTGCTTTCTCATAAGTGTTGCCACAGTATGCAGAATCCAAAAGATCATCAATAATCTTCTTCATCCCTTGCAAGGCCTTTGGAACCCACTCACCACTATCACAGCGTGCCAAGAGCACCTCAAAGTCTTGCACAGGGTTTGTTATGCCAACTTCCTCCACTTGTTTGCTCACAAGGCTACTGAAAGAGATTGGCCCAACATCCATCACTACTTCATCCTTGATTTCAAGGGGAACTTCTTCATCTTTCACTCTTTCTCTCCAGAACCGCTTCCTACCTTTTTCTTTCTGCCAAACAGTACCTACTTATGTTAAAATAAGGAACACTCCATTCGTCACGTGAATACGGAAAACTCAAAAACCCTGGACTTTGGACCCCAATTAAAGCAGCAATGCACCTGAAGTCTTCAATAAGGTCTCTGTTCAAGCTTACAGCACAAATATGGTCCTGTGAATTTAGCTGACAAGCAGGAAAAAAGCAAAGTGAAGGGACCAGACCTGAAAATTAGGGGTCAAAGGGAATTGAGTGCAAAATTGTTGGATTGCAAAGCTGTTTTCAGACAGTAGTTCTGGATCTGGCTCCACAGTAGAATGGAGAGCTTCATCAATAGGAGGCACATCAGCCTCTGAGTTCAGTGCTCTTGCATGGAGGAAATTGTAATAGCGCTGTCATTCATCCCACCCAGAAAGCCCTCTTGATAAGCTTTAACATCCTGGTTCTCATTGGTTATTCAAACCTGCAGAGAAGTCTCCAATCCAAGACACCCACAGTCTAAAGTTCTGTGGAACAATGACTCGAGCTGTGATCTGTGACACAAACACCTCACTTGCAGGATAGGATTCATGGTTCCCTCTGGTTGAAGCATCTCTCGGTTCTCAGCAGGAGCTAGGTCAAGCATGTGCACCAGATTGTCTGCTGCCTTTTGTTGCACCTCACTTGGTTGCAGGGTTTCTGGCAAAGTGTTGATTGATGTGAATGGATACTCACGAATGTCATCCGCAAACGGGATGACATTGAAGTAGAATCCATCTGCCTACAGGTTAAAAAATGGTAGGACAAACATCAGCAAACACACTTCTTCAATGCCTCCAGACCCACAGAAGATCAAAAGAGAACACTTCTGGCAGAGTTCTCAAGAAACCTCCAGATAATATTGTGTAACCTTACCCTGTTCAATTGAGTTGCCACATAGGGAGTCAAAACACCCAGTACAACATTGTTTTGTCCTTGCCTCCAGACACAGCGTACCAGTGCTACCTGATGAGTGGCATCCATAGCTCAAGCAAGGGCTGAGACTGCCAGAATTGACTTTGTGTGACCAGGCTCTGGAACAAACATGTTGGCCTCCTTCATATAATAGTACCTAGGTCCATTCTCACCCACATCTCATCAAGGGAAGGCAGAGGATAATTCTTAAAGGTGATATATTATAATACACATGGCTGAAGCATTAAAAAAGAATAATAAGGATACAAGCAATGACTATGCCACCTGGGCATTGCAGACACAGGCACAAAGCCAATGAGCTTGAGGCCCTTCTCTGTCTTGAACTTCAGGGTCTCCATCAATTCCATAAATATTGGGACATGATTTCCCCCATATCTGTAAGCCTTTGTGCTGCTCAGGTGGGACAGATATATCAGGGTTGTCTACACTCTTGTAATCTGTATCCATCTTCACTTCACGAGCTGCATGAACATCAGATGCAGGAGCATTGTCTGAGAACTTCTTCAGTGTCAGGAACTTCTCTTGAGCTGTTTTCTTGTACACCCACACCTATAGAAGAGAAATGCCACTATCATGAGATCATCCATACTAAATGCTTGGAGTACTTCCTACAACCCTAAACAACTGTATCACGAGGCAGCTTATGTGCTTGGGACTCTTCAGTACATCAAGCTGAGAAGAACTGTACCTTCACAGTCATGCTTGGAGTCAGTTCCAAGTCACCTCAGTACAATGTGGTTGGGGTAACATTACAAGGCTTCATGGCTCCAAGGAGTGACATTGGACTCTCCATGATAGAGATCTCTGCTTGTGCTTGTGACTCAAACCTTCTCAAAAGTGCTTCATTCTTCTGCTGTGTTTTTGAGTCCAAGAAAGGAGTTTGTTGCCCTATGCGAACAATAGTAGCCTCAAGCTTAATACATTGCTCTGACATCTGCTTTGCTATGTTGTCAACCTGCTCTTCCACTGTCCCTGTGTCAGGATCTCTGATGGAGTTCTCTGTAGTTGTGATCAGACACAATCGAATATTCCCCTTTTTCCCTTGGGCTAATTTCTTGACAATCATGTCAATGCCCACCACAATGGCATCAAGAACTGATCCAAGCTGTAAAGGAGCACTCATACTCTGCATACTCAAACTATCAAGTAAACCC
>Ga0116227_10002141_pt1 | contig 45097 bp, 39 predicted proteins | sample S1TSphgellanicum_FD_89693 | JGI IMG/M metagenome (GOLD analysis project Ga0116227, IMG submission 89693) | Host-associated microbial communities from peat moss isolated from Minnesota, USA - S1T2_Fb - Sphagnum magellanicum MG | ecosystem: Host-associated > Plants > Peat moss > Unclassified...
CAACAAAATTGACATTTTCCATGATGAATTTTTTTAAAGTTTTTTTTTTCGATTGTTGGTTGCTAAATTGTGACCATGGTGTGGATTAATTGTAACAAAAAATTGATCAACACTTTTCACAATAATTTTTTTTTAATAATTTTTTTCTTTGGTCACTGGTCATTAGATTACAATCAAGGTGTGGATTGGTTGCAACTAAAAATTCAAAAGGCCCCTTCCAACTAGAAGCCAAGGATTTTTTTTTCCAAGCTTCTTCATTTTAACATAGGTGTTTCCCTACTTGAATCCTAGAAACATTTGTTTACCCTTTGTAGATGCATAAATTTGCTTATGTCTAACTTGCGCTTGATTCACATTTTCAATAACCTCCCCATGCATCATAACAATCAATTATAACTTATTTATCATTTACTTTGTGATAATAGTGGGGTCATCATTTGCCTCAAAAGTCTACACAAGAGGACTTAGAAAATTGACAACCTTCAATTTGGGAGTCTGCATAGTCAAAATCATATGAGGAGAAAACTTAGTGCTAGTCTACACCCCACATTTGTACCCAAACAAAATTCTAAATTGTTGGTTGTCTCAAATTTGGGAATGTTCTAAAGTAGTAAACAAAATAGTACGCCCATGTTTTAAAGTCTTTATTAATCTTTACGCCATTCCATTGCATCTTGACCATTGTGGTGTTGTATATTGGTGTGTAATCTCATAGTTTTTACACAACTGATTAAACTCAGCTACCCATTTTGATCCATTGTCCGTCAAAACATACTTTGGAATTCCAAACCTACATATTACTTCATTTTCAAAAAGTTACACAACTATTTTTGCATCATGATCCAACATAGTTTTAGTTTCGCACCATTTTAAATAGTGATCAATTGCCACTAAAACATATATATTTCCAAGGTTAGTTTTAAGTAGAAGACCAATGGTGTTTAAGGCCACACAATAGAAATGATCCCAAATGGGTATGCTCTTAGGTTCTTCTAGCTTTGTTCTGACGCTTCTTATTCTCTTCACAAACTAATAGGGTTTGCATGATCGCACAATAGATTTCACTTCCTCAGTTTGGTTGTGCCAAAAATATCTGCTTTGGATTTGTACCAAAGTCCTTGCTTCACCAAAATGATTGGTTTCATTGTGCATATCTTTAATGATTTGCTATTGTTCTTTTGGGCGTGGCACAAAAAATCTTTTAAACAAAAAATTATCATTGTTCCAATAAAAATGCAAGATGCGTTTATTGATTTTGGATCACTTTTCTTCATTGCATTCATCAACAAGCTACTTCCCATTTAATATTTTCATGCCATGTTCATCTACTCAAATCTCCATGTTTCTTGAATATTCCCAATCATTGTCTATATTAGTGGTTTCAATACCATCTCCTCCATCAACCATAGCCTGGGCTTTTTCAGCAAATTACCAATGGGTTTTACTATCCTAGAGTCATGCCTTCTCCTTTTCAAAGCATTCAACCCTTGTTCATCTATACTATTGACATCTATGTTCTCTCTGTTAGTAGTGAGTACCACTTTAATGTTGGTTTGGTGTTCACTATCATTGTCATTTTGTATTTCCACCATAAACACATGGTTCAATAAACCCTAATTCTTTAGCGATTACAGGATTAATCCCATTTCAAAACTTTTTATGCCATTTTAGATGGTTTCTCCTGACAATGAATTTGGTTATAGGATCTTACAATATTGGATTTCATTAGCTTCAGTTGTATCAACAAAATTATGACTCAAAACATCCATGTTAATGTGCCATGACCCAACTCGGTGAATCATTTTTAAATTCAAATTTTGCAAGGTTTTGATTGTTACAAATGCCAATACCATGGAATTCATTCATTTGAATGTTCATCCATGACTTGTAATGAACTTGTACTTAACATTTAGTTTGATTTCAGTTTATTTTTAATTAGTTTCTAGTTAAGTTTTAATTCATTACTAATTCATTTCTAGTTGACTCTTAATCGACTCTTAGTTAAATCCTAGTTCATTTTTAGTTAACTTTTAATTGAATTTTAGTTCATTCATAGTGTAAACATGGGGCACATGTAGGTTAAAAGTTTCTTGAAAAACTTATTTGAATTAGGTGCCCAATAGGTATAAATTGAGGTACAACTCCCCATTACCTTTAATCTATTCAAATTATCACATGCACAAAAATGACCAAAACTATAAGATTCTTAACCAAAATGAGAAGAAAAGTAGGCCTAATTTTAAATTTAGATTATGAAACAAAAAAAAAAGAACATAACATGTGCAAAACAAAATCTGACAAGATTTTATTGCAAAGAAGAGTTTTAAAACAAAACAAGGTTTTGACAAAAGAACGTACCCAAACCTAGTGTTAAATAGACTAAAGGTAATGAAGAGTTTTATTTCAAGTTGTATTTACTGGGCACCTAACTCAAATAAATTTTTCAATAAACTTCTAACCTACATGTGCCCCATGTTCACCCATGTGTACCCATGTGTATCCATGTGTGAATTATGAATGAATTAAAATTTAACTAAAAATGAACTCATAATTAACTAAGAATTAAGTATAAGTAAACTAAAAGTAAACTACAAATGAACTAAGAATTAACTATAAATGAACCTCAAAATGAACTAAGAGTTAACTAGAAGTGAAATGATAGTGGATTAAAAGTTAATTAAAAGTGAACTACGATTTAACTAAAAGTCAACTAAGAGTCAATTAGTCCAAGTGAATAAATAGTGAATTAAAATTAAACTAGAAATTGATTAAAAATGAATTCAAACTAAATTACAAGTTACGTACAAGTTTATTACAAGTCATAAATGAACATTCAAATGAATGAACTCCATGTTATTGGCATCATTGACATTGATCCACCTACCCTTTTTTTCATAAGCATTAGAAAAAGTTGTCAAGGGCACAAGAAAACACAAAAACAAAGGCTAAAGGAAAGGTTTAAGTTTAATTTTTAAATAAATAACAAGACAAGATTATGTGATTCAAAAAATAGGAATATAAAAACCAAAAATAAAAACATGAGACCTAAAAAGTGAAAATGGATATTTGTTGTGCTAACATATGTAAACATGAACTGAAAAGAACATGATGAAGCTATGGTGCAAGATCATGCATAAGACTAGTGTTGAACAAATTGGAGGAAATGAAGGGTTCTATTCCTATTTATACCCCTTTAGGGACCTAGTTCAAGGAAGCTTCTATGTGTGCATCAAATAGAAACTTGTTTCTTGACAACCTTCCTAATTGAAAGTCAATTATGAATTAATTGAAGTTTAATTGAAAGTTAACTCGGATTTAACTAGGAGTTAACCAAAACTTAATTGAGAATTAACTAGGACTTAACCTTTTTGGCTGCTTGGCCGGTAAGATCAAAAGAAATACTGAAAAATTTGCATTTCAATTCTATCTTTGATTGGATTATTAGCAATTGGAATCCGAATAGTTGAAAAATTTGATCAAGTAAGTAAAAGTTATAAATATAATTTTGATATTTAATAAATCAATACCTGAATGACACATATACATTATAGTCCTTTGTAAGAACTCCAACCTTGTCGCCATTAATTCTTTTTATTGTGATCATATTCATTTGTTAGAAAGTTCGACTTACAAGCAACATCACATACATCTAGATTTTGTTTAGTTTAGAACTTTGTCCCAAAAGCAAGAGCATTACATTCATATAATTGTTGAGGTCGTAGAATGACTTCATCTTAATGAATTTCTAGGTCTACTATAGTAATTAAAACAATGTGTAACTAGAGGGTTATTGAGGTGAGTTACTAGCCTATTGCCTATGTGGTGTAGAGGGAAGTACAATAGCGGTGAAGAGATAAAGATATGAAAAAAGAAATAGGATTTGATTAGTGGAAACCACCATTGATTCAAGGTGTGGTTAAGTCTTCAAAAAGGCAAGGAGGGTAATAGCATAGTGTGGTGTGTGTGCATGTGTTGTTGTGTGCGTAAAGAGAATAAGGTTTTTGCCATGATTTGACCTTTGATTTGGAGGATTCATTTTTTTTTGTGATCAATGGTTGATTGCACCTTTTTATTGAAATAGTTCGATTGCTACATGTTAGATAATCCCATTCCCTTGTTTTGTTACTCTGCAACGGTTAGAGCTTTAGTTTCATGAGCTATTGTACCCAATTGTCAACGCTTTTAGTAATTCCTAATACTCTCAGATATAGAGAGTGTGGCCAGCTATTGGGACCCAGGGAAGGGGACTTTTCCATTCGGTGACCATCATCCTCGGGTATTACAACAGTGGGCAGCTTTGTTTACATTAATGGTTTGTGGGAGGCAATACTAAGTAGTATTTTAAGGTACTCACTTCTTTTGGAGCTACTGTATAAAATGTACCTTAGTTTGAAGGCGTTGATGTCGCTTATTGGTACCACCAGCCGCAGGAGGACCCTATAGTACGAGGGCAACTAGGAGCTGTGGAATGCCTGCAACAAACGCCATCTTTGTTAAAGAACCATGAAAGATATATTGCAGTAGCAAAGTGTAGGAAGGCATAGCTATTGGGGCATGAGAGCCACTCATGGTTGGGGACCAAGGAAAATTAAGACCTATTGAAGAGGTTCTTTTTCTAGTGACTACCAAGGCTAGGAAGGTTCAATAAATACCACTTTGGAGGAAGGAATACCATGGGCCATAGATACATCAAGGGCATGTACTTCCCAAAATTTGCATCTTGCCCAAGCAACTATGGTGTTATTTGATCTGAAGACCAATACTGTCACAACACTTGAGATACAACCTCATACTCTAGTATCATTAGCTGAGGATACATTAACAATAAAACAACTAAAGTAACATCAATTGCTTAGTTGTCAAGTAAAGGGGTGTACTAGAACCAGAAACAAGACCTTCAAGTTGGCCAATTGCCTCCAACATAAAGCTGATGATAGATTTTTGACAACTGTATTCAGGGTTGGACTAAAACCTTACCCATGTATTGTTACTATAGGCATGCAAAGGGATACCCTAATTGAGCACAAGGAGGCTGTTGTGACCTGTGAGGAACTGGATGAGAAGGATGGCTACCGTGCCATCATGGAAGCACACAATGTCTGCAAAAAGAAGGCAGATGCTAAGAAAGGGGAGGAGATCTACAATTGTTATAAGAAACCAGGCCACAACAGGAAGTGTTGCCACTTCAACCCAAAAATCCCAATGGTAAGTTAAAAGAGTACAAGAAGACTACAGTTGAAGTGAATGAAGTTACAGCACAAGTGTCTAAACCAAACCCATGGAAAAAGGATAAGGGTAGTAATCATGGTGCAAGTGCAACTCAATGACAAGGGTTCTGCTTTACTTGCAAGTTGCCTAATCATGCTGCCCAAAGCTACCCAAATCTGTGCTTTACTTGCAAGTTGCCTAATCATCATGCCCAAAGCTACCCATATCGAGCAGAATTTCAAGTGATGCTAGCTAAGAGAACTGTAGCAGACCAACCCATTATAATAACTATGCCAGAACAAAAACACAGTGAGGCTATAGTTAACATGGTGCTAACAGTTACCACATGTAGTAGGGCCCCAAAAGTAAAGCTATGGGATAAAAGTAGAGAACCTGTTAAAGGGAAGACCCTCAACCAGTGGAAAAAGGAAAGGCCTTGCAGGAATCCATGGTTGAAACCATATGGCAGCTACAACAAGATGAGTTGCATATGGTTGCCCTGATTCAATACTAGTGGGCTATTGAATGGGTGGGTTTACCTACCCAAGAGTCAAAATCTTCATCAACTGAGGTTCCCATCACTGGAAATAATTAATTTCCAATCCAAGTGATAAGGTAGCCATTGTTGAATAGTCAATTGCCCACGTTGGGCCAGTTACTGCAATTAGCACTAGACCTTATGACATAGTTGCAAACGTAATTAACACCTGCAACTTTTAGTTCAAACCAATGCCACTCTCAATCCTTGTTCCTACTGTAAACATGGACGTAGTAGTAGTTGTAGACCCACACATGGCCATTATACAGGTTCAGGTTGGGAAAAATCTGGTAGAAGATGTGCTATTGGATGGGGGTTTGGGTGTCAATATTACTACAAACATCCTCAGAAAAGATTGGGACTTCCTCTACCTAAACCTGCTCCCTACAATCTCCACATGGCCGATCATATGATGGCTAAACCTGTAGGATTGATAAAAAAATCTCCACATATTCATACATGGTACCCCGTATACACAATTCAAATTGTCTGGAACCTTTTGGGATTCAATGTATGTTCTTCCTGAAACCTATCTCCAGCTCCTGATTTGCATTGATCATCAAGCAAGCACTGCAGGGAGATGGTAAATGGCAAAGCTCTTCTAGATCCCATCCCATTCATTGCAACAGAGAACTGACAAAATCCCAGCATCCGGAAACTGCTTCAAGAGAGCAACCAACAAAAGCATTATGTTGTTGTTGGAATGCTCAACAAGAAGAACTCAGGAGAATCCTGGAGATGTAATCCAAAGCTCTGGAGCTTCAGAGTACTGCAACATGCATGCATGCATACATACCTGAACAGCCTTGTGAGCGACTGTGTCGGCAGCATGGGTGAGAACAAGAGTGTCATCAAGACAGAAGAAGACTGCCTCCAGATTTCTTCTACCAGATGGCAAGGACCCATTCTCCAATGTGGTTGCGATCTCTACGGTCTCCTCCAAAGTCTCAAGTGAGCCAGGCATGGGAGAAGGTGCTGTTGTTGTTGTTGTTGTTGTTGTTGCCATAACCACAAATTTTCTACCGAACTCAGGAAGATACCTTGTTCCTCGTAATCTTCCGGAAAACGGAGGATGGACTCGGTGAACTCATCTCACACAGAAGAGTCTTGAGGTAGCAGAAGAGAAGTGCGTGGGGTTTTGGGGTATGAGAAACTGGGTTGCTGGGAATACAGGCGGCGATGGCGAAATGGGTTGCGACCAGAATTTGTGCAAGGATTGCAGCTGCTGCGAGGTCGTGGAAACAGCAGTGCCCCCGTGATGATGATGCTCAACAACTGGTGGTGGTGTTGAAGAAAAAGAAGAAGCTCCACGATCGCTAGGGTTTCCATCTGTTGGACAAAAGAAGAAGAAAAGAGGAGGAGTGTCAAAGGCCTTGGAATCACGACACGGAGAAGAACAGAAAGACCCAACAAAAGTGCATTGCACTACTGTTAAAGAACAACCACCCATTGCTGCACAAGAAACAGCCAGTCTCGAAAACGAAGACGAAGAATAGGGTTCCCGACGTTGCAGAAGAAGAAGAAGCTATTGTTGCTGCTGCTGCTTGGCAAGAACCCATGTCGCTACATTTCCTGCGTCAGTCAGCGGCTACAAGACTGATGAATCTCATGTCGCCGCAGGATTTGTGGTGCAAGAAAAACTCACAAAAGCTCCATCATCATCATCATTATCCGTTGCGGAAGCTCTTTTTTTTGGCATCTGTGGTTGTAGAGCCGCGGCGAACTGTTGTTTGGCAGAAGAGAAGAAGCGGAAATCCTGCAAATTGTAGTAGCAACAGGAGTTGTAAGGCCAACAAGGGTAGTGAAGAAGGAGAAGATGTTGGGGTTGTTGGACGGACACAGGAACATGATATGAAGAAGCTCTCTTGTTGTTGTTACGCTGGAGGAGATGGGTGGTGTGAAGAAGAAAAAGAGGAAGAGGAGACCCAGTTCGAGGAGCAGCAACAGAATGTTGAAGAATTTGCGCAAGACGACGACGATAATGATGATGCCTGGGACGTTGTTGTGGAGGACGAGGATGTTCAACTGCTTGCCAAATTCAGAACAATGTGAGTCCTGATCGTCATTGTTGTGAACTTCAGAGAGAAACAGAGACACAGTGACAGACAGAGAGACACGCACCCACAGAGAGCAGTGCTGGTTGCTGTGATTGTTCTTGGAGATGCATCTCTGAGAGATGGAATTAGGTCATAAGAATCAGGGCTGGTAGCTGTGATTGTGCCTGGAGATGGTCCATCTCTGAGAGATGGAATTAGGTCATAACAATCAAGGATTTTTCTCTACAGATTTTGGCTCATGCAATTCTTGGGTTTTGTTTTTCTTCATGTGTTGGGTTTGTCTTCTTCACATTGTTTGCCAGGTACAACCATGTGCAGGTGTTGGAGGTGGCAAGAAGGGCACAGCATCCTCTAGCAGGAGCTCGGATTCTTCTTCTTGACAAACCTGGAAACATACAAAGTGTTTACCTCCCACAGAAGGTGCTCACAGATTCCTACTATGATGTGTTTGCAACTCTTCCACCGCTTCTTCCAGAGGGTGGTCCTGTTGGAATTCTCGGACTAGGAGCAGGCACAGCTGCTCGGATCCTTCGACATTTCTGGCCTGCCATGGATATACATGGTTGGGAGCTTGATCCAGCAGTTATCATGGTTGCAAGGCAGTTTTTCAATCTGTCAGAGCTTGAAGAAAGAAAAGAACTTGTCACAAGTAGCTGCATATTTGCTTCTGATGAAGACAAATATACAAGAGTATTTGCAGGTGGTAGGGAGATGAATGAGGAGGGAGCAAGCACTCATTGTTGCCTCTCCGAATCCAACACTGCAAACATGATGGTTGGAAACATAAGGACTCAAGCTTGCAACCAGTGTCTAACCTCTGGAAAACTACATGTGCATATTGGGGATGCCTTGAACCTATGCAATATCACCATACCAGGTGGGTTTGCAGGTCTCATAGTTGATCTTTTTGCTGGAGGTGCAGTGATTCCTGCTCTGCAACAGATCGAAACATGGCAGCAACTCGGAGAGAAGCTGTCTCCAGGAGGTAAGAGATTCTTCATATTCCAACACAAGGAGATGGATGCAGTTGTCTGAACTACTAGTGGAGGATGCTCCAAACCCTAGTATTATCAGCATCACATCTCTCTTCTTTTATATTAGCTGATCGCTGATGGAGCTCTTGTGTGTGGGTTTTTGAAGGTCGCATTATGGTGAATTGTGGAGGCTCATGTGTGGAAGCTGAGGTGGGACAGAATGGGAGGGATGGGCGGATTACAATGGAGGAGACACTTGTGGCCTTGGCTATGGCTTTCTCAGGCAACAAGGTTTGCAGGAAAAATCTTGGTGGGTCTGGGAATAACACTATAGCTTTGACTGGACCCACTCCTGATTTGGATGTCTGGAAGCAAGCCTTGCCTGAGTGCTTGAGAGAAGGTGCAACTGGTTGGGTTCCTGTCTTCCCTGACAGTTGATAATGACCATTGATTGATCAACTCCCTATTTGTTAGTAATCTGTGCAGCTCTAATTGTAGATCCCTGGAGTAAGCTTTGCTGCCAAAGGCAGTTGAAGAAGCTTGTACCAACTACAGAAACCTCTGAATTTGTGATGGAAGGTCTTTATGAAAGTTGGGAGATTGTTGTCATTGTGGGAGAATGGACCTGCTGGGCTTGACCTTGTGCCAGTGAACTTCTTGATCAACAGAATAGTAATTTTATTCTCAGCCTAGAAGAAAACTTCTCAATAGCTTTGTTAAGCAGTCTCATGAGAGACAACAATCTTCCAACTTGCACATGCTGTATGGCTTCAATTGTTACTCTTTACATTGGAAATCAGATAATTGCAAAGCTGATGTATTTGGGCAACCTGCATTTTGTTGTTTGTATCAATTTACAGTTTAGACCCAGTAAACCACATGCCTTTCAAGGGCAGGGACCAATAACCAGAGACTTTGTCGTCCTTATGCAGCAAGTGGTGATTTTGAAACTTGTGGTATTGAAACTGGGAGTGCAAGGGAAGAAGGAGATTCTTAGTCCATTCTTTCTGTTATGGATTGACTCCATTTATATGTGTCAATTCCCAGTTGATTTTTATCTTGGATATCAAAATGTTTGATTGCTGGGATTACTGGGAGTTGGATTCCTGGGATTCATGAGATTGCATTCATGGGAGTTACATAGCCATGGATTCATGCACAAGCTTCTTTATCCGTATGCTTTCTTTGAGATAACAGATATTGACTGCTCTCCACCCATGTGTGATGCACAATTCCAAGAAAAACCTTTGCTTGGACACAGGTATGGCTTCATATTGATGATGAAATGCTTGTGAATTGCAGATTTGAGTGAAGAGTTCTGGATCATTCTACTCTTGTGACTTTCAGTTTTGCATGATGAGTTTTGGATTGTTCTACTTTTGTCCTGCACACAGGATTGAGATTGAAGTTTTGATCAGGAACTGCTAGTTGCAGATTAGCTGCACAGTCGAGGAGTGTACATCTGGCAGCTATGAGGAACAATAAATTGAGGTGATGCTTGTGAAATGCAGATCACAAAGACCCAAACCCAAGAACCTCCCCTGAAGCAGTTTTCCATCTCAGATGAAAGAAGTTCAACTGATTTTTGTCTGCAGACATGGAGGATAAGAGCTCTGTCTTTTCTAGGACATGAAGAGGCCCTAACAAACTGGCCCTGTGGGGTGGTACTGTATTCTCTCTCAGATGAGAGAAGCAGATATGGAGGTAAGAAAAAGTTCTAGCTTTCCCTGAGATACGAAGAAGAAGGTGCTTACAAATGGGTCGGTCAATGCATGCTCTTAGGATTTGTTTGTATCATCACAAGGGACAAAAGATTTCAGTCTCAGAGCAGATTTTGGGTGTGTGTTTGTTGTATGCGGAGGGTTAAGGGTTTTAGGGTTTGGGGTTTTAAGGGTATACATACAAGAAGAGTAAAATCCATTGACATTGAAAGTCCTCAAATTGATTTCCAAAGAGAAAGAAGTATGTCTTGTATTTGTAGACTAGAAGTTGTGGTTCTGATTCTATTTGCAATGGATTTTGTATCTAGAGATGTTGAGGACATGCTTTTGCTGCTGCAGGTTTTGATCTCAAAGGTAAGAAGAGTAAGTAGGTCTGTTGTTGCAAAATGGATCTGCATCTCTGGAAGAGCAGAGATGGGTCCTCCAGAATTTGGGAGAGTTTCCATTGGTCTTCTAAAATCCTCAGAAACCTACCAAACCCTATTACACATTTAACTGTTAGTTCACTCACCAAAACCTACAGCACTGCCAGAAATTTCAGTGTATTTGGAGCCTAACTTAAAAAGGTAAAATTCACTTGGCTCCACTGGAGGGATCTTATGGTTTTAAGGAAGGACATTTCATTCTGAAATGTTCATCCATACAATTTGATTAGGGGAGGCAGTTGCTTTATACACTCAGTATGGTCTGAGAGGTTGTAACCAGAATGTGGCTGCTGCCTTGGGTGGTCCTCCTATTCTGGTAAAGCCCTCAACCTCAGGCATTACCTACCACTAAGGAAAAACAAATGCCTATTTTACAAAGCTTGAGATAGAGATCAAGAGTACTGCAACCTGTCAGAAGCTACCTGTCAGAATAGCTTCAACTGAGGCTGAGGTGTGAAGAAGATGGAGATCAGGAATGAAATGCATACACACAACTTGTCCCAGTGAGGTAGCCTGGTGAGAGAGAGGTGGGGGGCGAGGTATAATTGCCAACGGTGAAAACAGGTGTTAAACATGGGAAGAATCAGAGACTCCTAAACACCCATTTTATCTTTCGACTTGCTCTTAGAGTTATTTGTAGGGCCCTGCCCCCACAGGGACAGGGACTATTGCATAGGATCCAACTTTTGGAAGTTTAACTTATTAGAACCAGTTTCACATTAGATGAACTGGTTTCTTTGGTGAAAGTGTTTAGACTGTTTAGATTGGAACGGATTGTTTTGGTGTTCAGAGTGTGGACACAGTAAGTAGATGTACATCTTGTCTATTGGCAGGGCCAGTGTGTTTGTGATGCCTTGTTCTATTTCTCTCCTTGCTTGCTCTTTTGCCTTGTTCAATTGTGTTTTGGTTTTTCTTCTTTTCATTTTCCTCCTCCTTCCTGGTTTTGGTGGTCATCTCCTTCTCTCTTTGGATGTTTTGTTAAGCTAGCTAGCCAGCCAGCATCATGGCCAAATCTTTACAATGTAATCTTTCTTCAATGACAAGATTGATACTACTCAAACTACAATGGGGTTCCATTGACCAGAAGTACAAAATGAGCCAGGCCACAATCCCACTGAGATGCTTAGGAGACTCATATGAAAGGCATCAAGCACTTGGCACCTGTCCTCAGAACCATACTTCACTGAATTCCATGATAAAACTTGCTACCTTGAACCTGAGCCTGGAGGAGAGGCGAAGAGGCATGCCTGTCCTGAGAACCATACATACAAGTCTCCAATACGGGTCTCTTTTAAACTCTTCCAGGCAGGTTTTACACACATCTTTGTTTGCAAACAAAGTGGACACATATGAACAAGACCAAAGTGGCCACATATTGAACAAAAGCAATAGGTCAGCAGGACGCTTGCAAAGGGGCCAAGTTGTCCATGTGATTGTGTTACAGAAAAAGAGGTAGGATTTCCACCAAAATTTCTCCATGAAATCCATAGCCATCTTTCATACAGAAATGGCACTCACATATAAGAAGTCCATGCAAACAATGTAAAGGGCCAAGAAGAAACCATGACAAAATGTGGGATCAAATTCTTGCATCCCCTTTTTCTGCTGAAATACACAATTTTGTGCAGAACTTTGATGGGCACTCCAGTCAAAATCCCATCTCCCTTTTGGAACAAGGGCAATACTCCCTTGCAAAGAATTTGTTCAGGATAATTCTAATGTTTTGAGCTATTCAAAAATGTAACACCACGTTCCTCATCTTCCAATCTCATGCTTGTGTCACAAAGCTTTTCATTCCCAAAAGAAACAACTGAAGTAGTCTCCATAACTGTCCCAACCTCCTGCTCATTCACCGTCTTTGAAGAGTCTGATTTTCATTCGCACTTCACAGGCCTGAATAGAACTAACTGCTGAATCCTGCATTACTGTGTTCAGCAGTTGGAACCTAGCTTATTCACCTTGAGAGGAAAAGTGTCAGAGTGTTGATTTTTTCCACTCTGCTTTCTCTTCTATCACTGGTTAAAACCTAGGCCCATCTGTGAAACTTTCAAAATGCACTGATTTGTGGAAACTGAGTTCCTGGTGCACAGATCACTGGCATAAGTGATGGTCCAGTTATGTTCAAGTTCATGACAGCATATCAGTGTCTTGAGCATCGGGTTTTTCGTCTGGCCCTGAATCAATTACTGCACCACTTATAGTGATAGTTGTTGTCGCTGTCATGACATCCATTCTGACTTTACCAGCAGATGAAGCAACAGGAGAGCTCTTCGGCTGTGTAGAGGATGAATTGTTGTCATGGACACTATTTCTTCCATCTTGCTGACCAGTGCTTCTTGAGGGTGGGTCACGGGGCTGGATTTCTTGATCTGGAAAAGCTGCCTTGTACCGTGCTCGTAGGCCTTCGTCCACGAGCCGTACTCCTTGAAGCTGATTACCAAGCGATATCCAACTGCAGCATGGGTGTACAGATTGAGCCACTCCACAAGAGATGCAAACAATGATCTCAAAACCTCAAAATTCTGTGAAAATGACAAAGCAAAAAAGAATATTCCACATCCAAAAGTATCATGTCATTGACCTTCGAATACTTGAGCAATTAGTACACACATACCCAGCATGTGTGTTGTGCATGCGCGCAAATAATTCCAGTTTCCGAGTTCGTGGGCTTATCCTCTCCAATAATGGGTACATCTGAAAACAGTTTTAAAAATGTTACAATTCATACTCTGAGGTGATCTACTGTATAGCACTGAAGAATGCTTCAAAGAGATCCATTTTCATTACTGAGACTGGAATTCCACATGTTGCTGCAAGAGGGAAACATTCAGTTACATTCCTCAGCACTGATACATGCTCCAAAAACACCCCTGCTTTTTTATTTCTGTGATTGGCAATTCCTCCATACAATTGCATGCTGAGGAACATGGACAATTGCACGAAAGAGGGAGATCCAAGATGCAGTGAAGATAGATATGCAGAAGTGAACCTCATCAGGCTTCCGGCTGGTCTCACGAACTTCCGCAACAATCACATCTGTGTCAATGTTGCGATTAACATCAGGATGGCCTTTGATACCAACAAGGCAGTGCTCCTTGCTGTGGTTCAGCCAGTGGCCAGTCCGCCCTGTTCGGATAATGCGCTGCAACTGATTTGTCTTCACCCATATTATCTCTTCCACTCTCTTATAGCCCCATAACTCCAAGCTGAAAATAGTACACAACACACAGCAAACAGAAACTTCAAAACTACAGAAAAATGAGTACACAATCTCAGTACTGGCTTCATACTAGGGTTCCCTTATTTGCTGCAACAAAAGAGCAACTTAACAGGATCAAAGTTGTTCTTCTATTGATTGTATCACATGCAGGCCCTGTGCACAAGGAAAACTGGCTAGGAGAGAGACACACTACAGAAAAGACAGGTGGAGGAAAACAAGGAACACAGAGGGGGCCTACCATTCACGTCCAAGTTCCATTGCACGGCCTGTGACCCACAAAAAGATGAGGCCATCAGTTTGAAGGGCTGGCACATTCAAGTTCCGCATCTCATCATCAGCCATGGTACCATAAGGCAGCTCCATGTGGATATCCCAAGGGGGATCTGCCATGATGACCCCAAATTGTCCAAGCACATCCATTTTAAAAGTGCGGATGTCACATTGAATCCATTGAGGCTCACCAAGCTCTGCATCTGAGCAATACTCAGCACGCTGAGGTCTTGATAGAGGCCTCTGTGGGGATGGCAAGCCTGGAGCCCCCATCAACATGTCGGGCACATCAGGAATGGGGTCTAACTCATAGTGCACATACTTGCATGTCTGTAAACAGCAAAGACACATATCAAGTTAATTGTGATGTAGTGCTCATGGAACCTACAACAACAGAAAAATCTATCCCAAACACAGAGGCTTACTTTACTGAAGGATGGCCACAACAGTTTCCACAATATACCAAAATGCAGAAAGATGAGGTTCAATTCAATAAGCCTCATGGATTAACAGTCCACATGACCCAATCTGTCTTCTTTGTTAACAACTCAATTGTCAGAAAAGCAAAAGGTCATTTCCTCCTGTGCATGAAGGATTCAACAATACCCTATCCTTCTGTGCAGACAAGCACCCTGATGGCCTAACAATAGCCAAAGTAAAATCTGAAACATGAGAAAAACTCTACATCAGCATAGGACTGTAAGAGATTATTTCACCTTCATATGTCGACATGTGTCCAAAAATGAACAGTCTCCCAGATTTGAGTCTGTGTGAGGAGCAATAATGCGTCGAAAATGCATCTGAAGAACATGTAAATGGTCAGATAAAAGATGGTAGCACACAGACATGAAGTGTAAGCTTGCACATGAGGATTCTGTCCTCTCAGTACATCTATACCAAGGCTGGAACAGTCAGTCGTCTCATTAATAACATTATTCACCAGACAGAAAGGTTCTATTATACCTCCTAAATAAAAAATAATTTTTCAAAGCTGGGAAATTCTCTATGACTTTCGATGTCAATATCCAAAAATACAAGAGTCCTAAGCATAGTCCTTGAATCCCTGATCTCCAGGGTGGCCTTCTGCTTGTCCTCATCAAGCTTGTTTATGAGCATCATAGAAAGAAAACATCATCCTTCACAATAGTTGATACCATCTTCATTATTACACTAAGTTGAACAGGCCAGCTCAGGATCAGACCTTTTCACAAGCTATATAGTGGCTCCGATAATGCCGGCAATCTTCCTTTGTGAGAGATGGGCAATACTCCTTCAATGCTGAACCACCCTTTGTCTTAAACTGCGCAATATCAGTGTAAATCAAGGATGTTAAACTCTGCACATTATCTACAGCCTCTGGTCAAAATCATGCAGCATATGCACTCCAGAGAGCACAATACAATGGTGTCCTTCATTTTGTTCAAAACCTACCTTTGCTGCCACAGCAGTTTCCTTTGCAGTTGGGCGATGAAGAAGCTCCAAAAGCTCCTCTCCAGTCTTAGATTGCTGCAACTCCTTGAAAGACTTCTTGTTTAGCAGTGCATCTATATCATCCTCCTCCCCACCCCGGTTCTTGACACCTGGTAAACCATGTGGACCAGGACCCATTGGAGGCCTCTGAAAGGGTGATGGCAAACCTCCAAAGCCCATTCCACCTCCTGGCATTCCAAGCATGCCCATTCCCCTTGGACCCCCTCGTGGAACCATATGGGGTGGACCACCCCCACCTGGGAACATGGGTGATCCTGGGCCAGCTAACGGAGCCCCTCCTTGCATTCGGGGTTCTCCACCACAAACCCACATCTCAGGTGGTCTTGCAGGCATCCCAAGAGGCCCAGAATTGGTGTCCATCCCATGACCTAGTCCCATGGACATGAGATGGGGGTCACCACCCCTATGATGAGGATCACCCATTCGATGCGCTGGATGTCCACCTGGAAGCTCCTTCAAGAGTCTTGCTCTATCAAAGTTCACCACCATAAGATGTGGCATTCCTGCAACTATAAACTCATCAATCTCTATTCCTCCACCATAAGGTCCATCAGCAAGGGAACGAAGTGCAAGCTCAACAGCAGCCACACCCCCTGTCTCCCCTCCTCCACCAACTTCTGTAATAGCATCCCTCTCCATCAGGTTCATGTCCTTTGCTACTAGTCGGTGATAAATAGCTCCTGACTCTACTGGCAAAGCTGTTGAATGATCCAACAAGCAGGCTGCAACCATGCTCTTGAGAAACCCTAGAGCATTCATAGCTGGAGCTCCACTTCTGCCTCCATCCCATCCACCACCTCCTTCCCAGTTCTCAGTACCCCATCCATCACCTATAGGCATATCACCACCCCAAAAATCTCCAGGGCCACCCCTTGGCCCCCCAATCCCAACCTGATGCTCCCCATTAGCTTTAAAAGGTGCTCGAAGAATGCCTCGGTGCTCTGCAGCTCCATTGGGCAGAGCTCCTCCAGGAAAGTTTCCCACTCCTCCTCTGAAAGCAGGCTCCAAGAATGGACCCACAGAGCTCGGTGTCAACAAGGAGTCCCTCTGCTCACCAGTACCAGCTCGAATAACTTCCATTTTCTGAGCCTCGGAGCTGGATTTCTCATTTTTCTCCACTCTTTCCTTGCTCTTCAGCTCTAAGCCCCCAAATGCTGAAGCTACCTGGAAATCCAAACCAAACCCAAGATTCTCTCTCTCTCAGGGATTGACTTAAAGAAACAGATTTGACCTAATTCTGTCACACCACTATTTCACTCCCGACTCCAAACAAATTAGGTCAACCAATCCACTCTACTACTCTTGCACTCCTTGGAAAAAGAAGATCAATACCAGAGAATCAGGAGGGCATCGGGAGGAAGGGAAAACTAGTATTCAATACCTTAAGGGAAAGCTCAATACCACGCTCAAGATCGGGCACCACACCCAGGAGGCTCCTGTACTGCTCTTCTCCCGTACGCCGAGCACTCTCTACCCTCTCTTGCAGCTGTCGCAGCTGCTCCCTGATCTTCATCATGTCCTCGTTCACCTCCATACGCCCCTCCATACCTAAACCCTAGTTTGGTTCTGCTCCAGTGCCAGCAACAACATCAACAACAACAGCCTGAAAGCGACGACGATTGTGTTTCCCATATAGATCTTTCTTCTTCAACTTCCCTCCTCCGTCTGTACCCATGCGCAATACCCTTTTCTCTGCCACATCGCCTGTTGTGTCTGCAAATCCTTGTCTCCATCTCTCTCTCTCTCTCTCTCTCTCTCTCTCTCTCTCAATTTGCTCCTCCTCCTCCCCCTCCTCCTCCTCCTGTGGCTGGCTGTGTTGTCGTCGTCGTGGTGCACGTGTGCTTCAACAGCCACAACCAATGCTGCAGCTTGCAAACCCGGAAAAGAAAGAAAGAAAAAATACCGCACAAAACCCCCTCCCACTCCTCATTCTGCTACTCCTCCTCCTCCTTCTCCTCGTTCCCTTCCTCGCTCATGCGGGAACTCCGAGAACTTTGAGAACTTTGAGAACTTAACAAGGGATCGACACTGAGGGAGGGGGTGTTTAGGGCCACAGGGTGAACCCGCACCCACGTAGGTACCCACGCCGAAGGTACGCACTTTATAACCATGGATATCAACTTGATACCCTGACTGATACCCGGAGAGCGGTTCGGCGCAATTTCTAATGCCCAGCCTCACTTTGTCACAAATTCCCTGTTTTTGGAAAAAAATAAAAAATAAAAAAATGGTCTAAAAGGGAAATTTCTTTTTTTTTTTAAATCTCCAAAAAAATTGCCACAATTTGCTTACAATGTGGAAGGATACTTAAGCTTTTTCTACTTTCATATTTGTAATATCGCCAAATTTGGCTAAATGCATTTATGGATGAATCACCATTTGTTGCTTGATCCCTACTTGAAGGCAATACCCGCTCCATATGAGTCTGAATGCCAAAGTAAATAGGTAGTAAAATCCTTGTCTCCTAGCAGCCAAAAATCAGCATTGAACCCTAATAGGCAATCCCTTCAGAAGACCTACCCAAATTGTTAATTCTCCTCTGTTGCTTTGTTTCCAAAAACATTTAGTTTAACCAGAAAGGAGAGCAAAGCACTGATGGCCAGGCACTCTCAATCAACAGGCTAGATGCTTAGAAGAATCATTCAGTTATAGCAATATCACAACATCCATACCTCTTATTACACAATTGCTCATAGCTGACTAAACTATCAACTTCTAAGACTATTGGCATAAGATGAATAAGATCACTGCGGATCTCCTTGTTTTGAATTACAAACATACATCGAGAGAGAGAGAGAGAGAGCAAGCAAGCTCTTTACATTGCAAAGGCATAATGAATTAAATGTCAAACAACATTGAAGATAACCCTAGCCTGTGAAAGGGTTATGTCTATTCGAGTTATACCTCAATCAATTTCTATCCTTAACACCCCCCCTTATTGAGAAGACATAATCATATTTTAGGGTTTGGAATTGTCGATCCTGTCCCTTCTACACAAAATTGATGCTTTGGTTTGGGAAGAGCTTTTGTGAGGACATCTGCAAGCATTTGCTCTGTAGGACAATATTTTAATTCAATCTCTTAAGCTTGCAACCTTCTCCTGCAACTAGTGATACTTGGATGTTTATGTGTTTAGTGCGATCATGGTCCTTAGTTGTTTTTGATAGCACAATGCAAACAGATATGATGGGCAAAAATGTCTTCGAGAAAAGATTTTTTTTCAATGGCAAATGGAGGCTTTATTCAAGGGTCATAAGACAGCATGGCTGATGGGGATGAGAGGATCCTCGGTGAAAAATGTCCCAGCTTTGATGTTAATCTGTGCAGGAGGAAGCTTGTAGCTGATCTCGAGTTCATTCATTAGGTTTTCCAGATGGAGGATCATATTACTCCTTCGTTGCCATCTCTCACCTCCATCCTGCAGCAGGACAATCACAGCACCACCATACCCATCTCACTTAATTCGAACTCTCGTTATATATCAGAACTGTTTATTTGATTTTATCAGAACTGTGATTGTGAACCTTAAGAACCACCTGATAACCGATGCAGGTTTGGTGCAACATTCTAATGCCCACCCAACAATGGTCACAATATAAAAGATTTGTTTGGCACCACCATGTTGATTGCATTGAAGTCCAGTTATGATGCACTCGTTGGAGTTGGATGGATATACACAAAAATATGTAAAGTTTCGCTAAGTGCATGCAGGTGGTTCATTTCTGTTTACCTGGAAGTTGATATGGTGTTGCATGGTGATATACATGTTGAGGTGATTCGAGTCATCAATGTCCTTGACAACGAAACGCCACCTAGGATACCAAATCTCAGGCAAGCTCTCAATGTATCGGTTCAACCGATCCTGCAAAATGCCAATCTTGGGAACATTTGTGGTGGAGTCGATTTGGATTACAATCAAGTCCCATTGGTCGGGGCTTCGATGTACATTTGTAATGGGTTTGGTGGCCAGCAGTGCGTTGGGATACGATATCTTCTCATTTGCACCACTAGAAAGCCACAGTTGCATAACTGGGAGGTTATAAAGGCGGTTATTTGGTTTTTTCAATAAAAATTGAGGAACCATGGCTATATATATATATATACATATATAAACTGGTTCTTTGATTTTTTTGAGGACCACAGCTAATGAACCTTCTGATAACCACTGAACACTGGTATGGACTTTGGACCTAACAGGCTCACTCATCAGGTGCAGTCATCAGATATAAGCTTAAAATCACTCTTGCTGCATATACCTCACTTCTGAAGTATGGCACCAGGCTACTTACTTGAGAAATATTGTGCTGAAGATATTCATCTCCTGCACCCAATGCAACAAGAGGTCAGTACATTATGAAAAACCGTAGAGCAAAATGGTCTCAAAAGGAGTGATGTTATTCTGCTCTGTTTGCAAGAAGTTGCAATGCACAATTACAATTTCATTACGATCTGGGGTTGAAGATTATGTCACTTGACCATATTACATGATGACATAATCTTCTGCTGATGGCCGCACACTCATAATAGTGGCTAAAGTCTCTGTTGAACACAAATTTTTTAAATTACTTGTTGAATCTGCCACCCCAGACCTTGATGTCATGTAATCGTCTTGCCCTTGCTGATTATGTTGGGTGCGTTGCCTAGGTTGTACTAATGGGCTCTCCTGGCACCTTCCCTAATGGGTTCACATGGCGCCTTGCCCAACATATTGGGCAGGGTCAAGACAGGATTTGCTTGGCACCTTACTGAACACAATGGGCAGGGGCTTGACCATGCATGGGATAGTAACTATGAGATTTTGGGTTGGTAGGTATGCCAAGAAACAATGATTGTTGGAGTATCATAGTTTAATGGAGAGAGAATTGGAAGTGCATGTACCTCAACAAGCAAGGGAACACCTTCCACACTGACCCTGTCACCCACGTCAAAGGGGTGAATCACAAACAAGAACACAATGGACTCGAATGTGGTGCGGGCCATGTTGCCAAAGATTGCCACCGCAGGGATCAACAAGGAGGAGTTGCACACTAGCAATGTTTGGCTATTGAATCCCATGATCATGAAGCTCACCGCACAGATTCCAGCAATTAGCACCTGAAAAGACATCCACGTGAAATTTAGCTGCCCTCAAGGTTCAGAACTCTTGCTCAAATCAGGATGGTTGTTGTCTTAAACATTCATAACCTCATTTTTAAGCTCTTCAACCCTTTTGTAAGTTAGTTTGTTGGTCTTTTTCTGAACTCAAGATTTAAGTTCAAGATTTAGAACTGGAGTTCGGTTCTGTACTGACTGCATCAAGGAGTTGGTTAATCTTGATGATCACTGTGCGGTTGTCATTGAGGGTGAGGGAGAGAGATTTTCGCTCCTTGAACACATCAACCACCCACTTGACAAGGGCTTGCTTTGTGATGGTTCCATTCAGTGTAACCTCAAAGGATGCAAATGCCTGTGTGGCTTTATCTGGAGGCAAGAACTTCATGAAATTTTTTAGCATCAGTTCACTTTGACCCGGATCTGCCATGTTCTCGAATATCTGTGATCACCACAACAACAAACCATATATTCTGGGTTTTCCAGCTGAACTCGTCTCCCTCCCCCGGGCATGATTTTCTCCCTCCCCCACTGTATGTCTGTAGACTTCTCTGTCTGTATTCCTCCTACACAATTGAAGTTCCCATTGGAATCACTTGGAGATGTGCCATTCTCAGTTTTTTTAAGAAAATTATGAAACCAGGAGAGGTGAATTTTGGAGGGGTGACACTAACTTGTTTGGCCGCAGATTTGGCCATCGGAACACTAACAATTTCCCAATCAGCTGATAACATGGAAGTATATGAGAACATGCTCAAATTGTTTGTGCGCACAACCTTCATGAGCCTCATCAGAGTCCATGCCGACACTGACTGTTCCATTCATGCACAGCAATTTAAAAAACACAATGTTTGTTGTTGTTGATGAAAATAAGTACTCAGCAAATACAAGGAGTTCTAAGACTTCTGTTTTGCATGTGACTAAATAAGTGCACTTATCAGTAAGTTTTGTTCTTCTAAAGAAGCCATATATTTTACTTCTCTTGTTTGAGTTGTTTGTTGGGATCTGTAGAACTAACATCTTTTGTGAGTTTTTGTAGCTGATCTTGATGAACCATTGGTGCAAGATCTGCATCATCTTCCAAATCCTCGTCTTCACTATCTGCTGAGGATTGATGACTGAGAGCTTCAGAACCTGGTGCGCATGTGGGTTGTGTGTTTGGCTGTCCCTGCTGCTGGGCACTCCCTTCACAATCTATATGATCCCCTCATCAAAACTGTAAACTTGTCAGTGAAGGAATGGAGCTCTGCAAGTTGTGGATCTATGGGACTGTAGTAACATCCCATAGCTAGGAGTTATGGCTTATGTCAAGATTTCTAGAATTGAAAGCTAATGTCTCCAACAAAATTTACTTAGTGCTTCGGGTTGCTCTGGCTGCGCCTGTTTACTCCCAGCTTCATTACTTTGCTCGGCTACGTGCAGCTGAACTTTTGGCTCCTCTACTCCACCTTTTGGCTCCATGGATGCATCCTGCAATTTTGCAAAAACAATTGAAACTTGTTACTGATTTTGATTACTGTAGTGCTGTGGGTGCTTTTCCCTGAAATGAATTTGGGCCTCGTAGATGAAAATAAGTGTAGATGAATCATAGAAGAAATCAATTTTGATACTCACCTGGGAGTTTGGGTGGAATCCAGATTTTGTTACTGACCCAACTGGAGTTTCAGAAGCCTTCTTTGGTTCGTCTTCTTTACGTGTTTTGATCTTTTTTCCTTTGGTGATCGTGGAGGCTTTCAGGGGCAGTTTTTTGGAAGCAAGGATGGACTTTGTGACAGACACCCATTTTGATGTTGCTGTTGGAGTACTTACAACTTTGTTGCCAGAAAAGATGGGTGTGAGCGGTCGATCAATTCTACCCAGTTTCTTGGCCTCATGCACATCAGGAAGGTGCTTATTAGGAGGCTGAATCTGCAGACATCCAAGAAAAACAGTTTTTTGATTGCATCTCAATCTCTAGAAAAAATGCTCATCTGCTTGGTGGCTACCGGGCTTGTTGCTCCAAACTAGTTTATGGACTTTAACTTGAATGTGTAGGTGGAGTTTCAGACAAGGATTTAGATGACATCTAGCTCAAGTCCTTAAAACTGGGTTCTGGAGGAAAATACGACATCCAACCCCAGGGGTTAGGTCTTTGGACTACACTCAACATACTTGGGTCCAGTGCAACACATTTGTATTACCTTGGGGATTTCGGGTGTTTTAGCTGGGGGCTTGATCTTTTTGGCAGCTGCTATTGACGACTTCTTCATGGGCTTGGAGATGGTTTCCAATACATACTGGTGGAAAAGAGAGTCCTGAATCCTGTCAAAGTATGCACTTCTGTGAAAGGTATTTGCCAAAATTTTAACCATCAGAACCTTTGTAACCCATAGACCTGAGGCTGTGAAAGTACACCAAAGGACCTGTCCACAAACAACCAAATCCACCCACAGAATTCCTATGTCAGAACTGAAATTTTGTTCCTCACTGGATTCAAACAGGTTATAGCACAGTTGGATGGATTTATAGTCTACAGGACCCAGTTCCATTTGACAAAACCATCCCTGTCAGGAGCTGAATTCACACTCTCCTCAAGCAACTGAGTTGCCCACTCAATGGGTAGTCCAGGAAGGCCAACATAGCCTGCTGATAGAAGAAGGATTTGGTGATTAGTTTGCAATCATGCAGACCATAGTGAACTAACGGCACCCATTGTGCCATTACCTAATGTCAAATTGTCATTTTAATGTAATATATACCACAAGAAACACCACATATTGTACATTGTAATCAGTGTTTTTTTTGGTGTGAAATTTCACATTGTTGTGAAAAGTTTTTGGAAAAAGAGAATTTTCCAGTTATGACTTTTTGTGTGAGAAAAACCACATTCTCTTGTAGTGCATTGTGACCGACTTATCAAAGATTTAAGCCATTTTCCTTTATTGGCCCTTTTGGAGAGCCCTATAATATATCCCGCACATATTTACAGATCCATGTTCCATTTAGCGCTATTTAATAATGGCTGTAATTCTTCATCCAAATTAGCCTACACATGCCATTACAGTGCTGCTGGTGGAGATACTCCTAGTCTTGCTACAGACACAATTACAAGACAAGGATGAAGTTGAGTGCTATATATACTGTGCACCCACCCTGGTGACTGTTGGAATGGTCTTTTGATCGGTACTGTTCCTGAACACTGCCTTCCATGTTGCAATTATTAAGCCTTGCCATAGCCAGTTCTTCATGGCACGGCGCAGCCCAAAGATAAAGTAGAGAACTCGCTTCTTCATGAGAAAGTTGTATTCTATCAGAATCACTAGCAGCTACATCCATCACACCACCAACAAAGAAAATCAGGTAAAAAACACCCAATCTTCACAATGTATGTCAATTCACCACTTGAGCATTTCTGGAGCTGACAAAAGAAGCACAATGTTTTGCAAACCAAATGACAAATTCATCATGTATAGAGGAAGGCTTCCTTCCTCTGCATAAAGAAACCAACACGAGCAGCTTCTTTTGCACAAAGAAACCAGGGTAATTATTTCAGGAACACCCCACTCCAAGGGTGTTACCAGATGTAGAGGACTGGCAGAATTTTTTTTTCATTTTTTCATAGAAGGACAAACAAGAGGCAAGGCATTTTGAAAAATGAAACACCAGCCCCTTTTGTGGAGGAAAAATTCTGCTTATAATGTGCCCTCCAGATACAGTAGAAATTTCTGCAGGTGCTTTATGTATAACTAAAAACTTGTTGGCAAAATGAAAATCTGGTCATCATTTGCTTAGTTTAGTTGTAGAGCCGATGAATTAGCAAAAGTGTGAAGGAAGAGAGAGAGAGAGAGAGAGAGGGAGAGGGAAACTTGTGTAGTGTATAGATGCTTTTGACTACCTTAACACACCATCCTGAGATAAGGCGACCTGCAACAGCCATGAGTCCAAGAGATAGCCATTGCCAAAACTCTATTTCGTCCCAAACAATGTCTTGTAGTTGCTTTAGGTGAGCAGAAATAATGAGCAGAATGCAGGTAGCAATGAGCGCCGCCCATTGCGCATAATGCAGCTTCAGGTTCTTGATCTTCTTCCAATGCTTGTACTGTGGAATCGATGAATCGTCCAAAGGATCCACCTAATTCACAAAAGAAACAAAACCCAAAACATATAAATGCCAGCGTCACAGTGCTGCTGCTGATGCTGCTGCTGTGATATCAGTTAACTGTTGCAGCGACGCAAGAAGAACATGTGTAACTTATCAGTTGCTGCAGTGACACAAAGAAGAACATGTGTTTTTATCACTTGCTTGCAGCGACACAAGTTCTAAGAGCAACTCCTCCACCAGTGTACAGTAAATTTTAGATGAAAAAAAGTCAAAACATGTTGATGGTTTGGTTCAGCAAAATGGTTTTGGCCCAGCATTTTTGCACATGAGGATGCTACGGCTGGCAAAAGGCATGGCAAAAGCCTAACACCTGCTGCTGTTGATAGGCTAGATCATTGGTCAGCATAGGTGGAGTGGAGTTGCTCTAAGAGCATCTCCAGCGGTGCTCAGTATGTGACCTTGCAAAAATGTTTCTCACATCCAAATTTTAGTTCTTTACTCTATTCAGACCCCACCCATAAAACTAAAACTAGGACTACAAATAGGTGAGAGACTACTAATAGCAACCACCTGGATGAATCAAAGTATCTAGCCAATTCAAAAACAGGGCGTAGTTCGATTTGACTAAGAATATGTGCTTATCAGTTGCAGTCATGAAGAAGAAGAAGAAGAAGAACAACAACAACAACAACATACATACCTCTTGTTCAGGCACAGGAATGGGGTGGACTGCATAGGGACCGGAGAGAATGGATGCCAGAGATCGTTTCTTCTTCGGAGAAACTGTGGTTGGTCCAGGAGCTAATTTTATGGATTTCAGTTTCTGCATCAGGAGTGATTGAGGATGCTGTATTTGATCCGCTAGTGTCGTCTTGGATTTAGGTTCTCCTCCAGCAGGCTGTTGCTCATGACGAGTCAACTGCGAGACTTGTGCAGCGAATGCTGGTATCATATGAGGCGGATCTTGTAGCCGCGTCTTCACGCGAGTGTAAGTCGCCATTGGTGTCTTGGCAAACGGTGTGTGCGGTACGAGCCATGAAGGCATTGTTGTAGAATGTGTCCGATATTGCGACATGGGGATCGGCTCTTGATGTGCCGGAAGATCATGTTGAATATCGGGTGATATGGTGGGTTTCTCGCATAGTTCCGGAGCTTGCACTACCGTTACTATGCTGGACCCACCAAGCTCGACAGAAGGGACAAGATCAACAGCAGGAGCTGGAGGTACCTCATGAGCAGCAAGGACGTTAATGTTACCAGAATCGACAGATGGTGGATGATCATGAAGCTCCTGCTGCTGAGGATCTGCTGCTGCAATAGTTGTAGACTTTTCTCTTGAGTACTCATGATCATCATGATCATCAGCAGCAGGAGCTCCAGTTCTTGTATCGACACCCGCATCCTGCAGCAATGCTTCGATCTTCTGCAGATCCTGTTGCACTTGATTCTCTTGTACACTCAAGCTTCTTGGGTCATCGTTAGGTACCGTCCCGACTATGGTCTGTACTGCAACCGTTTCATCCCAGCTATCTCTCTTGGCTTCCAATGCTGACTGCAACGCCTGCAGTTCATACAACTCCAATGCCAGAGTTGAAACCTCCCGCGACCTTGTCCTGGAATGTCCAGCTTCACTGATCGTCTTCTCCTCGCTGCTGCTCCTCCGCTGCTGCAACAGATACTCAACTTTGGACATCTCCAGATTCTCTTGCAAAATCTCTATCAATCCTTGTGACGCATCTGCCATTGGAATCTCCAATTGTGCCTCGATTTCTGACTGGAATTCCTCATCTGGATCAAACCAAACATCCTCCCCACTTGTGTACTTCCCACCAGCTGACATGATGATGATGATGATGATGATTCCTTGCTTCTCCTAATCTGTGTTTTTGAATCAAATGTAAGCACAAAATAACAACCCACACCCAACTCCTTACTACTTTGATTGGATTAAGAAATTTTTTTATTGCTTTTTTCATAATATATTAGAAACATTTTCATGTGAGAAAAGAAAGCTGCAAGATCAGAAACTAATTAGTGAAGGTTTGTGCAGGAGCTCAAAATTTGTCTCCTATTTGTCATATAAGAAAGTTATGCCGAAAAATTTAATTAATTGCATTTTTCAGAAAGTGTGAGGTTTAACATGTTGCTATGGCATGTGTTTCTGAGTTTGTAAAATCCTTAAAAAGTCATGGAATAGGAAGAATTTTATTTTCATTTCACTAGGCGGTTGGTCAAAATGTCAAGTCCATTATGAAGATGGGAAAAAATTATGGGAAAAAAATTATGCATTTTCGAGTTCATAAAATTGCAAGGCATGTATGTAGCTCTCTTGATGCTTAGACTTCTTCAATGTCCAATTTTTGTGATCCCCAACAACTTCCATGAGGATATGCTCTTTGAATGAATGAATGAATTTCTACTTTGGGTGGATTCCTTCTTGAGTGCATGAATCAAACTGTTGCTTCGAACATCAGAATCCATGGTTTTACAAATCAAATAGGTTGCCAATATAAGAAATTCTACCAGGCAAGAATAGGAATGGCAATTGAAGAAATTATACAAAACAAGAGGGTGGTTGCCAAATTGAAGGAAATTACAGCTACAATTTTTTTTTGACATAAAAAGTTCAATCTGATTGTCTCCAGATTCAAAGGAGACATCACAAAATTGACTAACAACACCCACCTAGCAATATGTCAAAATCTTACTTAAATCAAGCTTTGGAATGGGTATGGAATTTGACACATCCCTAATTGTTCAGCTTTTGCTTTATTCAGCAAAGGCATCTTGAGAAACACCGTCACCAAAATGCAAACTACCTATTATTGCATTTATAGAGTTTTTTGACAATTGGAAGGGATTGCAAAACTTACTTGAAGTGATGAAGAAGATGATGAAAATGGCATGCAATTCATGACAAGTGCAAATCACTTAATGCACTTAAATCCAAAATGCCAAATCCTTATGGCATCTTCTTTTGTGATTATTTCATCTCCTGTTCTTTCAAGAGATCCTTTTGCTTTGCTTGTTTTCAGTCCCCACATACCTAACTGTTCCTTTCACAAAAGAGGACATATATAATGGGCTTCATTGGGCAATTTAGTGCTCTGCTTAAGCAACTGCCCTACATCCCTTCAATAATCTCTCTGTCTATACATATCATACAAATGATAGTGTGTTTGAAGCCTTCATACCTACCTACAAACCTACCCTTCTCTCTTACAAACCTCCCAACCTCCTTGGGCAAGAAATGGAGTGGGTGGAGAGATACCCACCATCCCGGGCTTGTAATTATTAATCTTTTCTCCAAACTAACTGCAGCAAAGATGCTATATATTTTGGCAATTCCTGAATACATTTGCAAAGTTTCCAAGGTGCCCAATATTCAAGCCAGCAAATCCATGATGATGAACTTGGAGTACATGAATTGAAATTGAGATGAAATTAAAGCAGCAAAATTGAAATTATTTAATTATTTTTGTGATGAGAATTTCAAGGAACTGGTATATGGATGGTTTTTTATAAAAAATTTTAGGCTCCTTATTAATTTTTCATAATCGTTCATATCGTTGGACAATTTCAAAATCATTTTCAAGTATAACTATCTCATTTCCAAGCCTATCTACTTCACTTCCTTCTTCATAACTAGCTCTTATCTTAAAACATCCTCACTCCTTTCCTAATAACTATCTCTTCTACTTATAACTATTCCACCCCATTTCCTTACCTACCAACATAGACATGAAAAGACAAATTAATATGTGTCCATCATATTTATATTAATTGAAATTAAATTTGACATTGACATAAATAATGATGAATTATTAATAATCATATGGGAACATAATAAGAAAACAAATCATAACTGGTAATGCATAACAATTTGGAGCTCAAGTTTAATTATTAATTATTATCATTATCATTAAAGGGGATGATGGATTCCTGCTATTTTGCAGTTCTTTTTTTTTGAGGAAAATCTGAAAAAATGAATGTACCAATGTGCTTTTTCCTGCAAAAACTCAGCAATATTTTAAAATCTTTGACTACTGCATAGTGGTCAAAGACACTTTTGAAAACCTAAATTTTTTCTTAAAGTGCAATTGATCATGATTTATATCAAGTAATGTTGCATGCTACCTTCTGGGTTCTAAAGGGCCATGTGGCTTGCCATGCTATTAGAATATATATATATATATATATATATATTAGTATCCTGAGTCTGGTCCAAAACCGGGTGAGATTTTAAAAAACCTCCTGCAAAAAAGCACATTAGTCTTCAAGTGGGGAGTCAAACTTAGAAATGCACCACTTTTTGTGCCAAATTGAGTTTCATCCTTTTTGACCCCATCTTTCCTTTCTCCTGAGCGCCTCCACTGCTGCTACATATATTTTCACTGCTCCTACATGTACAACTACTGTAATTACCTTGAACCTTGTGCATTAAATTATGAGTTTCTGCATTTCATACCCAGATTTAAAAAAACTTCCTCACTTTCAGACCTCATTCAAAGAGGGGATAGGGGGTGAAAAGAGGCCCAAAGAGAGGGTAAAGACAGGATGAAAACTCTAGTATGTCCTTCTGAACTTCACTCTGAAAGACTCCCAGAATGAATGACCAACCAAGAGTCCCACTGATCCCCTTTCTAAAGGAAAGGGTAAGAAACAAGTTCTCACTCATGCCAAACTTTGATGAGCAAGCAAGTTGGTTTACTTTTTTTTAAAGATGAAATTCGCTTAAACAATTACTTGTTTAAGATGTCCAATTTTCTTCAACTTTATTCAATACGTGCACAAAGCTACATAAACACAAATGATTAAAAAAAACCCACTTCATTGTTTAAAATCCAAAGTTGCATAGGGTACAACCCTCTATCCCAAAATGCATAAACATCACCAAAGGATGTTTATTCATTTCACAAAAGAACATAATGGACTCATGTTTGGACAACAATTGAGTGCTTAAAACATAACAAAGCCTAATTATCTTCAACAGTTGTCCTTTGAAGCTTCTCATATTCTCATGTTTCTGCATTTGTGGGAGTTGATTCTGTTTTGCATAACCTTGGTGAATTTTCTTACACTGCTATCATGCGAACTGTTTCCCTCCCCTTGAGCTTTTTCCCTAACTGCACTTCATGAGTTTTACTTAATTCATTTGTTCACATCCAACAGCATCAAAAATTTGTATTACCCATTAGGGCTAACAAGTGACCTGAAAATACACTAGACCATGGCATCACAACTTCTCACATTCATGAACCAACAACCACTGAACCAGATTAGGTAGTAAACCCTACATCCCACAATCTGGTCGTTTAAATATATGAGGCCAGCATGACCAAACGCGCCCCATTCATTAAAGACTGGGCCACTTCTTCAGCACAAGAAAACCCCAACAAATATAGTTGATCTTAGTTGTCAACTCAATAGCTGCAAAAAGTAGACATTCCGCACATCATTGTAAAATTCATCAGAGGAGCCACCATCAGGTTCCATCTCACCAACAGAACAAGTTTCAACAGAGCATGTGTTGTAGCCAGAAAATAAAACTGTATAGACTACCAGGCAAGATAGATTCTACCAGAAACCTGCGTTTTGCATGCAGATCACCGGAGCCTTCTTGCTTCCCTCTCTGATTCGAGAAGAGTCAAAATGTCACCTGCATCACCAGTGAAGACACTTTCATCTCAATAAGCTATGGTAAGAGAGAAGAAGAAAAACACACAAGGAGTGTGTGATTGCATTAAAATTGTGGCAATAAACCTTCTGCCCAGTTTACTCCTGACAAGAAAGACAAGATGAGGGACGGGCACAAATAGAGTGTTAGAAGTGTAAGAGAGTACCTTCACGCACAGGTCCCTTGACATTGCGCATGATGAGTCGATTTTGGTCATCCAGAAACTTCACGCGCACTTGAGTCACTTGTCCCCGGGACCCTGTGCGTCCAATCACCTTCATCACAATTGCCAACTTCACAGCTGAATCCTGCAATTTCCAAAACAAACCATGGTCACAACAAAACCCTGTAAATCTTCTAAGCACCAAAAAAGATAGTCAAATCAACGAGCTAACAAAGCTTGGAATAGTTATGCAACACCTACTAAATCATGCTAGTCCTGTAGAGTTTTAAGTATTGCTCCAAGATGCAGTTTCTCGAGCAAAAAACTGTTTTTGACCTATTTGTTAAACCAAAACTCTTTTACTTCACAAGCCTTGCTCACAAAGAATATCCAAAATCCGGCATCCAAAACAGAAACCCTAATTTTTTTTAAAAAGCGAAATGGACCCAGAGGCGCTATAGGGACTTATAACACAAAGCTTGACTGACCATCATTATAATTCCAGAAAGAGGAAACACCGACATGGATCAAGACTCTAGAACCAGTCACCAAAAGGGAAAATCATTTCTTAGAATATCAGAAACTACAAAACCAGAATACAAAACATGTGAGAAGAAATGAACATTCTAAAAAACATCGACGTATAAAATCAGCAGGGAAACATCAAATCCAGCACGAACTCGACAGTAACAACCACAAAAGCGGATGGACAAGACGTCACATCTTCATAAAAAAACACTAATAGATAGTACAAGAAAAGCAAGCAAAATAAGTTTTACAAGAAAAGAAAAAGAAAGAGAAAAAGGAGAGCACCATCTTGAAGCCGACAAGTTGAAGAGGTAAGAAATATCCCAAGCGCGAAGGGGAACTAGCGATGGCTCTCCACAAGACAGCGCAAGAGCAACACGAGCGAAAAGCAAAAGAGGGCTCTCAACAGCCGCCTCCTTCATTCTTCTTCTTCTTCGTCTTCTCCTTCCTCAAACCCTAATTTGAGATCCTGAAAAAGAGGGCTGTATACTTTGAGGTCTTGAAAGAGAAGTGGAGATATATTTTTGAGATCCTGAACGAGGTCGTCAACCGCTGTTCACTTAACCTCTACACTGAAATAATCCCCAAACCAGGAGTGGTCTTGAAACCCTAAATTTGAGATCTTGAAAAAAAGTAAACAAAAGAGCGAAAGAGAGAGATATGCTTTTGAGGTCCTCAACGAGGTCGGTAACCACTCTAACCTCTAAAGTGAAATGCCAAACTAGGGGTGGTCTTCAAACCCTACACTTGAGATCTTGAAAAAGAGAAAACATATACTTTGAGGTCCTGAACGAGGTGTAAGATCCCTTCTTTTTGCTAGGAGGGATCTTTACAACATTATAAGTGTTTGTTTTGTGACCAAGCCTTCACCCAATTGAACCGTGGGGCCCCTCACTATGCTTTCGGTACAATCTAACAGCCCTTGACAATCTAAAAGCCCTTAACAAGGTGTTGTACATGTTTGTTGTTTTGTAATTTTCAAACCAACGTCTATTGAATTTAGAATGATTTTTTTCATTGGAAAATTCATTAAGAATTACAAGAAGATTTTTTCCATGGTCTAGTCAAATGATTTATGATCGGGGCCTACAATACACCAGTGCAAAGATCTTCTTGAGGGATATAAGATCTTCTCTTGCATGCTCCAAACAAGCTTGATTTAAGGAAGATATGAATGTCCAAAGTTTTGGAATAGCAAGAGTCCCAATTTTAGGGAAAAAATGCCATTAGATGTAGCCCCTTTAAAGAGTCACAAAGTATATTATAAGGAGGGGAGTAATGCCTCCTCCCAAAAGTTACAAGTTGTGTAAAGTTTATGTTTTAAGCTGTCTTTACTAAATCCGCCGTACCACTTACGTTCGATTTGCACTTATTACCTTTTTTCTTTAGGTGTGCAAGTTGATTTCATTTTGAACTCTTATTTGTGAGTTTGTCCTAATCCCATTTCGAAACTCTAGCACACCTTCCTGCCTAAAAAAAGTTGTGAATTAAGGAACGTGCCTTGACTTCTTTCTTTTTCCATTATTTCATTCTAGGAACCCTTTTTAGGTCTTTTAAGGAATTTGGGTGTGTCACTATTAATGTTGGTTGCTTATTAGCTCTAACTTCCATTGGCTTGTGTTAATGCAAATTGCATAGTGTAGTCTCAATTTCTTTCAAATCAATTCATTCATAAAAAGTTCAAAACCCAATTTAAGGAATGGTTGAAAAGTTAAAGCAATGTAGGAATGAGCTATGTACACTTGTGAAATAATTGGCATATGACTAGGAAGGGGGCTTGTGGGGGGACCATCCTTTGGACATCAAACATTGACAACATGAATGGGGATGCATATCAACTTAGAGGGATACCATAGGGAACATGAATTAGGAGCACGTAATACAAATGTGAGTCTTTTACAAAGGTTTGGAAGATTGTTGGAAACATTACACAAATTTTGCACCTCACATGAATTGATGACTTTAGGAGGGGTTTTTTAAAGGAAATATAAAACCCCCCAAATTTCTTTGTTCACATGGGTTCAAAGAGCAAACAAGTGTAACAAAGGAGTCAATGAATAATAAACTAGACATTGGAAAACCTATTTGAGTTTTGATTGAGATATTACCTATTGGTACAATCACAAGCAACATTTTGTTTTGTTGCTTCAAATTTTGTACTCATGAATTCAATCTTGTAGGTTCTTTTCTTTTAAATGATGACTTGAACAAGGTCACATTGTCATAGATTGTTATTTAATTACCAAAGTACCTTTGTAGCTTCAACACTAATTATATCATTTTTTGAAATGTTGGAAAAAAAAAAAAACTCAAAGAGAAAAAAATTTGTGAAAGAAAATAGAGAATCTTTTAGAATGTTCAGGAATTACTAGTCTATTTTTAAATAAAATTATTATTCAACCCTGAAATCTTGAACTTGCCATGGTACTACGGTAGTCAAGGTATTGATGGGTGCTGAAGTGAGAAGGAACAAGGAACACCAATTCAATATTTCCATTTTAGGGCAATCATCTTTGTTGTTACATTCTTTGTTGACAATCTTGGTCTTCTTTGTATAAGCAAATTGTGTGCCCTATTTCTTCACCCTACAACTCCAACATTCAACAATGCTATGTAAAATCTTTTTCTATTTTTGGCCAACAACTATAGAGGAACTAGATTAACAAATGATCATATTTTACAAGTATATTGTGATAGTTTTAGATTCTGTCAATTTATCATTTCAATCTTCCAAACCAATTGGGGGTGAGCAACATTATTAGACTCACACCTGTTGGGTTTCAAGCCAAAACTCTCGAGTTTTCCCCCTACCAAAAAAACAAAGGGAACTCATGATAAATAACTCAAATTTCACAACTTTTATATTTTAGCTAGTCCTCATGCTTTTGATCAAAATGAAGAAGATTGGCACTTCCAACTCTGGTTAATCCATTTTAATTTTTTAGATCTCAATGAGAGAGGAGGCCGTTGTTCTTGTTTCAAGGATTACATTAGTCACCAATACAATATTAACTTATACAGAGGCTAAGATGAGAACAAATACTCCTTGCATAACAAGATTGAAAAATCGGATTTTGAAATGCTCCACCCCATGATTTCTACAAACTGCATGTGCACGAGTAATTCCTGTTTCCCATGTCAAAAGTTTCATGTTACACCCTCACATTCATAGAACATTTCATCTTCAATCCATCAAAGATATCTAGAACTAGTAAGGGCAGCTCCACATCCCACCCCCAAAATTTGGGCCTGTATATACTTGTGTTTATCACATCCAACATACAATGTCAATTATTTCCCTCGTATTATTTTTAAACATGAAAAATTGTACAATGAAAAGTTATAGACTATTTGAATGCCAAACTCTTGGGCCAATAGTTATGGCCGATTGATAAAAAGTAGTCATTTTGTTTTACTAGCCATCTTGGAGGGCACTATACCCAAGACATATATGTAGGTCCAAAGTGCAAACCAAGTTTCACACTATTGAAAAGTTTTACTTCATCCAAAATAGTTTACAAAAGCCATTGGTGAAGATGCTTTATCATTTTACATAATTTTTTCCCATTGTGATTTCACATATCATGCATTACCAAATGTGCTTAAAGGCTTTCATGGTTTTCAAGCTCCAAAAGGATGAAGGCGGGAACCTAAGGTCACACAGGATTGAGAATCCGGGAACGCACTAAGATGCTGCCCTTATGTTGCATAAAGACCAATGTAACTAGTCAAAATGCCCAACATGGTCTGGTCATGAAGGTGCCGTATATTATAGAAGATTTCTTACACAATGGAACTTGTCTTGTCCAATATTATGATTAAAAAGCTTCCTTTAAATACACTTAGAAATCTTGAGGTAGGTCTTTATGATACCTTAGTGACAACCTCAATTAAATGGACACCGCTCGCATTGATAGCTAGAAACATTTGCAGAGGCATTCCTGGATCCATGCTTTGCTGTCCAATTCACCATGCATCCCACCAAGTGTTTTCACTTCCATGTGGGTGTGCTAGCATCTAATATTAATCAATATGCAAATTGTCAATCTTTTTCAATAATATGCTCTCTCAAAAAACTTAGAAAAGAAACAAAAACATTATTATAATTTTGAGATTAGTTACAGTTGAGAAACATTTCTTATAATAATGTGCATGTACATTTCACTTGCCTCAACAAAGAAAAAGCAGGACCCATAAAGAGGGCAACAACTCTGCAAAAACTCCATATAATCTTGTCTGCATTCAATGAAGTTCTTCCCTGCTGGTAATGCATCTAGAGTCTTGAGTAGTGCCTTGATCCATCGCTTATCCCTACCTTGAATGAACTCCTTGGCCCCAAATGTTTCAGCTTTCAATTCTCTATTCCATTTTGTCAACAACAATAATATCCTCTCAGTCAGTGTCCACTCCAATTGAGCCTAATAGAGTTCTTATGCCTTCTTACAGGTGTAAGATCCATCCCACTCTTCAAGAGTAGGTGTAAGATCCGTTCTCTTTTTTAAAAGGGATGTCCATGAAGATAAGATGCCCTCCAAATACACTAGGAATTTTCTAGCATAAACATTTAAGCATTAGTTCCTATAATGAATGGAATTTTCAAGTGTTATATTGGCTTTCATAAAGAAGTTGCAGCCTTTTTGTGACCCTTGCATGGTGAATGACTTAATGAATCATAGTTGGTCAATGAACTTAGTGTCATTTTCTTCTTTAAAGTGTGATGAAATTTGAATATTTAAAGGATTGCATGGATCAATAGGTGTACGTGATTTGTTGTTTTGAGATATTTGAACCATAATTTGCTCTTAATTGGAGCGCCCCCAACATCAAAGCATCAACCTCCGCAAGAGTAAAAAATCCTGTCACCACTTCATGCACTGCCTAACAATCCCAATTCCATTCCAACAAAGCTAATCATGGATCCTTTCACATATATTATAACACCATGCTATCTAAGGGAAGCCATGTTTCAAGCAGAGAATCGTTGGCAGTTCCTCACCCTCACCACTAGGAATTGATGTAATATTCCTAATTTGGGTTTCCCAACTTTAATGTAATTCTTGTCAAAACTTTGGTACTGAACTTATCTGTTCGAAGGAATGTAATTGAAGTGCAGTCTTGATGATAGGAAGTTGGAACAAAGTTTTTTTCAATTTGGTGATATCAAACATTTGGCAAGAGTTTCCCAAAAATTAGCAAAATTACTCAAATTCACACTAGATGAATGCAAATTTCCCAATTTTTGGGTTGAAAAAACTACAAATTTTTTCTAAAGAAATCCAAGGTATAGGAATTGGAGTCCATTGTCTTTACAATAACTTAATACCTGAAAATAGTCAAAAGACAAAACCATGGCCTCAATTGCCGTGCTTGGAGATGCAACATTGCACTTCAAAAAAAGCTTCCGCTTCATTATGAAGATGGGTTTTAGTTCACTTGTATTAGCTTGCTGAGAAATATTTAAATCTGTAGTGAGGCCTCCATTGCTAGTTTTCTCAAGACCAAGTTGATTGTTTTCCACATTTTGGCAACTCGTGGTCAGACCACGATTCCATCTTGCCATTGAATCTGTTATATATTCTTTTGAGGAAAGGAGGGTTTCGACTGAAAGCAAATCATAGATGCATCAAATGTCATGTCAAGAAATCTCCCACATATGGGTTTTTTATCAAATAATATTGTCTTTCTTAAGATGTTTGTCCATTTGAACTTCTTGATCAAATTTGCAACAAACAAATAGAAACCGCAATAATTTTGTTTTTGATGTTTGTTCAGTGGTGAAAAAGAAAGATATGCAATTAAATCAAAGTCATGTACATATTTTCTTTTAGAAAATAAAAAATGAAAGCATCATGATAAATGATTGTGAAAACATTGTTCTCAACATGGTTCAATTCTATTGAACTTTATATATGGAAGCTTTGTAACGTTGTGGACCCATGATCCTGCCTTAGGTTTTAGGTGCATATTTCTTTGTATTCTACTATAAAAACATGAAGAAACAACTTTGTGACATAAAACCGAACTTCTAATGTGATTACAAGCAAAAGAAGTGTTTAAGGACCGCCTAGTCAAATGGACAAGGTACCTCATAGAACCTAAGTAGTTAAGTATAATTTCCATGCATTTAGATTTAATGGAGATGGGTCTCAATAAATTAGTCAAATTTTTCTTTCCACATTGCAAAAAATAAAATAAACAACCAATTCCATGCTACTTTAGAGATTTTAAGGTTCTCAAATGAAGTGCAAGGGAGACCTCCATTCATGCCGACATGGAAAATGCCATAGTACTTGGCCTCCAAGAGACCAATCCGTTTTACCATTTCCATTGTCAATTCTTCAGCTGTGCTCATTGGATCAATATTTTTAATCTGCAGTATGCATGCCCATTGTGAAAAGGTGAGTTCAACTATACCAATTCCGTTAACAAGATCAAATGTTCATTGTGTTTTCTTTTCTAGTATATTTTATTTTATTTTTACAAAAAACATCTTGGAATTTTTGGGCAATTTTTTGATATTTCAAAACTGATTTCTTTTTGAAAATTTTCAAAAAATTTTGATATTGGAATTTATTTTTTTCTTGTGTAATTTCAACTAATTTTTCTAATCATTCGGGGAAAAAAAATTCGAATTTCTGATATTGAAGATTGAAAAGGGCAAAAAAAAAAGGAAAAAAGAAAACCATTGATCCTCATCCTCAATTGTGAATAACTTGTTGGAAATATCAAGCATATGAAATGGAAGAAACCTGGCAATTTCCACCGGGAATAAAAAAATGGATATGGATGTATTCCTTGTTCTGCAAAAGACAAAGTTATGTTAGCTCTAGGGATGAATTTACAATTCACAATTTATCAAATTAAATCATCAAGACATAATTCATAGGATTGTGATAAAAGGTATGAGGAATACATTGGCCCAAGCTCAAGTATCAAAAGCTTGGCCCCAATATGTTTATAAAAGTATAAGTGTCCAAGGCATGCCCAAGATTCTACATCATGTTGATATAGTAGTAGCATGTGCCATGTTTGAAACCTGCAAATTTTTTTGATACCTACCCCAAAACTAGAGTTAAATGAATGTCGAAAATGCATTAAAAGGCCTTGCCATTGTGCCTCAAGGCCCACATGGCTACCCCTAGCTAACCACTATACAATAAAAACATGATCATAGGAAATATATGCATGCATATGTTTACATGCAATGCCAAATGCACAATATACATGCCATGGATAGGATGTGTGCATGTATGGAATGGGGACATGGGTGGTATTGTGACTAAAGGACATGTGCCTTATTAACCAAGTGAAAACCTTTTGGACAATGGCAAGGGCTTTTAATGTATTTAGGAAGTTCATTTATGCAACATTACATTTTTCACAATGGTGAAAATACAAAAGTCTATTGGAATATGAGTGGAAAAAAAGACCTCAACTGCCTTGATTTCTTTTGGTAAAGGAAGAAATTGCCTAGGCCCATTTTGAGTTAACTTCTTCATGCGTTTCAGACAATAAGATGCCATACAAACTAAATTACAAGTATGTTGGTCTTTGGACATAAATGTTGCCCCCTTAAATCCATCTTCAGCCACCTAGAGATAATCAACCAATTATCATGAGTTTCCTATAAATTTATTCTTTTGATATTCATAACCCTTTTTGTCTAAAGCATCATATAACATTAATATGCATATTTAACCATTTTGAAAGCATAATTAAGAGGAAAGTTTAACCATGGTTTGCCAAAATAGATGTACAATGTTTTGCATAAAAAAGGTTTTAAGGTTATAGAGGTTAAGGATTAATGTCACACAACAAGCTTTAGATGAGCTTCCAAATATAACTTCAATATAGAAGATGGTGTTAAGATGCCACAACAAAGTGCCAATGCTTGCCATCCTTTTTGACAACTCAACCTGTGCTCTCTTTCCATCACCCATTAGCAATACTTCACAATTAGAATTATTCATTGCAATATGAATTTTGTCATTTTTTTGTCTTACATTCAATAATATCTACTACATCTTCATTCACACCAATAATAGACATGGCAATTTCTTGAAATGCTTAACAAGTCAACTAGTTGAAAGTTTATATAAAAACCCAAAACAACATGATTGTTTGTACCCATGAAAGGTCATTTGAATTAATCAACCATTTGGGGTCCATAGGATGAAGTTTTGCCTCTTGGGGTTGTAATGGACTTGCTTGCAAATTTGAAAGAATATTTCATCAGACAAGTTTGTATGCTTCATCCCCATGGATAAAATTTGGTTTACATGATAAAAATTGTCATATTTTGATGGTAAATCTCCCATGTAAGCCATCAAATCTATCTCCATCAACCTCAATTTGACACATAGTTAGATTAAAAATGTCATGTAAAGCTTTGGTTTCCCTTATTGTCATAATTGTTACATATGTATTTAATGTGACACATAAATTTGAAATTTGGGGAATTTTTTTATGTGACTAGAAGGATCCCTAACCCAAATGAATATTAAATGAAAATTTTGGAGATAAAAAGAATGTAAAACTTACGTGAAAACACAGTGGTGGCAATACATCCACTTTGCACATACTTAAGTAATGGTGCTTTCAAAGGTTCCTACCACCCACACATTTTTTGGTCATGAATTGTATTATATATATCATCATAGTCAACTTGTCAATGTGCACTAAATTATTCCCTATGAAAAAAGTGACATAAAATAAATAGGAATTATAAAATTATGCCTTAATGAATTGGAGAATGTTATCTATTGTCTCCCCATAGTTGAGATTGCAAAATTGTGTTGCAAATTGTTGGAGAGGAAAGCCATCAACAACTTCCAACAATCTTGTGTGTAGTTTCAAATCCATGTGACTCAAATCATTACAAACTTGAATTCTTCCCCTAATAAATAAACAACATTAAATTCAACACTACAAGTCATAAACATTGCATATTTGTGAAGAATGATATAATTGAAATTGTGTAAAAAAAAATCTTATTTTAACAATTTGAAAAAAATGTGTCACTAAGAAATTTTCACAAGACAATCATACTTTGAGTTGTGTATTTGAGCATCATTTGCCATTGTTGACCCAACAAATTGATAATCCTGTACTGCAAACATGGATAACAAACCATGAGGACCCCAAGGTGAATGGTTCTTATTTTGGATGATTGTCATTTCCAACTTGATCACAACTTAAAGTGTGCAACAACCTTTGAATCTTTCTTATGTGGGTTTTGAAAGTTCGAAGATTACTTGTGTTGAACAATTTGAACTATTATCATTACTTGGGTTCATATGGTTCATTTGGATTTGGTGGTTGCTTCCGCATTTTTGTTTTGAAAAACTTGGTTCAAATTTATGCATAACAAAATTATCACCACCCTCTCCATGGCCATGTTGTTTTTCATGGCATCCTATGGATGTGGCAAAAGGTATTTCTTCCAAAGTACTTTCATCTTCAAGTGTTGCCTTTAAGATATTGTCATTATTTGGTGTTTGATCCTTGTGAACATAAAAAATACATTGTTGTATAGAAGTGGTGTTATTGTTGCCAATAAAATTGTCCCCTTTTGTCAAATAAGGCATTGAAATAGTAGTAATGTGCAATGAATCAAGTGCATTCAAGTTATCCAACTCTAAGCAATGTAAACAATATTTGGATTTTGAAGATATGGCATTCGACAATGTGCTATTAGTTTCTAATGAAATTGTTGTTTTATATTCTTCATTTTCATGGTGCCAATTGTGTGGTTCAATTCCACATTTTTTAATTTCAAGACATGTAGCTAATGTGCCAATGTCTTGATGATTTGAAAATTCTTGTTTTGGTTCCATTACATGTCTAAGATCCAAATGTTCCTTTGATATCACAACATTTTGATTGCTTGAAAATGATTGTTCTGGTGCACACACACATTGCAAATGTTCCACCAATGCATCATCTTGAAAATGTAATAAGTCTTGTTGTTGCTCTTGTAATTTTTCAGATTGCAAAATTTGTGACAATGCACAATTTTGATGACTTGAAATATTGACTTTTGAAACTTCCTTTTGTACATTTGAAGAAGGTTGTAAATCATCATGTTCTCCTTTCCTTGATGATGTAATTGGAAATGTATTAAGGAGTTTTGGAAAATTTTGTTCACCTAAAGAATGAAGGGGCACCATTGTAATTAGAGGTGGTGTAATCACATGTGTGATCATTTCAAGTGGGGACCTATCCAATGTTGTAGGTGGGAACATAGGTGCCTTTGTAGTTTTATTAGGTGGGAATTTTTTTGTGGGCGTAAGTTCTTTTGTAGACAAGAACATTGGTTCTTCTGTCACCTCTCCCATTGAAGATTGCAATATTGTTTTTGATGTAGATGGGAAATTTTCATAATTATTTACTTGGGCATTTGGTACAAACTTTCTCATAGATGGAAACACTTTTGGTTCTTTCATCACCTCTTCAATCAAAGGTTGTAATATTGTTGTCAATGATGGTTGGAACATCCCATTTTCTAATTGAGTTTTGGTTGTAATTTCTTCTGTAGAGAAGGACATTGACTCTTGCATTGCTTTTCCTTCAATTTCTCCCATTGATGGTTTTATTAATGCCTTTGTTGGTGAAACCATCTTAATTTTTAATAAAGTTTTTGGTATAAGTTCTTTTGTCAAAGGGGACATTGATTCTTCCATTAAACCTCCTTCAACAACTTCCTTTGAACGTTGTAATATTGTTGTAGATGTTGGTGGGAACATCCCATTTTCAACTTGAGTTTTTGGTGTAAACTTTTCTTTAATGAGAGACATTGATTCTTCCATTGATCCTTCTTCAACATCTTCCATTGAAGGTTGTAATATTGGTGCCAATGTTGGTGAGAATATTTCAATATTTAGTTGAGTTTTTGGTGTGAATTTTGTTATAGATGGCAGCATTGGCTTTCCCATCTTTGGGTTTTGTAATGATGTTGCCATTGTAGGTGGTAACATTTCATTCAATTTGTGATCACCTTGGAACATATCATTGACAAGGTGGGGTTCTTGACTACCTTGTGGAACTCCTTGTGGAAACAATATTTGTGCCTTATCAAATGGAGGTATTTCATTAATTTCTTCAACTTCCAAAATAACTTTGGGCAAGTTTGTTAATGGTGACATCCCACCATCAATTAAGAATTGTGAATTCAATGATGGTGGGATTGATGTTATCAAGTTTGCAGAATGTGATGTTGAAATTGGAAATGTATCATTTGTTGATGGATATGATGGCATTACATCCATTGGTGGTGATCTTGAACTTGAAAGTTGAATAGATGTTACTAAATGCGGAGATTGTGATTCTAAGGAATCAGATGTATCACTTGTTGGTTGATCTACATATATTGTACGTGGGGTAATATCAACTATACCATCTTCCAAGAAACTTGAAGATTGGACCGATACCATCAACTTTGGAGTTGGTGATTTGAATGTTGAAAATATATCATCTAATGGTTGATCCCCATGAGACTTTGAAACAAGGAATGACTCAATCATTTGTTGAGTTTTTGAATGTCGTGGTGCTACTTTTGGAAACATGAAACTTGCAATAGTTTTAGTTTCATGAATATTAGAAGAACTTGCAATTGTAGTAGGGATTGTTGATGTTTTCTTAAGACTTCTTGTTGGGTCTTTAGACATCATAATATCTTCAATTAGTTGTTGAGTTTTGGAAATTGGACCAATGTATGTCATTTGCCCATGCTCATCCCCAATGTCTTCATAATTCAAACCTAGATTTGAAGATGAAACATTCTTCGGTTTCATTTTTCCCTACAAAATTTCAAAAATTTACATCAAGAATACATATTTATATGTAAATTCACTAGGGCATGCAATTGATATCATATTTTTCATGGAATATAATAACCATATTTATGATCCTAGATCTTAAAGCTCCTTCCTAAAACAAATGAATATAAAAATCCATAGTTCATTTTCAAAGCAATACAATGTTGTTTGATTTTTACACTTTGGCATCCAACCAAAAGATTAATATACAAAAATCTTCAAGCTGAGCAAAGCATTATCAAAATGAAATATCCTTAACCTAAAATGACACAATTGCCAAGGCATTTCACCTTCTTAAGTCGATTGCAACAAGAAAACATAAGTTCCAATTGACCACCAACAAAGAAGATTTTAGAAGTATATGAATTTCCAATGCTACACATTCCAACAAACTTATGAGAGATTTGATTGAGAGGTTAGGAGAGTTGTGTGCATAGAATTTGGGATAAACTTGGTAGTGGAATCAAAAGTTGTCATGTCATGTTTACATGAACAAACAAGGAAGAAACATATTGAACCAAGATACTGATCATGTCTTGGTTCACTAACATTCCTTACATTTTTCATAAATCTCTACCTATACAAACTAATAATAAGAAATGGCTTCTTTTTACATGGTAAACATTTAAAGGAATTTTTTTGTTGTAGTGGGTTAAACCCCGTGAATTCAAAAGGAATTTGATTTTTAAAAAGTCTAAAAATCCATTGTTAAATTAATTCTTTGTTTGAGTTGATATAGGTCGATGAAATGCACCCTTAATATATCATAGCCTTTTATTAGTTCCCATCAGTGACACATAATATACCCTCATGCCTAAAGCTCTTAAGGGCAGACATTAAATCAACAATACTTATTGCAAACAATACAAAAGTATTGTCTACTTTCTGTTTTCCTACTTTTGTCTACTTTTTTTTTTCCCCTTGGTTGCCCAATTGTTGGACTAAGATGTGTCTAGTGATGGGTAGACACATCTTGGTGCTACCCAAATTATTTGTTTGGGAATCATCCACCTTTTTCCTTAAAAGATAGATGGGGTCAAGGGCAGACCCAAAAAAGAAAAAACACAAACAATTCTTTTGCACTGTCCATAACAAGGACCCATTGTTAATTTAGAGGTCTCTAATTTTAAGGGCCGCCCATTCAAATTATCACAAAATTAATATGAACTAGTTCTAATGCCTCTCATTTTCATATGAGTAGGAGGCAATGAAGAGACACCTCAAAGCTGAATGATCTGAAAATAAAATGAAATCATTTTTGGTATGCATAAATTACTAGGCCTTGTTGAACTCTTTGTGAAATTGAATGTCGAAGGTTTTGGGCGGGGGGTGGGGCGGTGTGTGTGTGTTGTCCACCCATTCAAAAGGAGGAGGTTAAAGGCCCGAAGACGATGAATTCAAAGAATTCCTTGCGACCTATAAAGGCCTTTTGCCCTTCACCTCTAAAGCAAAAACAATACCAACCTTCCCAGCATGGTGGGCAACCAGGCTATTGTCTCGGGTCATGAAGTAAAAAAATGGTTTCATTTCATTTATTTGGTAATTGGTTGCTCATAGAAATGTCATGTAGCCTGTATCTCATAGATAATTGCCCTTCGGAGATTCATACTTCCAACATTTCGATGAAGTACCATAGTACTTTGGCAGCTTGGACACTAATGATGTTATTTTCAGAAATGTTGAAATTCTTGAATTTTTTTTTTTTTTTTTTAATGAACAAAACCTTTTGAAGGAAAATTTTTATTTTTTATGGAATATTTTTTTTTTTAAAAAAAAAATATTTGATAGAAATTTATTTAATTTTTTAAGATATTAAAATAATTATTAATTTTTTTTA
>Ga0116227_10002142_pt1 | contig 45095 bp, 35 predicted proteins | sample S1TSphgellanicum_FD_89693 | JGI IMG/M metagenome (GOLD analysis project Ga0116227, IMG submission 89693) | Host-associated microbial communities from peat moss isolated from Minnesota, USA - S1T2_Fb - Sphagnum magellanicum MG | ecosystem: Host-associated > Plants > Peat moss > Unclassified...
AATTTTGCATCATCAAAAACAACAGCAGATGGCAGGCAGTTCCATTGGCATCAGTACATGGTACTACATGTGGTTCACAGTAGGAACAGAATATGATGGTGACTTCACAAAATGCTCTGGGCAGGGGCGAACAGATGAAAAGAACTCCATAGTCACTAACGGTGGGGTGTGAAAGACAATGCCAAAGACCTTATCTCATCCTCATTGGTAACTGACATGATCTTAGCACCAGTCTTTTGGTGCCAATACAAGGTGGCAGTTGATTTATATTCATCGATGAAATGCTGTTCTAACTGCTCAAACCCTAATTCCTTACTAGACATTGTAATAACAAGAGATTTTGATGGGCCAAGATGTAAATTGAGGAGGAGCTCTGCTCTCGTACAGAGTTCACATGGATCAAACAAACATTGCCAGCTGAAAGATCTTAGAGCCAAATGTTGTGGGTGGGTTGAGGGGGATCTAATGGCACTAAAGGAAAAATTCACAAGATCACAAATTGCTTGAATTTTGCAGGAGCAGTGATTGTATGAGAAGAAGAAGAAAACAAGGGAGGAATGTACAGTTGATCTCTACATCTGTAACAATTCCTTGAGCTTCTTCTCTATTATGTTGCAACCTTTAGCAATTCATGTGAGAAAGTTGGAAATTTGACTATTGATTGATTCAATTCATAGCATGGTCTCACAACCTTGCTGCTCAACTGTTTTCAACAATCTGAACATTTGATCGCTTTTCCCTCTCTCTTCAGTACTTTCATCTTCAGCTCTCAAAGTTCCTGGCACTCAAAGACCAGGTCGGCGAATTGGTTGTGGAGCATCTGAACGACACCATCGTCAAGGATCTCCTCGTCCCACTCCTCCTGCTCCTCCTCAAGTTCTTGGACGACCGACTCCACATTGTTGGTGCCGTCCTGTCCGAGGGCAATCGTCGCCTGCGCTCGATTCGCCGACACTTTGAGGATACCGGCATTCATCCACGAACGCAGGCACATTGTCATGATGAACACCAACAATGACAACGACTGCCGGGTGCATGTGAATTCGCGACCGGCAGCGCTGTTGACCCGCTCTGATGGCATCGACGTCACCGACGTTCCATGGTAGTCCATGGCCATCTGGTAGTGGCCCGGCAACAATTCCTTCTGGGCCGACCACCACGACAAGACGTCGATGAACCCTGATGACTAGACGACGCCGATTGACAGATACTGGTCGACCTCGTCGCTATTGCCACTAATGTCGCGCTGCAGCTGAAACATCGCGACAAAAAGTGAGTTGTCGGCCGCTTCCTGCTCGATGCTCTGGTGAGAGCTGACCTCGGCCGAGTAGCGGCGCTGCAGCGAATTGCGAACGAGATCGACGACGAGCTTCAGCTCCGCCGGGTCGGTCGGCTTGGGGATCTACGGGTTATAGTACGTCGCAATGATCGCCGGTTCCTGCACCAGCTTGCTCTTGTACTTCTCAAGCTTCGCTTTCATTCCGATCGCCATTAGCTTGCCGTTGATCTCCTGCAACTGCTGCTCGTTGTCGTCACAGTGCTTTAGGAGCAGAGAGACGGACATCGGAACCAGGTCGAGTGTCGGCTTGTGATCGGCCGCGAGGCTCTCCATGACCTTGCACGGCGCACGAAGGAATGTCGACACGCGGTCAATGGCATGCCATTCCAGGTCAGGGAGAGCGCTGTGGCCAATGTCGGCCGCGTACTGGTCCATGATGCTATCCAAAATGACGCGCTTGCCAGAAGCGTCGGCGCACATTTCGTGAGTCGAGTTCCAACGTGTGGGCGAGTCTTGATGCGTCGACTCCTTGCTGGCAAGCTCGGTTGCCGCGACTTCGACGCGATATTGCTGTCGCATGACTTTGCTGCAACAGATTTTGATCAGCGCATCTCGCAACTACTCGGTGGGCTCTTTAATGAACGTCAACACCTTGAGCACAACGAGCTGGACGGAGTGGTCAGCGCACCGGACATGGTTGACCTTACGCATCTACTCGTAGCCGATGAAGGTATTGACCAACTGGAAGAGCCGCGCGACAATAACCGTCGCGTCTGTCCCATTGTCGTTGACAACGTTGAGCAAACACGTCACGACATCCCGGCCTAGGTGCTTTAGGTATTCGAACAGGGTAGCCCCGACTCGGTTGCTGACGCGAGTCCCGCACTTGACATCAAAGATCGTCAAAATAATGTTCTTGTTGGTCAGAGAAATGACGTCGACCTAGTGCGCGGTGACAACATAGAAGCCCTTCAAGTTGCGATTGGACCAACCGTCCAGCGTCAGGGAGATGGCAACGTCAAAGCTGCACAAAAATGCCGCCAGCAATGGCTCCAAGATGCGGTACAGCTTGGCGATCCGCCGTAGGATTGTTCGAGTCGATGGCGGCTCGTATCTGTTTGTCAGCGAGACAATGAACTTTTTGAAATGAACATCGCCAACTGCACGTAAGGTGACGCCACCTTTGATGACGTAATCCACGACGGCATTTTCGTACTTGCGTAGAACGGGCTCCGAAAACACGGGTTAGCTGCTGAATGTCGACTAGAATATGAGCTTGCCGGACGAGGCAAACAATGCGATGTCACTGCCGGTGATGCCGTGCGCGCTCTTCATGTGCGCTTTCCAGCCTGACGCATTGGTCGATCCGGAATACCACTTGCGACACACCGTGCACTAGCGCTTTCCGCAATGCCTAGTGGAGTCGCCGTCCTGCTAATCCTTGACATACTCCCATGGAAACTAGTGTTTTTGGCACTTCCGCTTTGACTTGGCGACAAAATGCATGGTCGCCTGCATGTTGCCGTTGTTGACATCGGACACAATGACGACATCAGCGTCTTCAACAACGACCACGTTCACAGCAGGATCACCGTTGCTTGACATTGTACTTTGTAGCTCCCTCAACACCATAGCGGAAGATCGTGGCGAGGTGGACTCTGTGGCGGACTCAAGCCTGATGGTGGACTCCATGCGGATTGATGGCAGACTCCATTAAGGCACTGGGGCCATAATAAATAATTTACCCAATTACTTGTAATTACCGAGTAATCGGGTAATCCGTTCGGCTTTACCTTTACTCTACCCACTACCTTACCTGTTGCCTTCCCTTCACCCTTTACCACTAACTTTTATTGTTTTACCGGGTAACAACCAGTTGTCTACCTTACCTTGCCGAGGCCTATTTGCCCGTGGCTCATTCGTGCACCAAAGTGCTCTAATTATGCACTAACCAACTTGTTGTTTGGTTTGTGCAGGTTCGTGTGAATAAGTGATTTGCTTGTCAATCTTCCTAGTCCCATCCTAGAATTCCAACATGCCCCTCTACCCTTGAAGTGATGCGAGCTAAGGAGCGCGCCCCAACTCCTTCTGCTTCTGTTGTCTTCACCTTAAAACTCGCAGTTGAGTCCATCAAGGAGCTTGGGGGTGCGTCAAAGGTGATGGTAAAACATGAGAGGCATCATATTTTTATCTTTTCATACTTACTTTATGAATTTTTAATGTACAAATTTGGAACTTTGATTTTTGAATATAGTTTTGTATTTTCATTACGAGTAAACATTTGTTAACATTAAGTAGTTTGTACCTATTCATAATTAGGAAAGGAGATTTGCATCAAGTGGGAAATAAAAAACCCCATTAATAGACATGTATAATGAAAGTACCCCAAGGGTTTATCCATTCTTCTTGCAATAGAAGTTGTTATATTCAAACCATCCACCTTGAATGACACTTTGCATATCCTTAAGGAATTAGAATATATGACATCCTTTTTTTGCTTCACTTCAAGGCTTGTTGTTTAATTTGTCGAGTATAGACATGTCTAGTAATGGGGATTTGCTCCATTGATGATATGGCACATTTTAATGAAGTTGGGAAATTTTAACAAAATGTGGAGGATTAAGGACATTAAGTTCATAGACATGATTTATGGTTACATTAATTTAATGACCACCATGGTTATGGAAAATTAAAATACATTACATGATGTTTGGAAGTTTATGTTGTGCTCTACTACAATAGGGTGAAAATTGACTATTGAAATTATTGCTATAAACCAAGTTTCACCATGGCTTAAATTGATGTAATATTGGATTGTGTGGAAAATAGAGTGAAAGTTGAAGAGTGAAGGTGGGACAAATTGATTAACTATTGTCAAAAATTGGTGGTAAGGGAAACCTTAAAGGGGGCAATGGCAATAATAAATTGGCATTGCATTATTAAAAGAGTGGATCAAACATTCAAGTAAGTTCATCTTGGGAAGGATCCTTCTATGTTATAGGTTGCCATCCATCAATCCCTAAAGAGAACTTTCAACCCTTTGAGGAAATTGATGACAAGATCAATGGCTTCCTCACATTAGTGATACTTCTAAAACAATGCCAATGTAATTTAAGTGGAAGATTGTGTGAGGACAATATAGTCATAAGAGGATTTGATAATGTTAGTAAAAGGAATTATTGGTAAGAAATAGAAAATATTTGAATTAGCTAGTTAAGGTAGAAAAATAGGACTAATTGAATGATAAGATAGTTGATTTAGAAATTAGCTAACCAAAGTGTACTACCAACAATTTTTGTTAAGCATTGAAATATCATCCTTAGCAAATAAGATTACTAGTCGAAAAAACATAGGACAAATGTGGTTATAATCATTATGATCTTACCCCAACAACTTTAAAAAACAACAAAAAGAAAGCTAAGGATTAATACCCAAATGTGAGGTGTGAAGGAAAGAGAAAAACTATGGTTGAATTGTGTATTTTGCAAGTACACTATCTCAATGGAGTGGTGTGTGTGTTTATGTGTGAAAGAGAAAAACGAAAAAATATGTGTATTTTTTGGTTGATATGAAAAGTTTGAATGTTATAAAAATGAGGAAGTCAATAAGAACAAACGTATGAAGTTTAGATGGACAAAAGAAAATTCGTCCCAAGTAATTTAAAGTAGTTGTAGTACAATCATTGAGGTAAATGGATATTTTTTTAGAATTTGTTAAAATGCCTTGGTTATCTAAGAATGTGGTGTTTGAGATAAAAGAAAATACAAGAACTTAATGCCAATAATTTAATACAATAAATTCAATAACTTGCAAAATCTTATTGCTAACAAGTCTTGCAATTCAAAGGTAAAATATAAGGCTTATCTAGAACACTTTAGATAGCTTTGTGTTTGGGATACATAAAACATTACTAGATTGACATTATTTTAAAATGTATCGTAAAGAATCATGAACGGTATGTTATCACTTCCTACCAAAATTTTAAAGTTTAAATGTTTTAAGGTTTTTTTTAATGTTCAAACGAAACATTAATCAATGGTATTTATCCAACTTCTTTAAGGTTTACACTAGATCATGCAAGTTGACCTAGATAGATCAAATTATTGTGTTAGCTATTACAATTAACACATCAAGTGATAAAAACAAATCAAATGTTGTGATAGGTATAACATTTAATCTAACAAAGGTGTTTGTAATAGGTTAGGGTCTTGTGTTAGCTATAACTTTCAACACATGAAGTGCATACTATTATGCCAATGCTCTATTGATGAAATGACACAAGTGTTTGCACTACATTAAGTAGGCGCATCAAGTGCATAACATTGAACACAATATGTGCATTCCATTATGCTAGTGATCTATTAAAATGACATAAGTGTGTAATTATGTTAAACAAGTGCATTAGGTATAGCTTTAACACACAAGGTGCATGCCATTATGCCAAGAATTTGTGAAACATTAGAAATCATAGTTTGTGAATTTTGGGCCAATTAGCACCTTATAGAACATATTCCAATAAGTAGGTAGTGAATGTCACCCCAAATTTAAGTAAATTTATGCATCAAATCAAACATTGAAGGAATTTGATGAATTGATGTTATATGTTTTGATCACACGATACTTGATTCAATTCTAAATAAGTGATATTTAAAATTTGAATAGCTATTACGATTGGTACAATCCAACCATAAGTAATGATAATTTTTGAATCATTTGTATGAAAATAAGTAATGAATAACATTATTTATTTGGAAAATATCATTGGCCAAAACTAATGTGAGGCTTTAATTCCATGCACATGTATTTAATATTTATAGGATTGCAACCATCATTAAAGAAAAAACAACATTATCAACTTGGCATAACCAATTGTGCATGGAAAAATTGCAATAACTTTGAAAAAAATTGTGATATTGGTGCATTATGTGTTATCTTTATCATTTAATTTACAGTGAAAGCATGGTATTTTGCACATACTTGTTACCTTGTTAAGGCTAGATGAAAGTAGACATAAAATGACAATAAAACCCATGGAAAAATTGGCATATATATATAAACATAGTTATTCATTATTGTGCATTGATTTTCAACTTTCAAATTGTTTCAATTAATTTTTTGTCTACTTGTTTGAAATGCAAGTAAGTTCAAATTCTATTTTATGCAATGGATTCTTGTGGAGTATGTGGTATGTGGTAAGTATGTTTTAGTAGATACATTTTCTACTTTCTATTATGGCCACATCTCAAAACTATAATGATATTTATATCCCCAAAAGTAATAAAACAACTAAGTTTTAAAAGTAGACTAAAAGTATTCCCATTTACAAATTTACCACTTGACAAATGGGGATACTTTTGGTTTACTTTTCAAATTTGTTTGGTTCTAATTTTTTTGGAAGTGAACATTTGTTGTAATAATAAAGGTGTGGGATGGTTTACAATTATCTTTCCACTCATTTTTATGCTACTTGTTTGGTTTTATATGCATGATATAAGGTAAATCTAGAGACATTCACTTTTTTCATCTACTTTACCGTATTTTTACCCTTCATGCATACACTAATTCCCAATTTGCTTACAAGCTTCCCACTAATCTTATGTAACACCTATTTTTACCTCACCAAACATTCAATTAATCAACCTTTAATGTGCACAATTCAATCCTTTTCAATTACATAAATCTTAGTCTTTCTTGTGTAGCATTACTTCTACCATTGGGACTTGGAACACTTGTAGCATCAATCAAAATGATATTGTAAACAACATTTGATTTATTTATGATCATCCATCGAAGTTGCATTAATTGATGCCTCCAAAAACACCTAGGAGGTGGTCTCATGAGGAGTTACTTTTGGGGCACACCATATCAACAACCTCAAACAAAAGGAACAAGGAAAAAGATGTAACCATAAGGAAATCAATAAACAACCAAATCCCTTGAATGAAAAGAATAAAACAAAAGCTCACAATTAACTTTCATGTAGCTTCCTATTCACGCATACACAACCAAAAGAAAAACTAAAGGAGGTATAAGGAGGGATATAAAAGGAAATTGCACTCTTACAACTAATTTGTTGAAAGCAAACAAAAAGACATGCACACCCTATACACAATGTGGAATTAAAGATTCCTCATGAAATAGAAAACAAGTAATAGCCTTGAGTTTCAAAGTGCTCAAAGGCCTATTCAAAACATGATCCCTCATGAAACACAAGAAGTAGGAACTTGTGGAGGAGCTCACTCAAAAAAACACTCATAATTAAACTAAATCATTATCCTATCAAAAATACAAAGATGAAACAACAAATTGAGAATGACAAAATGACAAAAGAAAAAAAAAACCACAACAAAAAGAAGATTGGTGTATTGTTGCAATTCAAAATAAATTAAAATGGTAGGACCATCTATATGATGTGATTAGCTTGTTCTACAAGAATTAGCTAAGATTGCCAAGTGTACAAAAATATTCACCTCAAAATTTAGATGAGTGAAATGAACAAATCTAGAAAAAAAGAAAAAAAGAAAGAAAGAAAAACTACTGATTGCAAGCTAGTGAAGCTTTATTGCAATCTCTAGTTAATAATGTCATTACGGCTATTCCATTTTTTATTCTTGTGGGGGGTGCATTCTAATTGCTACAACAATCGTGAGAATAATGGCAATGGTAGAACAATCAAACTGAGGCAAAGTCATTATTTGCATAATTTGTGAAACACTTGAGATAAAGGGGCGTTTTCTTGGGTATGTTATGAAATAGTGAAACGTTAAAATAATATTTTATTAACTAGAAATATTTGAAAAATAATTTATTTATATTCTTATATTGAATTTTAAGTCCACCCTATTCATCTTTAAATAAATTATATAATTCACTTCCTCATGGATTTGTTCTACCTTATTTTTTGGTACATTGTTTGAAAAAAATTGGAAGTGATTTCCATGGGATAAGGCATGTAACCAATACAAGTTGACGGTGACAAACAATAGGGAGGCATGAAAGGAAGTTGAAAACAAAACTATTTGTCATCGTCACCTATTCTATGCTATCTAGTCTACTACCTGGACTAAGGCACTTAGACTCATTACCTAACCTAAGCTACACTACCTACCTACTAAGATTCATCATCCACTTTGATGTAGTAATGTCCTTCATCCTTAGGTGGTACCAGTGTAGGTGCTGGTTCACCCAAGGCGGCATTCCAGTAGGGATTTCACTAACAACTCAAAGTGAATTTCCTAATGAAGTGCAGAGCTTGGAGGACTTGGGGAAAAAATTGCAAAAAATGGTTCAATGAGTCCAAGGACAAAAACCTGGAGAAATAAAGAAAAGACAAAAGGTTCAAGCTGCCCACAAATTTAAATTTTTTTTGGGCTGGCCAAGACCTTAATTTCTTATCCAGTCTGCCAAAATGTCTACTATTTTGTGGATGTTCATCTGTTGTGAAATTTCAATGGATGAATGGATGAAGTTCTATTGATGAAATTTTATATGTACAAATTTTCATGGATGAAAAGCTGAACTTTCATGGAATAAAGTTTATAAAAAAAATCATAGTTGCTAGAGAAGGAACATTTGTGGGGGTCATGGCCTTCAATAATGAGCCATTTGCATCAATGGCAAAATTAAAGATCAACTTTTCATCCATGAAATTTCCATAAAATCTCATAATAGAATTTCATCCATTCATCCATGGAAAATTCACAAATGATATTTCGTGGACATTCAGCCATGGAATTTGGACATCTAATGCAATAAAAAGACTATGCCATGGATTCAATAAATTGTAGATGATTTTTTGTGGTTGAAATTTATTTCATCCTAAAATTTCCTGAATTTTCACGGATGGACTTCCATTCCATTTATTTCATCCTAAGATACGAGGTCTTCTACATTTACAAATGCCATCAAAGACATCAGAAAAGCTGTGAAAGGCACAAAATGAAGATGGAGATGATAGAGAGTACTCAATCTGAGATGCTTTGAAGTAACCTAGCTTGACACTTGCATGTACAATGGCCATAATTTTCTTAGCATCCAATTGTGTGCTCATTGGATTTTAAACATAGAGGTTGTAAAGAAAGATGTCACTTAAAGACTAGGTTGTTGAGGGCTTCAATCATTATGTAGTCCGTCAAAAAAAAATTGTTTCTCATTTCTTGCACAATGTGCCACATGTTTGTTTATACAAGGTCCCAAATGGGTGTAATATATAGATTCCTTTCACCACAATCAAAGTGTTTGTTTGTTTCTCTTCAAAATTGCTCACAAAATTGGAAGCAAACTTAAGAGGATAATATGCAAGTGAGGAAGCATGTGGGTGAAAAGCAAAACCAATGGGATTGTGAATAGGATAGAATTTGAAAGAGTTGTGAACCATAATCATTGGACCAAGAAGTTGCCACCTGTGTTTTTTTTTTTTCAAATTCCTCAAGTAGGTGCACTGGCTAGGATCCTCAGCATTAATTAGCAGTAAATGGCGACTGTCCTGGTGGGCTAGTAGATCTTTTTTTAAATCCTGCCCACTTTGGCGACCTGCAGGAACACACTGTCTGAATCTGGCGACTTCTAAGTTCTTTTGGTCAAGATATGGCGAATTTGTTAAAAAAATCTCAAAAATCCCTTTGTTGGATTCGCCAGCCCCCCGCCCCCCACCTTTTTTTTTGTCGCCAGGTTGCGAAAATTCGCCAAAAAAAAACACTTGTTGCCACATTGTTTTGCCATGCATGATTTTGTTTTGAAAACCTGAGAAATTTCATAGTGCTTTTGGACACCACCTTATAAGTTATATCCATGGATATAACCCTAAACCCTAAACCTGGGATAACCCTAAACCCTCCAAGAAAAGAGAAGGGATCTTTACACCTGCTCCATAAGAGCGAGAGGGAAATTATGTGTACTTATTTACATTTAAAATCCGCCTTCTATGATGGAGTAATAACCTTGCCTCTCCTATGTGATCATCTATGTATGTGTAAATTCACAATAACATTCACCATATGCTTTATGATGGGTAACGCCCATGGATGATGGACATGCCCAAAATGCCATGTCCCACTGCACTGCTGCCCGTCTTAGGCCCCTTGTTTTGTGAATGCACCGCCCAGGAGCTTTAGCCTACACATAACACTATTTCAACATTCTTCCAGCGATATTACTACCTAAATGTCAACTTCCCTTATTTTCAGCTCTTTATTTGGCTGAAATTGTAGACAGAAGACTCCTCATGGCTGAAAAGATGACTCTTGGGACATCTCATACATTTCATTCCTGCTAGCAAAACCTGAATTTCAGTAAGTTGGTGTAGGGTAAAGCACATGGTGAGTGCATTCCCAAAAGGAGGCCTAGGATGGCCTGGCCCAAAGTCCAGCCCAGGATGGCCTACCCCAAAACCCGGAAAAAGGCCATTAAGTTAAATATAGCCTTGGGTGAACCACCACCCTCATGGGTACCATGGTGCAAACCAGTGTTAGATGGTTTTGTACTTTTATGAAGAAACTCTGGTCCCACTCCAAAAAAAAAAAATCAGGACTGTCTCAGTTCTGGTTCCACTGGTCTGGTTCTTAAGAAGAATAATTATTTGTTCCAAAACTGAAAATCGGATCCAGTTCGGATCCAGTTCCTATTGACTTGGATCTCATAACTCAAACCAGAACTTATATTGTTGTAAACAACTACTGTGTTGCTTCCCTCTACTGTTGGTCTGAGGGACAACCTTTTTAGGGTGTGCAAAATTTCGCCAAAAGAGGCTCCCCAGAAAATGTGTCTCCAACCTAAACTTATCCGTAAAGTCAGATGAGTAGAGGGCGAGAACGGCCAGTTTAGGCATAATATGGTGTCAAACGCATAACTGGGAATTAAATTTTACAAAACGAAATGACAAGGGACACAAACTGATTTTCCACCAATTTTGGTGGTAAACTGAGTCTCATCCCCTCTTTCCTTTTTCCTGAGCGCCACCAGTACTGCTACACACATTTTCGCTGCTCTTACCTCCATTACTGCTACATATATTTTCGCTGCTCCTACCTGTACAACCACTATAATTACTCTTGAACCTTGTGCATTAAATGCTGAGTTTCAGCATTTCATTCTGAGATTCAATGAAATTTAGCATTTCATTCTGAGATTCAATGAAATTTCCTTACTTTGCGGATATCAATGAAAGCAGTGTTTTTTTTTCATTTTCTTATGTGACACAGGTGGCGATCATCCCACAAGAGATTTAGATTGACTGACAGTGATCCCACAGAAGGTTTAGCCTTAATGGCGAAAATACTTAAGAAAATTGTCAGAACAGTGAAAACTAGCAGAAAAACTGCCTTACGCAGTAAAAATCTGGCAAAACTTCCTTTGTCATTGGATGCAACCTGGCACCTTAAAGCTCACTCAATTACAGCGTCTGGCGATTTGGAGCTATAAATTCCTGCTGTGGTGGTTGCGCCTCCCCAGCTGAGGATGAAATTTTGCCCCAGTTCGCCAGAAAAAAGAACACTGACTGAAAGAGGGGACAAGGGGTGAAAGAGGGCCATGGTGAACCAGCACCCACCAGCGCACCATGAAGGATGAATGATGACTGGTCAGGAAACAGTTTTCTGTTTTGTTCCAGTTCTTTAGCTAACCATGGTGGTTAGCTCATTTGCTTGTAGTAAAAACAACCCTTAACTATGTACAAACCACCTAGTTACCTAGTAATTATCTATTTTCTTACCTATCTACCTATATATGAGACCTATTTCTTGCAAAATTGGTTGTTACCAAGGTGTAACCATATACTAACCCAGTTAAGGTTCATCTACAACTGAGTAATGACAGGCATCTAGTGGATGGTCCCGCAGGCGGGTGCTGGTTCATTGTGGCCAATGACACCTAGCCATACAATGCGAAGTTTCGTAGATATTAGAGTTATCCGTAAAGTAAGAAAAACACAGTACCAGAACCCTGAGTTTGGTCATACACAGGGTGCGATTGAAAAAAAAGTTGCAAAAAAGTACATTAGCATTCAATGGGGGGTGAAACTCAGAAAACCATCAATTTTGGTAGTAAACTGAGTTTCATCCTGTCTTTCCTTTTTCCTTGGCGCCTCCACTGATGCTACATATATTTTCACTGCTCGTAACTGTACAACTACTATAATTAGTCTCGAACTTTGTGCATTAAATGCTGAGTATCAGCATTCGTACTGAGTTGGAGCATTCCATACTGAGATTTATTAAAATGTCTTTACTTTGTGGATACCACTGAAAGAGGGGATAGGGGGTGAAAGGAGGCCCAAAGACAGGGTGAAGACAGGGTTACTTTACGGATAAGTCTATTGTCAAGTCTCTCACTATTTATAGAGACATCATGTCTTGTTTGTTGGCCCACGTAGGGTCCAGGCATAAGACAGACGGAATCCAAGATTTTAATAAGAGTTAAAGAGTACTCAAAGGACGGTTCCACATTGCCAATGGGAACCACCCGGTCTTTGGTGGGCATTTACTTAGGCCCTAAATCTCCACTTGTTACAAACCTAGTTCTTTAATCGCAGTTACATTTTAAATAATCCCAATTGTTTGTTAGACTTACTAGGTTACTACAGTTGAGATAATGTTGCAACTTGGTTTTCTTAATTTGGTATACTTAGGGCGACTTTAGACAAGGGCCCCAGGTCCAGGGACCAATGAATTCAAACAATTTTATCGGTCGAAAGCTTTAAATTGGTCCCAAGGCCTTTAAAAGAGGGTCCAAGACCAAAAACTGGCAAATTGAGGCTAAACCTACATGGCATCTGCTTTGGAGGGAAAATCAATTGGTTCAAACCAAAAAACAGTCCTAAAAGGAGAGCTCCTGATTTTGGAGAACCAAGAATCAGGCTGGGGACCAAAGTGCGGTCCAACTCAAGGATTCAATTTGCTTCAAATCCGTCCAAATTGGTTCCTAGGAAATCGGACCCTGGAACCCTGTCGAAAGTGGTCCTTAATTCAACTGCACTTTATTGCTGTACCTACAAAACTACTTTTGACAATATTTTGGCCAGTACATTTGGTTTCATTTTGGAGTTGACAACAATGGAAATGTTGAAGAAATAATCTATTTTTGACGAGAATACACATTGCAAGGACTGTTTTTTTTTTCAACAATTTTTGTAAATTTTGGACCGAAAAATTGGGATTTTTTTGGAAAATATTTCTTTCTGGTGTAAATTCAACTATTTTTCTAATTTTTGAGGAAAAATTCTATTTATTATATCAATTCTATTTTATAATATTAAAAATCCCTGATTGCAACATGCTTTTTTTTTGGTGTGAGTATCCCAAGCATGTATACTGACTGCATTACAAGGTCTTTGTTGTCAACATAGTGGCATTTTGGAATAGCCTATCATTGTATTGTCTATCAAACCAACCAAGGAACAAACAAGCCCTATTCTAAGATGTAGGTGATTATCATACTACCTTTACCATTTCGGCAACAAACTGCCAAATATTTAATTAAATTTGAAATCTTAACTTCAGCATTTGGTTTTTTAATTTTGAAAATTTTGGCAGGTAATGGTTATAAGTAACAATAAGCTAAATGTTGTCATTGTTATGGAATTGTCTAGTGTGTTTATACTACATTAGTTTTAAGTCATTGTTATTGGAGGTTTGTGATTCAAAATTGTGGAGAGTTTGGAGCTTTTTGATTTTATTAAAAATTTTGCACAAATAATAAATAAAATTTCAAAAGTTTGAAAGAAAGAAAAATAATTTATGCCAAAATGATAAAGGTACTACGGCAATTGTGAAAGATTTCTTTCACTTTTTCAATTGTACTTCAATGTGATCAACAAAATCAAAGCTTTATTCAAATTCAAGTGGCCATTCTCCAAAGATTGGACTTCCTAGAGGATGGCACTCCCAAACTCCATAGTGGATTTCAATTGCCTCCATTTTTCCTTGTACATTCTTCAACTCAACCAAAGTTTTGAAATTGTAGTGATCATTTGTTCTAACAACATTAAATAAAACATGTAGTATTTCAAAAGATTTCATCCACTTGATTATGAGGATGGAATTAATGGAATGGATAGTGCGGATGCAAGTTGTGTTTGAATGGGATTCTTGGAAATTGAAACTCGAAAATGCATTCCGTAATTCTTCAACAATCAAACAAAGGGGTGAAAAGTTTGAAATCATTAGGATAATATGACACATTTCACATACACTTCTCAATCATTTTTAATATGACACCTAAATCACATAAATAAATAAGATGGTTAATACAACTTTAAACCAAAATTGAATAGATTCAACCATGACTTGGACTCCTATGAAAAGCACCATTATCTTTATAATATATTTTGCATGTACCCATGTAGATTGCAAAATTTAAGCAAGATTCCATTGAAAAGTCTTCTTTCAAAATTGGATGCTACTTCATTAAGCAAAATTTCCAAGACTTCCAAGTCCTAGTTTCAAAATTAAGACATTTTGGTGTCTAACAAAGTTCATGTCCCAAAAATTTGGAGTTTCATAACTATTAAAGACATTAATCAGACCAAACATGTGAGTACACCATATAGTCCTCATTAAGAACATTTCAATTTGATGTTAAGCTTTTCAATTAAACATTGTTTTCTTTTCCAAATGGACATAATTCCTAAAAAATAGCTACTTTTTGAAAATGTGAGCCCAGTTTGTCATAGCCCTTTTCAAAATGTTTGTGATTAATTAAAGAATGTATTCAATTTGAACACAATTGCTCTCACCAAGCTTTGACCCAACTTGATTTGAGACTACATTGTAGTTGTAGTCCCCAAAGGCGGAATGCAACTTGGGAGTCATAAAAAAATTTCATTTTGATTCCCAAACATTCACCTGATCATTTGGGTGAGGGTTTCATCCCCACCATGTTTTAAGTTTCTTTCAACATGTTTCCTTGTCTATGCACCAAGCCCAAAGCCATAGTTGTGACATATTAAAATTGATCATGAGCCCAAGTTAAGGTCACGATGTTGTGGTGTTTTACAATTTTTTGGATTCGTAACTCCCCATAAAATTGACCTATTAGGACATTAGATTTTTTTTTATAGCCCTCCTAAATATATTTCCCACGTCATGTGAAGTTATTCAATTTGACACAATTTCCTTTCCAAATCAAATTCTAAATCATGTCACCTTGGTGTATTGCAAATTTTTGGGCCTCATAACTCCTTATAAATGTAATAGACTAGGATTATTAGATTTTATTCTTTTGATTTCATCAAGAACTTTCCAAAGTTGTTTGAAGTTTCTCAATCATACACAATTCTTTCCACTTTGATTGATTAATAATCATGTTGGTACTTTGTGTTTTGATTTTTCAAATAACTAAAATATCATTCAATTATGTTTTTAAAATGCAAAGCCATCACCTATAACTCTCATTGGAATCTTTCAAATGATACCAAGATCATTTAATTGAAACATGTTAAATTTTCAAACATCATTTAAAAATTTGAAAACTCATTTTGAATGTTGTAACTTTAACCTTGGGCTCATGATTAAAGTAATATAAGACAAAGGAAAACCAATAAAGAGGAAAGCCATGTCATGCACCCCTACATGTTCATTATGTGATCTTAGTGGTAATTTCCAATTTGCAACATTGAAATTCAAAACATAGGACATGTTCCCTAGTTTTCTATGATTATGACAAGGGCACAAAATCTCCAAGATGACTAAAATGAGTTGATGCACTTTATAAATAACCTTCAAACAACTTGATCGCACAAAACATGTAGGGAAAAAAAATTAACTATGCAATTTGAATGGATATCAAATTTGAAACTCATCATGAACTCACATAGATTTCACCATGGATTGAACCCATGAAGAAGGAAATATTCTACATATAATATATTGTGTAGTTCCCATGGGGAATACATTGAAATGAAAAGGATTCTAAGGACTCGCAAATCCATTATTAAAAATAATTTTCCCTCTGAATATCTCACAATTTTGGAGTTTCATAATTATTAGATAGTTAACCAAATTGAACATACGAGTATACCATCTTGTAGCTTGTAATCATGTATTGATGTCTTCAATTATAAGCCACTTACTCCTCCAATTCAACTTTTAAATGATTGAAGTGTTTTTTTGGTAGTTTGTGTTTAACTTTTCAAGTGGATATAACTTTCAAGAAACAAGTATTTTTTGGGAAGGTGAGACCATTCACTTTTAACTCCCCTAGAGATCTTCCAACAATCCCAATATCATTTTCTTAACCTTATTTTTAATATCAAAATATCTAGAGGAATTCTAATTCCTATATTATAAATTCATGTTGGGAATCCTCAAAAAAAATTTCTTTGATATTCAAACATTTCCATTTTCCCAAGTGAATATGGCATTATCGTTGAACTAAACCATGTGTTGGATTTGCATTCATTTCAATTTTTTATTAAGGTTTTAATTTAGCTTTATATTCCAAAAAGGACATTCATTGTGAGGGATTGTGTCCATGGTGACCACACCATTTTGCAAATAAAGTTCAAAAATCATTTAATTACAATTGTGTTGCAACTACGTCTTTTAAAGTGCAACTTCTATGCAACTACATTTTATAAATGCGTGATTTAATAAATAAATTTTCATGTTAGAAAATAAACTAGTTGTTCGATAATTGCACCATAATTCTAAATGTGTTTCATATATGATAATTTATATGCATTGTATTTACATATGTAGTTAATTATGTTTGACTTTTTAAGGAATTGCATTGTAATTGTATTGTCATGCACGCCCATGGTTTCATACATGATGGCCAATTACAGGCATGCCCATCATGCCTTTTAGGGTTAATGTATGGTCTTAGGTGATTATACGCTATTAGGTACTTAAGGTTTCAATTTGTTGGCGGCTATATAAAAGGCCAAGCCTTTCTTTTCTCTTTTTAATTTTTTTAGAATTCCTTTGTCAAGAGAGTTTCCTCCATAGTCAGATTGGATTTCTAGATGCTCATGGCGGCCACCATCTACATACATTACATGTTCTTCCTTCTTTGTAATTCAATTTTAGAAAAACTCTACTTTTTGTTGCTTCATGTTAAAAGCAATAGATTTTTTGTGCCTTTAAATTCTTGAATTATTGCTACTGAAGGCAGTGTAAGTTGTTATTAGTGTTGCTATTGGTGTTGCTGGAGGGAGCTTGTGTTGTTACATTTCTGCTAACCAGCAGAATAGGTTTCAAACTTCCTCCCCCCTTCTTTTTTTCTTTCTTGATTTCTTTCTCTCTCTCTTGCGTAGAGACACATGAAGAGGCGATCTTGAAACTGCTGAGTAAAAAAAATAAAAAAATTGCTTTTCCACACTGCGCTGTTGGCCATCGTTGTAGCGCATTACTAGCCATTGTCGCATCATCGTAGCATTGCGAGCTGCAGCGCACTATTGGCCATTGTCACATTGCTGTAACGCCGCAAGTTGCAACATGTAACCGACCATTGCCATAACATTACGAACTGGAGTGCGTTGTTGGCCATCGCCATAGTTTTGCGAGTTGTAGTGCGTTGTTGGCCATCGCCATAGTGTTGCAAGCTACCGACGATCGTCGCAGGGCTGCAAGTTGTCGGCCATCATTGTAGTGTCATGATCTCCTGGCCATCACCGTAATGTTGGGAGCTGTAGTGCAGTGCCATGAGCTACAACACGTTGTCGACCATCGCTATAATGTCAGGAGTTGTAGTGTAGCACTGCGAACACAGCCGCCCGCCATTGTTGTAACGGCGTTTGAGCTATGTTCGTTCGACATTAGTCGGATTCTTGGGGACTTCTAGTCGAACCCTCGTGGGACTTCTGGTTGGACTCTCGTTAGATTTTTAGTGGGACTTTTGTCAAACTTCTGGTCAAAATCTCGTCGGACTTTCATTGGACTTTTGTCGGACTTCCGTTCGACGTCTGTCCAAGTTTTGTCAGACTCTTGTTCGACTTTCGTCCAACCTCCATCAAACTTTCATCGAACGTTTGTCCAATTTTCGTCGGACGTCCATCTGACTTTCATTCAATTTTCATTCGACATCCGTTCGAATTTCGTCTAACTTTTGTCTGATTGTCGTCTTGCATCCTGCGTTCTACCATCCTATGTCCTATTATTTTGCCATATTGCCTTTCCATCCGATGTCCGTTTGACTTCCGTCCAACCTTCGTTTAGCCTTCGTTCAATGTCCATTTAACCTTCGTCCGATGTTTGTCTATCACTAGTCATTCTTGACGACAGACCGTATTCTTCAAATTGTACGTTGTGTTCAAACTTTGTAGCTAGTGTTTTGTATTAGTACAAAATTTGGGGCATGGGACAACACCATGTCCTCAGATGATGAGAGCACTACCACTCAGCCAAAGGCCAGGTATTAGCTACGAAGTAGCACATAATCCTTTGAACCGATTTTTTAAAATTCATAATCTTCACGACGGTAGTAGTAAGTATCTGTAGCACCACCGTCATCCATTAAAACTCGTACTAGGAATTCAGGTTTAAGTTACATTACATCAACGGTACATCAGAGTCCATTTGGAAGGGCTCATTAGTGGGGTACGCATGTTGCCACACCGGCTTTCACACCATCACTGTATATTCCGTTGCAAGTAATTACCTTTACACCCATATACACCATAGAGGTTAGTAGTTCCTCTGGGAGAATTGAGAAATTTAGCAAAAGGCCATGTACTATTTCTTTGAGGGAGTTCAAGGCAACTTTCTCAACTGTGATCTGTGAATTGGAACTCAAGTATGGCGCTAATTACACCGAGGCGTTCACATTGAAGCAACTGGCCCGTTATGTGCACTATGAGGCATTGGATGTCTACGAGTAGCATTCTCCAAGAATTTCGGGTGTCGCCAAGATCTCCAATCCAACTTATGCCATAGCCATTACCACCGCCTCTCAAGCTGCACTACAAGCTACCATTGCACATCATGGACTATGCCCAATAATCCAGATTTGATACCTATTTTAATAAACTTTTCTCCTCAACAACTCATTGCTGCTACTACAAATATTCCTCCCACCATCGATGCACAAGCTTTTGCTAATCGAGTGGGGGAGTTTTTTTAAGTTCTTGAATTAGAATTTTCGATTAAGAGTTTTGAAAAAATTCTACAATTTGCCATTTTCTCTTGGCAAAAGGATGAAACCCTTCAGATGCTTTAGAGGAAATTTTTCAAGCTTAAAGAGGATACTCAAAGCATCACAAACCTAGAAGCTGCCCATTGGTATCTTCATTCATTAAAAGGTACTCCGACATTCCATGCGGAGGTCTTGCAACGAATTTTTGCAGAATTTGGAGACTCGTAACTTTGTTGGATGTGTACAATATTTTTGAAAAGCTAGAACTGGCTCATGCACACTATGAGGCTAATACTATGAGGCTTCCTTCACGTTCAAGGCTTTAGCCTCCACCAGTTGCGCCAACCAGATCATCACATTCTTCTTCAAGGGTTAAAGAAGTGCACTAGGTTGCACCCATCCTACCTTCTTACAACTACTATGACAATCCTGCCCACAAAGTAAGTGAGTGCAATATTCCTTCTAAGGATTTCTTTTGTGATTACTGTGGGAAAGAGGGACATTAAGAAGTTGTTTGTTTTGTTAAGTTCCCGAAAAGGAAACAATTTTGATTACCACTGCAAAATCTTCTAACATCTTTCGCTATCCTTCAACCAAAAGCCAAGGCACCTCAGCCTTCCACTCAAGTTTTCCCCACCAAGGGTAATTTTAGTAAGAATGCTAAAAAGAAGGAGCACAATGCTGACAAAAGGGAGGTGCTTCAAGCCCATGCCACTGAAGTTCAAACTTTGCAAAATGAACTCGAATCATTGAGGGCCCAACTTGTTAATCTAAAAGGCAAGTCCTCCCAACTAGCTAGTCATGCCCAACGTGTACAAGGTTCAGGATCACAAGAGGGACCTCCTAGGTCGTTCTATGGCCTCCCACATGATGCCATGCTTGGGGAGTATGTTCTTTCCAGTGCACACAATTGTAATTTCACACCAGAATTTGCTATTTCTTTTTGCCCTTCGTATGTTGCGGCATAAGAGGCTAGTGTGCCACCTAGAGTTTTTGCCACTAGGCAGGTAATTCAGACTAATGGGCTCGCATCTAGTTCAAGTCCTATTACCAGGGCTAGAGGAGTTCGAGCAATCATGCCACAATCTTTTCGTCCTTTCAACACAAAAGAAGAATGCAACTTGTTGGCGAGGGGGAAGAAACTACTACACCACAAGCTATTAAGGCATAAAATTCATGTGTCCCAGGAGTACATGTACATCAGGAAAACACACAATTTTCCACTGATCAGCTTATGGAATGCCAACTTCAAATGCGTGAAGTGGTGCAAAAGCTTGTGAATACACTGTTGTTTAGTTTTCAAGATTTGAAGCTAAGCACCAGGGACATAATTACAATACTAGAGGATACCCTGAACATTACATTAGGTCCTCTACCAATCCCTGATCCACATGCTATAGAGGTCCCATCCAACACCTTGGAAAGACATTCAATTGGTTCACGTGTTGCAAATGGCATTCGTAATTTGGTCATTAGTTCTAGCATGACTAAACTAGTGGGCTTTCCTATTTCTGATTCTAAATTCACATATTAGAAGGGAGTTAAAAACACCTCACTTGTGGATTTGTTACTCAACAAAGGTGTTGTGGATAACCATTATTTCCACAAAGGCTCTCATTCATTTCTGAAGGTGGTGTCTAATGAGAAAACTTCCATCGCCACTGGAGTTGCCATTGTCGACAATATTGGGTCAGCAATCCAAGTGGGAGGACATACACTTAGAGTGGTACTTCTTGATACAAGTGCCCAACTAGTGATTCTTGGAGTTCAATTCGCCAAGAAGATGGGCATGCTTGACTTTAAACTATGAAAATCTATGTGGCAGATTCGCACCGCTAGTGGGACCATAGAGGAGGTATTTGGGAAAAGCTCGGATTTGATTACATTTAACTTCAATGAAGGTACAAATCAGGAGCTTTGCTTACATGTCAAATGTTTAGTCACCAATGCCATTAGTTATGATGTGCTCATTGGGTAGGAAGCCCTATTTCCACCAGGTTTCACAATTGACAACTGGTTTGAACATGCGTACTACCGAATGGATTAGGAGACTAATGACCACCATTTGGGATACATACCTTTTGATTTACATGGGAACCATAGTCCTAAGGCTCACCATTGTATGCTCAAGGAAGCACACACTATTTTTTACATCCAATAAGTTAACCACAAGTGGATAGAGGGAGATGAAGAGGAAACAGCTTACGCCCAAGCTACTGAAAGCTTGAAGGTGGTTTCCTACTGACATTCAACACAGACCAGAGGTTTTATAGAGGTTCAAAGCAGCCCACGAGGTTTTGGTCAAAACTCTGTCTAGTTTTGAGAACATGGAGAACCATGGTGAACCAATTAAGCCAGTACTTTGTCAATTAATCGCCTAGACACCACCTAAGGAAGGGATTACATTACTAGAGCTTTTTGGTGGTATTGGTATAGGTCTCGAAGCCCTACTATAGTTAGGGATGGTGGTTTGGAGGTATTTCTACATAGGCATTGATCTTATTGCAAGGCAAATGGCGACATCGAGAATGATGGAGTTCACAGCTAGATTTTCACAACAGTTTTCAACCACTGCATGGAAGGCCGGTTTCACTTTCTTGCCCTTTGACATACAACTAATTCAAAAGAAGCCTATGGAATTATTTGGCCTCGTGGACCTCGTCATTTCAGGTTGGGAGTGTCAAGGATTTTCAGTGGCTAGATTTGGAAAAGGCTTGAATGACACAAGATCCGGTCTTTTCATGGACATGGTATGATTGATCACCTAAGCTCAATCCATTTTTCCTACACTTGGTTATGTAATTGAGAACACCCCTTCTTAGCTTGACCAAAAGGAGAAAGTCCAAGAGCATCACACACTGGTCAAACATTACCTTGGAGAGCCCCTTGTACTTGATGCAACACAATGCGGTTCCTATGCGCACCGGTTGCGTAATTGGTGGAACAACCTGGCACCACTCTCAGTTCTACAGCTGGCTCTGAAATACACCATAAGAGACCCTAACCTGTAAGTTTTTCACATATTGGATGATTAGAGCTATTGCCAACTAGTTACAAGGCAAGAGAAACCTCCTTGGTTTCTCATAAATGTAATAGGAAAACCAAGAGGTGCTTGGCCCACCTTTGTTTCCTTCCCAGGAGCACACGCCTTTCAAGGGGATGGACCATGCCTAGTGTATTGTCATGCTTTAGCCACTTGGGATGAACCAAGCCCAAAAGAAAGAGAAAGGGCTATGGGGTTCCAAGTTAGCACTATTAGTCACACTAAGGTGACTAGATTAGAGCGTAACGCTCTACTAAAGAGAAGCATGGACATGAACTCCCTTACATGGTTGTTGGTAACATGTGTATTCTTTCAAATGTACACAACACTAACACTGATTTAATCAGCTTGTAGTTCTGGCGATGTGATCACATGGCACCTTGACTAAGTACATTTACCTATTTTCAACACTCTACATTTCACTCTTAGTGTTGGGGGGGAGGAGGTACCATGTAATTTGACTCAAGTTGTGTCTGATACACCTGGAGGTACTTCAGTTTCTAGAGAAACAATTATTACCTTTTACAAATCTGCGTAGTTGGATAGTGGAAAACCCAATACACCAAGTTCTTCAAACACATTTTCCAATTCCATTCCATGTGTTTCCAACTACCTTTTCATTATGGGTTACCAGCTCACCAAGAAGGAAAGAGACCAGGTCATAGATTTGTTAATTAAGTACAAGAATGTGTTCGCATTCTCAATGAAAGACTTAGGTAGGTGTAAGACCATGCAGTTCTTTATAAACTTTACAAATGAGACACCCGTCTATCGGAGGAGGCATAGGTTGAGCAAGCATGAGTGGGAACTAGTAGATGAAAGATCCAAAGAGCTCCATGAAGTTGGTCTCATTCAGCCATCAAGTTTTGATTTCGCAGCCAAATACGGCCCTTGCTGTTGTATGGGCCGTCATACATTTTAGGCCCTATCTTTATGGCACCAATTTCATTTTGTATACCGACCATCAGCCTATCAAGTGGTTGATGACCAATGATAAGCTTACTGGTAAGTTAGTTCGTTGGGCATTTATACTTTAGGAGTATGAGTTCAAGGTTATTCACCGACCTAGTATTACACATTAGAACGCGGATACCATGTCATGGAAACCCCTCATTACCTTTGAAGATTTCTTAGAAATCAGGCAAGACTTCGACTAAATTCCAACAATACATGTATTTGATGCATTTAGTTATTTTGCACTAGTACAATGTAACTTGGTTGAACATCCCATTATGGATATATGGGAAGACTTGGACACTTTGAGGTTTCTTCAACATGGGGAATACCCTCCCCAAGTTACATCAAGTCAGCAGGATCACATACAACAATGGTCCAAACATTACTCATGACGAGACAATCACCTCGTCTGATGCTTACCACAAGGCGACAAAGTGGTCCCTCCACCACACGAACGGTTTGGTCTTATTTAAAAGGTATATTCAGAGCTTGGACACTTTGGAGTTAAACGTATTTATAGCTTTCTCACTCCTCATTACCATTGGAGAGGCATGTATGCTCAAGTCCGAGACGTCATTGCTAGGTGTGAATAATGTGATAGATTGAGAATTTACTTCTCCTTTCGATAGTTCACGCTTTCTCCACTCCCTATTCATGGCATGTTTTATCACTGGTCATGTGATTTAGTTGGAGAGTTACCATAGACCTCCAGGGGTAATGTCTACATCATGATTATGATTGAACATTTTTCAAAGTGGGTCGAGCTTGTTGCATTACCAGACAAGTCATCACACAACACCAGCCAGGCTTTCTTATAACAAGTTCTAAGTAGGTTTGGGGTTTGTGTTGAGTGCCTTACTAATCAAAGATCAGAATTCAGGGGAGAATTCCAAGACCTACTTGACCATGTTCTCATTGACCATCGACGGATCTCAAAAGATCATCCCCAAGCTGATGACCTTGCAGAAAGGATGGTTCAGACATGCAAGAAGGGACTTCAGAAGATTTGCTTCACTAGGAACAAAGAGGATTGGGACTTGGCCCTCCCTTACATCGCCATGGGTTATAAGATGTCCAAACACGCCTCTTTGTCTCATTTGTCTCCTTATTTTCTACTTTTTGGGAGACATCCCATTCCACCTTCTTCCATTGTTGTTCAAATGGATTAGGTTGTGGACTTAGACTTTCTATCCATTTGGGCTAGGGTCATCGCAGATAGGGTTGCTCTATTCAAGAGAGTTATGCCCATGGCCATGGAAAACTTGTCCATTGCACAACATCAAGACACCTTATGGTATGCACACACACGAGGTGGCAGTTACAAACCTAAGGTGAAACAATTTGATGTTAGTGATTTTGTGTATCTCCAGTGACAATCTAATAATACTTTAAACACTTCTTCCGGTCGCACTATCTTGAGGATTAAGGTGATCAGGCCTTTAGGTGTGTTGGAGTTGCAAGGAGTTGATAGACACACAATTCAAGATCACTCCAAAAACTGTGCACCTTACCACTTGCCGAACTTGGATCCTACCATCATCACGTCGATTTGGATTCCTCCACGTGATTATCCATGTCAGGTATGTTAGAAGACAGATGATGTTGATTAGATGTTACTTTGCAATAACTGTAATGGTGGATACCATCTTTTATGCCTCAAGCCGAAGCTCACTCAAGTTCCCATTGGCAATTGGTATTGTTCATCATGTTTTCCTGCAGCACCTTGATTTCTATTTAGACCATGCCACATTTTTTTCGGCTCAAATCTAGGGTGGAATACATGAGAATTTCATCTCAGCCTCCTCTTGTGCATTGTATATATATGTGCGTGCATCTCTTTTTGATTGAATAGTTTCTACCTTTGATTAGTTTTAGTCTTTTTGTTTAGTAGAGTTTATTATGGATTTATACCCTTACGACATCGTATGTCACGACACTACATGTCACGACAGTATAAGCAACTAAGTGAAGATTGTTAGAAACGAGTTACACATTGAACAACTTTTTACAACTAGTATATAACTTTCATACACGTGATTACGCCATGTCTCCACATTCTTAGTGTCCATGGGGTACAAGTTTAAAATAAATAAAAATGAAAACAAAATGATTTTGGAATGGTTCAACCAATGTTGGGGTGATTCTTTCAATTTTTGTAACATTAAAGGTTTTCAAAAAATGGTTTTCTAGCTGATTTTTTGATTTTATCATATTTTTGAAAACCACGGTTACTTACCAAAATTAGTTTTTGAATTTTTTGAAAAAAAAAAAAAATGAAAATTGAGTTGATAATCCATGGGTATCTATCCTTTAATTCCAAAAATGATGGAGAAAAATTGAAAAGCCAACTAATTTTTTAATTTTTTGAAAAAAAAATTCAAGTTGTGAAAATTCACTAAAAAGAAAACATGCTAATGTTTTAGAGTGAAGGAATGCTTAAGCCTTTTTACTAGTGAATTTGTTGCATTTGATGTCAATAGGTAATACAATAACATGGCTCTATTGAGAAGTTGGGATTAGTATTATTATTGTGTTTGAAGTTCTTGATCCTTTAGTCCTCATGATGATGAGATAAAGAACATGTTTTTGATTTTCAAAAAAATTTCTTATATTAAAATTAGAGAATTTTACAATAATACCACTTGATAAGATTGGGCTGTGTCATTAACATGAAAGGCTGTTCCCATTTTATTTATGAAAAGGTGATCAATTTGGATGAATTGAGGGAAGAAAATGATCAAACCTAAAAATTGAATCAATGTTGTGAATGTAAATGGTTTTAAACCTATGCTCAGTGCAACTGTGAATGACATAATGGGATTTATTCACACAACACATAAATGTAAATGTAAAACAAATAAACTTACATAGTTTTACATTGCCATGTAAAACAATTTAAAAACACGTAATTTTGAAGGGGTGGTGAGGGAATGTGGGTGTAATGTTTGGTCAAATTCTTTTGGGGGAATGCACCACAAATAATTAAATTAATTAATATGAGTCACAATAGGTACCGAAGCTGTTGTAAAAGCAAGAGCCAAAATCTGTTCATGAGTAAACTTTAAAATAGAAATTCTATTCATGGTATGAGGTGAGGTAGCATGTAACCAGGATGCCTTCAAGAATGTGCACTCAAAATATTTTCCAATAACTTAGCACCATAGTTTGTCCCATTTGCTTAAAATTGTGCACTTTACATATTGTATATAAGTGAGTTGAAGGAAACATTGTCATGATATTATCTTGATAATAAAAGCTTTTATTTGGAGAGTATTAAAAATATTAAACTTTTTATTTGAAGAACCAATCATAGCAACCCATTGCAAAAAAGAAAAAAACAACCAACAACATTGAGTTTAGAATGCATGCATAACTATTTAATATGGATTGCAAATAGGTACAATCACTTAGGTTACATAATAAATACATTGGCACATCTCAAATTGTTTACATGACATCATGTAAATATATTTAACAATCACTTATACTACTAAAGTATAAGTGTACGAAAATTAAATAAACATTACTTGCAATATATATAAGTGTAAGTGTAATGGGTAGGGTCATGTTCCACGGTTTTTATATGCCTATTTACACTTATATACACAACATTAGTAGAGACTCATAAGGCATCACAAAATCAACAATTCATTGCACTTGTTTAATATTTGCCCTTTCGTTCACCCTTGAACAAGGGGGTGAGGGATATATGTTATTACATTTTATACTGACCTTCGAAAGACTCACTTGAATGAACCTCATGAGTCCTAGTAGTTCTGTAGCACTTGAATGCAAATGATGACTAAAGGGTTACCTACTTCTTCTATGCCCTAATGTAGCGACCTACTAAAGACCCACTTCCATAAACTACTACTGACAAGTGGACTTAAATGTTATTTAACTTTTGCCACTGAGTCAATGACTAACTAATAAGTAATATCCAGGTGTCAAATCATTAGTGGCAGTTTCTCACCATAGATATCTCTGTTATACCTAACCAAGGGAAAATCTTATGGCTATAATTGGTAGTGTGGACAGTGGGTCTTGAGAATTTCCAATACTTGGAAGCTATAATAAGTGTAGGGTAACACCCTTGGAGTAGTGGAGTTCCACAACAAAGTATCCCTCTGCCTTGGGTGGGTAGCTTACTTTCAAAACTCTCCACAAGGTGGAGGTGTTGGGAACTCCTGCCCTTCCCCTGAAGGGCAATACTGAGTATACAATTCCACATGATTTTAAAATTAATTTTTTTTCCCATGATAGCCAATGGGTACTAACCAAATATAACAGAAATTTCTTTGAAATACAAGATTTAAAATTAAATTTTTTTTCCCACAATACCCAATGGGGACCAACTGAGAAACACAAAAATTTCTTAACAAAACAACCCCCCTACAAAAAAAAAAAAAAAACAGAATCCAAGTGCATGAGCATCTTGTTTTCAGAAGTGCCCCCCACAGGGTTTTATGATCTGGAAGCATACCTCCAAATACACTAAGAAAAATCTCAGAAGTTTTTAAGCTTTCAATACTTGCAACCCAAGAGTAGAAAGAAATTACATTAAAATACAATACCAACCCAGCTACAAACTAGAAACGACTGTGCATCACAAGTCCGGCCAATTAATAAGTTCAGCCGAATTTTGAGTTAAGAGCGGGAGCAAGGGTACTTACTACTGGCTTGATCTGATGAATAATAACTTTGAAGGTAGCAGCAGCAGAGCAGGGCAGTTGCAACTTGCAGCTTACCAATTGTATGTTAATTAATGATTCCTTGACCGCAACAACCACTCCCTGCTTTATAACTTAATTACAACGCTGCGCAAGGTGCACCCCTCCTCCTCTACATTCGCTGTCACCACCATTATTGTGCTGCATGTGGGGAAGCGAAAAAGAGCCTCTAGACAGGCTTCACCAGCTCACTAATGCGGCCATAATGGTCGTGATCACGGCCCAGAGTGAACCTTCAACCGGCACCAACCAGCGCACCATGAAGGATAGATGGATGGCAAGCAGTCGGGAAACAGTTTTCTGTTGGGTTCCAGTTAACCCACCTAACCATGGTGGTTAGCTCAGTTGCTTCTTTTATTATTACCTACCTACTAACAGCCCGCAAGCAGGTTAGTAAGTAGTTGGTAAAAGTAGCCCTTATAAGTGTATAAATCATCTACTTTCATGGTAGTCATCTATTTTCTTCCCTATCTATCTACATACAGCACCTACTTCTTAAAGAATGGGTTACCAAGTTGAAACCAGATAGTAATTCAGTTGAGGTTCATCCACAAGTGAATCATAATAGACATCCAGTGGATGGTGTACTGGTGGGTGCTGGTTCACTCTGGTGGGTGCTGGTTCAGCTTAAAATCTTTAATAGTTGCATTCTTGCCTCTGTAATGAAATGAAACTTTGTAAAGCTTTAATCAGGGCACCCATCAAATTTTAAATCACTCAAAACAGACTGAAAATGAGAAAGATATGGGGCTGCAAGTAGAGAGAGGTCTACAGCTAATTTTTCAAAAAAATTAAAGCTAACTTTCACTCATCCTCTTGGTGTGTGTTTCTGCTATGCTCCTTTACTTATGATGTGAAAGAACATTTGTGGCCCTCCAGTTTACTTGTCCAATGACACAAAAATCACTCAATTTGGTGGTAAAAAATGAACTTTTAATTTAAAAAATTAAGGCAAATTAAGGTCATGATGTTTCCCAGAAAAATCCCTTGTATGTGTGGAAATCATATTTTTCAGGTCGAAACAATGCCAAAATTCGCCCCAAAAGGAACTGCTATAACTTCGAAGTGGACTACCTAGTAGCCAAAGCAGTGAAGACCACACTGGCTGGAAAACTGGTACAGTTCGGCCAAGGTCCCACGCTCCACGTTTGTAGTATTGTGTAGAACAGGTGCGCGCGTACCCATGATGCGGCAGCGCTCATTTGTTTGAGAGAGAGAGAGAGAGAGAGAGAGGGAGAGAATAAATACTGGCGCGCGCGACAGTTGTGGACCAGCCTAGTGGAGCAGTTGGTACCAGTTGCAGGAGCCCATGCAAAACTTACTAGGTCCCACCAGGCGTCAGTAGAAGAACTGGAAGGAGAAAGCTGTCTTTGTTTTGGTCGTGCCAAAGAGAAGAGTACGCGAGCTCACAGTCAGTAGTGACTACTGGAAAGAGGCGGGCTGGGTATCTCTTCTCTAGCTTGTCAGAATCGAAGAGACAGCAACTTCAGAGTTGCATTAGAGATAGGAGCTGCAGGACGTCCAGCAGCTGCAGTAATCGCCGCGCGTGACGTCCTTGTCAATAAAATGAGATTGCACAGCTCTGGAGCTGGATCAGATGCTGCAGGGAGGAGCTGGAGAAGAAATATGGGAAGAGTCTCGCGCGTCTTGTATGTGGTGGTGATATTAGTGGTACTAACAACGGTGGTGCAATGTGTGGGAGCGGAATCTCTGAAGCGCACCTTCCTGCAGCCGGCCCCAGATTTGATTAAGGAGAATTTTCCGCTCTCAAATTTGACGAGACATGTCGTCGATCGTGTGCAGCTCGCTGACTGCAAGTATGAGACAACGAAAGATGACGATGTGAGTAGTTGTGGGCTGTTTGTTTTGAGGGACATTCATGTGTGCACGAAGCTCTGGAGGTATCATGCCGTCTTTACTGGTGCAATAGCTAGCTTCATGACAGGATTTGAGCAGCTCTCCGTTCCCATGGTCCAGTCCCACGTTACCGTGCAAAAACTAAGTTGCTTGATGATCCTGTGTTATATGATCTCTTGCAGGTGGTTCGTGTTCGGCTTATGCACCGAGATCACCCGGATTCTCCTTTCAGTTCTTCTAGCAGCAAAAGCTTTCAAACGCGGTTTGCCGAGGCTTTGCAAAGGAGTTATTCTCGTGCCGCTTACTTGGGAGAGAAAATGCGAACCCCAGCTTCCGCCAGCGCCCAGAACAAATTTGAAAGCGCAGTCTCGGCGGGCACCGGAGAATATCTCATGTCGCTGTCTCTTGGAACTCCTCCTCAGCAATTCGCTGCAATAGTCGATACTGGTAGTGACCTGAATTGGGTGCAGTGCTTGCCGTGCAAAGTCTGCTATCAGCAGACAACCAGCAAGTTCGATCCTTCGAAATCATCAACATTTCACGCCGTGCCTTGTACGAACCCGTTGTGCCAGGTACAAGTTTTAGGTGCAAATCTACATATGTTGCATACTTCTGAGAGTTAGCCCAGCTGTCTCTTCTCTCAGTTTTGGATTTCCAGCTACATCAGACCTGATGTGCGTGGTGCTCACCTTCTGATCTTCTTACAGGCCCTTCCGGTTCAAGGATGCGCCGATGCAGCCTGCCAGTATGACTACGTATATGGCGATCAGTCGAGCACTTCCGGTGAACTAGCTTTCGATACCATCTCTCTAAGGAATGGCGGCATTCCCGAAGGCATCCCAAATTTTGCTTTCGGCTGTGGACACTCGAACCAAGGCACGTTTGCTGGTGCCGGTGGGCTTGTAGGACTTGGCCAAGGTCCTGTGTCTCTCATATCTCAGCTCAGCTCAACGTTTCCCAATAGATTCTCCTACTGCTTGGTCAACTTAAATGCGGCCGCCACCACCACCAGCGCACTTCTGTTCGGGAATGTGGATGTAGTTGCTGGCGTTCAGTATACTCCTATCGTCAGCAACCCTCTACACCCTACCTACTACTATGTTCAAATGGTGGGTATCAGCGTGGGAGGAAACAATCTTGATATCGCTGCAAGCACTTTTGACATCGACAGTTCCGGCGCCGGTGGAACAATCTTGGACTCGGGAACCACCATTACTATGCTTACTCTGCCTGCCTACGAAGCCGTTTTAACGGTGAGAGACGCATAGGCTGCCAACTAGCTCTACCCATTTGTGTTGTGTTGTTCGTCCCATACACAAATGTTTATTGCATGGAAATCCTCGGCAACATGTCCGTCCCGGCAAGAGGAAGCTGGACATAATACCCAGACATAGAGATTCTATTTTGCTCTATTTTGTGAGTGATGCAGAATGCAACGAACTAGCAGCAACAACAGCATCAGCAGCAAATCCTGTGCTTTGCTATTCACCAGTCCTAATGATTTTCTGATCCTGTTTCTCACGGATGCAGGCTTTCAAGGCACAGATCACGTATCCTTTAGTCGATGGTACTCCATACGGACTGGATTTGTGCTTCGACATTGCAGGTGTTACCAACCCTACAGTTCCAGAAATGTCATTCCAGTTCCAGGGTGAAGCAAACTTCCAGCTCCTTCCTGAGAACCTGTTTGCCATTGTCGACACAGCCAATACTGTGCTCTGTTTGGCTATGGCAGGCAGTGAGGGCTTTAGCATCATTGGCAACATTCAGCAACAAGATCATCTGGTGATCTACGACCGGGTGGCTCAAAGGATCGGCTTTGCTGTCACCACTTGTTAGACATCAAGAAGTTGAGCACTAGATACACACAAAATCTTCATACATCATGTCAATTCACTCTTTCTAGATAAAGAAAGAGTGTAAGGTTTGTGCAAGCAGCAATTCCCAGTCAAGTCATCCACAAAATTTGTGATTAAACTTTTACAAAGTCATTACAACTGTAGCTGCAAATCTCCCTCAGTAGAATTTTGATGTATCAACAGCTAGACAACCCTAACGAATTCATCACTAATGGACCTCTGGGACAACTTTATAATTTACAAGCAGATTTGTTAGCAAAGTAATTACCTCTTGCTACAGAGGTTACAAAGTTGTGTAGTTATCAATGATGTCATTTCATTGCCAGTGGATGTACTTGCAGTTTCATTCATAGTTGGTGTTGGCTGTGGTGTGCATCTCTCTACATACCCAACAAGTGGCCCATCCCTCTAATAGTTCTGTGCTGCATGTCAAGTTAAAGCAATCATGATAAATGATGGAATCTTGATACTGCAGTCAGTCATGTAACTGCAAAACAAATTTGAGCAACAAAGCACAGCTTTGACAATGTGGCTAGATCTCCTGCAATTACCCACATGATTGTTTCTAAGGTCAAGCCAACATTTTTCACAATGTTTTCCACCGGAGACAAGTTTCTTCAATTTCCTAAGAAATTCATATGCCAATTTCCTAACTTTGCTAAAAATTTAGGGTGAGGAAGAATGCAAGGGTGTAAACCTTGCAAGGCTTGCTGATTTGACGTTTAAGGCTTGATGCGCTCTGTAGCAATTTTATTGTTGTTTAACCAGAAGTTTTGTACCTTGCTGTATTCAGTTGCTAACCTTAGGTGAAATTGCAAGTTATTCTTAGTATTTTGTTTTCCAAAGTCTTGTTTCCTTAAGAACTGATGGAAATTCATAGATAAACAGAAAACAGACAATGCTAATAAGATCACAAGCACACATCGATATAGAAATGTGACCATCTTTTATTATGCATTTGTGAAGAAAGCAACTACTGCAACAACAGAAAGCCAGCAATCCCATGTCAGCAAGGTACCAACCTGACAGGAAAAGCAATTCAAGAAATACTCTTTTCTCATTCTTTTCACAGATGTGACTACAAAAAACGGCTGTGAACACCGTGAAACTTTCTTCAGCTTTCTTTGTGTGAGTTGGATATCAATCGAGCATTCTCTGAAAAGGGATGAACTTGTCAAATGTGAGCAGTTTCATAAGAATATCTTCCATTTATATAGGTATATTCAAATACACCATGAGATGTGGATCTCATTTTACCCACCAAAATCCCCTAACATGTGGAACTACAAATTTATGTGCTTTGAGCCTTTGGTGAAACTCCAGATTAAGCACTAATTGAATAGCACTTTGACTATTGTTGTAGAGAATAGTGGGTTGATTCTATAACTATCAATAAGCACTACACCTACACTACTTTTTACTACCAAACATGCTACTACATCTCTGGTAGACCTTGCAATGCAAAGTTGTTATTTGTTGACCCATAACATTGCTCCTTGGTTGAGCATCAAGACACACACACTTCTAGACTTTCAATCATTGAAGTCTTCAGCATAGATAACAATTGCAAAGGATGTCAACTCAGGTTCTCTCCTTATGAATAACATAATGAGTATATTGTTGTCACCTTCAAGTATTTGAAAATCCTCTTCATTGTAGTGCAATGAATTTGCTTACGGTTTTGAGAAAATGTTGCCACCGTGTTGACTACGTATGCAATGTTTGGATGAATACTCCTAAACATAAGACTTTCTACTACCTCTTGTATGGAAAGTCTTCTTCACATTGTCATTTTCATGTGAAACATTTAGGCAAATTACATTTGAGACCACCAAGGTGATAACAATGTATGCTTCAACCAATCCAAATTTAGCAGTGATATGTAAATGTAACATGTTTCATCAAGAATTCTCAACTTCAAACTTTTGATTTCTATAGTTGGCAAACCTACATAAACTTCTACATCACTGAATGTTAATTCAAATTTCTAATGGAGAAAATTGACCATTTCTATAAGCTTTCCCCCATCTAAGGAACAATTTAAACCATCATCCACAAATATAACAATGAATAATTTTTGGGGGTGTACCATAAAGGTAGATACAAGGATTTACTACATGGGGATGAAGGTCATACTAGAAAAGATGAACCTTGTGGTTGCTCCTCCATAAAAATTTCTTATGTGAACTTGCCATGCAAGAATGTTGTTCTTATGTCAAATTGTATCATGTCAAGATCTTCAATTGCAACAATGGAAAGGATTGTCATGATGGAATCAAATTTAGCAACATGTGCATATGTCTATTGATAGTCAATACCATACTTCTATGAACACCCCTTTGCTACAAGCTTCATCTTGTATCTTTCAACAATGCCATCAACTTAAGGTTTTATTTCAAAAACCCATTTGCACTTTACAGATTGTCTTCCCTTTGCCTACCAATTTCCATGTCTCATTTTTCATGTGTAAAGAAGTAACTTCCTCTTCCATGGTTGTTTTTCATTTCAACCATAGTGATGACATCATTATTGAACCTCAAATTGTGTTGGTTCATTTGGTAAAGGAACAAACTTAATGTGTCCTACAAATGTAGGATATGCGTTTGTGTTCATTCCTCAAATGAATGTGGTGGTTTTTGTACCTTAAATACTTTTGCATACTATTGTGGTACTTCCACATGCATATATAATATCTTTACATGTTTATTAATCAGAACTTGAATGTTCACTCGAACATTGTCACCATTTCCTACCTCTTGGTCTTCATTTTGTTGCATCTTTGTTCTTCCATTTCCAAAAACTTCTGTTAAACATGGCATTTCAATGGGAAAATTGTGTTCTTCTAATTGTCAAAGTCATTGATGATAATTGCAATGACATTTTGGTGAAGTTTCCACTTCATATGTTGAAGTTATGGGGTTTCCTTCTTCTTTGAATAATACATTTTAGCTCACAGTCACTTGTCTTTTGTCAACATCCCAGCCTTTGATTCTTGCACAAAATCTTTAAACTCTCCATTCACGGATTCACCTCCTCTATCACTTTTGATTTCCTTGACATCATTGCCTATATCTCTCTTGGAATCAATAAGTAATTGTTTAAATTCCTAAAAGACTTCACTCTTTGAACTTTTGGTACAACTTAAAATTGTATAACCACTATGGTCATCTTTGAAACATAAAGTGACAATTTTGTTCCTCCCATTAATTCCACATTCAATATGCACACATTGGCGTGATAGAACTCACTAAGTACTTCAAATCTCTTTCATTATTGGATGATAGGAAATGCAAGTCAATGATTCTTGCCAATTGCACAAGTTTCACATAATTTGAGGTTAGCCTTAGGATTGAGTATATGTAATCCTCCCACTACTTTGGTCCTCCCCATTACCTTGATAGTATCTACATTGATATGACCAAGTTTGTCATGTCAAAGTTGTAATGTCATTCCCTTTATTTTTGTTGCAACATTTGATGTATTTGGTGAACAATTTTCATGTTTACAATCTCTACAAATTTTCTTTTTTAAGATTCATCATTAAGAATTTTCCTTCTCTTTTGTTAGAAAACATTTTGCAATTTGTTTTGACATACATAGCTACAAACACCAAGTTGTCAATAGCCTTCCCAATAGAGAATAATCTCCTCAAATTTAATACAAGTAGAACATCATGTAGGGTGTTTTTTCTTCATTTATCAAGTACAAGAGCCAACACTTCAATGTCACCAATTTTCATAATTGTTAGATATACTATTTTGTAGATGATTAACCTTTGAAAATATAGATCTTGGGGTTATTTCTTTTCACACAAGCCTAAGTACCACATACCCAATTGGACATAGCTTAGTTATTGCATCACTTACCCAAGTCTCACATCTCTTACCTTGATTATTACAATCACCTCACACAATGGTCACCCTCTATCTACATCTACAAATAGAGTGCATTATTCCTTTATACCACACATACGCAATTTCACATTCTATAGTCCAAGATCTTGCAATAATGACCTCCCCACATACTCAAATACACCCCCATAGATACTTACACACACATGCACATATACATAGCATAAACTACCGTATCTAAAATCATCATCACATTCACCAAGAACACTACAAAATTGGAGCACTAACTCCCTCTCCATGTCTTTGAATGACCCCCGGGCCTTGGAAGTCCTCCCATTTCCTCTTTATATTCCTAATGCAATGATTATGTTCTTTAACAAACTCCTACCAAATTTTGATTAGTTGTAACTAATTGCCATCGTTGGCTTGGTTGGTCATCAACTTACTAAGAGGTTGGCTAACTACAACTTGACTTGCTATGTGTTGCATATCAACTTGCTACATATTAATTTGCTATTGTCTATATCTTGTCTTACTTCCTTCTTGGCTTACCTATCCTATAAAGCTTCATATTTGCACTTTGATCATTTTTGTAATTATCATTACCTAACATTATCGCCTTCTTACGTTTGTAGTGTCCTCACACATTTAAATCTTGTTGTTTGCAATTGACCTCTTCAATACTGTGTTAGAGATGGAGATGATATTGCAACAAGAGTTGTAAGTACTTGTGATGCTCCTATAATAAGGTACCTAGTCCTTATTTTGTTGTTCCTTTTTTCAAAATTTAGATTAATCTCAAAATTTAAATTATCATCTAATTGTTTTTGGATTTTAGATTCAGGGTGTGAATGCAGCATTGAAGGACATGGAGGGTGCCATTTTTTTTCTGTTTTTTGCATGGAGGTTGTCATCTTCCATGGACTAAGTCTCTATAGTGACATTGTGATTGGGGGGGTGCACATGTGATCTAACTAGGCAAAATGATGACCATGAAGAGGCAAGTTAAATTGGACTAATGAAAAAACAATTAAAATTATATATTAAACTTTGTTTTCCTGAACCCAACTTCCAAGGTTGATCAAAAGACTTGAATGCAAAATGAATCTTTACCCAATGAACTAGCAAACCAAGTTCACCTGATTCAAACTGTTGACACAACTTTTCTCCCCACTTCGCACCTCAATCATAAACTACCAAACTTGATTAAACGAACACTTATTGAGGTATGCTAAAAAAAATTAGATAATTGAATTCTACAATATTCACAATCATAGTATGTGAACAAGGCAATGACTTGTGCTGATCACATGACAAACTAACCCATTCAAACACTTCAAAGCATGAATATGCTGTCACAATTTGACCTTGCCTCCAATTTCTTTTGCTTAATTTTTCACCAATCAGTTGTACAAGGCATCCACAGCCTCTTCAATGTGGTCCATATCAAACTCCTTCACCAACGCTGGGTTTATCACATGACAACCTTGACATTTGACCAAATGTTCTTGTTCATGTCCACACCTTTGAAATGATGTCAACTTTAAATTTGGGTTCAATGAGTTTGAGTCGTTGCAAGTCAATGTGCCACTTCTGGCTATGTAAAGTCTTAGAGAAAACATGAAATGACAGATGAAACTTGAGATATTCCAAGTATTCCAACTTATAAGTATCTGAATAATTTTGTTGGAACACTTTAGGTAGACTGTGGTATGACCTAAAACATTATGAGTTAAAAGTCTTCAGTTATTCATGAGATTGCACAATCCATGGAGTAAAATCACAATTGTAGTAATTCACAAAAGACTAACACGACTATCTATGGCTTAAATGTGGGCGCAGAATGACCCCATGTGTTTTCAAAGATGATTCTAGGAATGAAGCTTTCATAAGGATCTTCCTTTCGCTTTTGCAACAAATAATGTAGACCTGATTCAATCTCGGCTTTCACTTGCTGGTACAAGTCGTCCACTGCTTCTTTGTTATGCAAAATTTGAGGAAACTCTGCAAACATCAGGAAAAATAGTCATTTAGGAAAGAAAGAATTAACAGGCCCCCTTGCACCTGGTTTATCTTGCACATGTCTAATGCAGGCTGCACAAAAGGCTGGTGTAGACTTTTCAAACTTGAGAGCAAGAATCTTTCAGGAATAGGGACTCTATAATCAACCTACTTTATGAATAAATTTAGAGAAAGAATGGTGCTTACCATGTGTGTAAATAGGCTTCTGGAATGCAAAGTACATACGTGGAGGTGGCTTTGGGAATCCAATAGATCCAAGAAGTGACTCCTCAGCTACTTCCGTCCTGTTTGCTAACCTGCATTTTTAGTACTTATCTGGTAAGCCATATTTCATGCAGATATGGACTGATGGATGAAAAATGCTGAGAGTGATCAGAGATGGGAGTTCTGAATCCACCATGTGTTGTTTGTGACCTACATGCTCTACCCATCCTAGTGGTGATGCAAGTCTTTGCAAATCAATCTGAACCTGAACCAGCATTATCTGAAGCTAGCTCTATTTGCTTGCTGTTCATTGAATTCTATTTGTCCATCTGAAGACATCATCACAGTGACCATCTCCATCTCATCACTTGATCTAACTTTCAGAAATGCAGCATAGGGCAAGCCTGCTGCGGTTCTGACTTGGTTCTGATGCTTCTTGTCAATTGGCATTGGAAACTGAGAAAGAGCATTGATTGCAGGCCCAAACAATGTAGTCTTGCTGATGTGCACAACCAAAAAGATGTATTCCAAATCTCCATCCAGTTTAAGCCAACTGACAACAAAAGGGACAGGGATCTGAAATATGTTGAGTGGTGTTATTTTCAATAACACTTGAACACTACTTTAAGGTTGTGTTGCCACATACCCACTGACCAATGGCAAGTGAGGATCCAGACTATCCCTATTAGCAATGGTGTCATGATAACACAATTATCATGCTTGTTTCACAAATTGTTCATGAGATAGTAATGCAGTATTACCTTGCACGAGGGATATTGGCTCCAATATTGCGGATAGCTTCTCCTATTACAGGGAACTGTAACACCTGATCTTGGTCCAGTAATATCTGTCCCAATCACAATCCGCAATTTTATGAAGCCCAGGGCTATAACAAGCTATAGATATCAGATTGTGCACATTGAAAACTAAATAAGGCTAATTCTATTGTATGACTTCCTTCCATGACATCAAATGATGAATAGCTACACCGGATGCAGTGAACAGGGCTATCTTTACTTGGAGTACCTGAATAAAATCGTCGCCACCAACAGCTGCTACAGGGATTATGGTAGCCCCATGACGAACAGCTGTTCTTACAAACTCTGGTTTCTTTGGCCATATAAGCTTATATGCCTCTCCCTGTCAAGTGTGCAAAGCTTGTAAATGCTTCCAGAAGATGGGCACCAAACTAGCATTTGAAGGAGACCAAAGACTAAGAAGAGGGGTGTCTTTTGTGCAATTACTTCTTTGTGAGAATGGTTCTGTCAAAGCAGTTGAAATCATAGGTTAGTTATCATACCTTTCGCTTCACTGCTTCACGTAAGCCACCAGGAAGTAATAGAACAGCCTCATGAGCTGCCATAAGCTTGTACAGGTTGCTTCCGGTAACAGGTACTGCCCCAAGCAGACGGACTAGATCTGGTAACCCGGATTCTTGTAAGTCTCCCACATAATCTGCACAGTGTACAGACATGTATAGATGTTCATCCCTGGCATTTCCATGTCTCCCACTCTTGTTATTCTGATGCACATGGACACTCTCTCTTCTGATTTTCTTTCTTTTCTTCTTCCTGTTGGGTGGCAAGGTCATTGGCCAATATGTCTATCAGAAGTTCCATTCTTCTATAATCTTTGCACTTTGACATACCAACACATTACATAGTATCCGCACGACGATTCTGAAATGGCTCCAACTGTCATATGTTGATTCTGCAATGCCCTACCACACTGAAGTCCTTGACAGATCAAAATCTTCGGGTTCTTACAAAGAAGTGTGAAGTGCTGAAATACCTGCCATGATGAGAGCTGGATGAGCCAAACTCCGAATCATCACATTTTGATCTTCTAGAAACTCATTCAAAAGGATGCCCAGATCAAATCCCACAAATGTATGGTTACAAATGAAGAGGATTGGGTGCTCCTTTGTTATTCGAGGCACACCTCTTTTCATCTTCCCCTTTTCATCCACAGTCAAAAACACAGGGCTAAAGAGCTCCTTCATAATTCTGTGCATGTCCAAGGAGAAGAAGAAACTTCACTTCTGTGCAATTTCATTGTAACTTTTGCTCTTGCTGCTTCCCATGAGAAAGAGTAACAAACTGAATTCTAGTGATGGTGTACTTTAGACAATGTGCATATGGCACAAAGCACACATTTTTCATATTTTCAGGTTTTCTGACAGAACTCAATCCAAGCAATAAACAAATGAAGCATATAACAGAAACACATTACACATATCCAAATCAGCACCTATTCTGAACTTGCAGCACATATTCTAAAGTTGCAATTGCACTGCAGGAGTGAAGAGGTACCTGATGTGTGAATTATGGAAGGTTTTAATTTCATCCTCAGTTGGTGGTAAATAGTCAAGGACAATATCACGATGTTTTTCGAGGCGATACATATGTGTTGCTTTTATCAAGCTTGCCACCTGCACGCGTTCATCCTGGGACAGAAAATATGTGGTATGTGTGAGAACAATCACTCCCACTACCTGATGTTGAAGGGTCCAGTATCTTGATACATGTTCCAGTGAAACCTTGACATGACCATTTTTAGTGGTCAATCAGTTCACATGTATTCTTGTTTTCCAGTTTTGTCATCTTAACAATCTGAAGTACTCCAACACTCTTCAGTGCCAGAGGCATTCCAATTTTGTTTAAAAGTTGGAAATGTTTCATTTTTGCTATAGAACATAAACTCCAAGATCTAGCAGTGAAAAACAATCAGCTCAATTTACAAGAAGATTGGGTACAGAACTTCCATGGCAAGTCAGAGATGAGGAAAGGTACCATGAGAAGGGCTGGCTTTGAGTCTTTGAAGACACGCACAGAACAGGAAGGAAGCAACTGCTTCAACTTCTTAGCCTCTTGCAGATTTCGTTCCCCCCCACTGAGGACAAAATTTTGGTTGTGCATAAAGATAAGCAGATATCTGACAAATTGAAAGCTGAGGAGTAGAGATCCAACCTTGTTCTCACAAACTGTTAGTTTCAAATATCAACACCTAAGTTTCTTGATGACGGATACTGTCAGGTACCAAACACCAGAATTGAGAAGTAGAAACATTCAACCTCCAGAGCTAATAATATCTTCTACTCAAACTTAAACCCTCACATGGAGAATACTGCACTCTGAAAGTGAGGAAGATGTGAATACATACCTGGCTAGCAAAAGGATATCAGCTCTAATTTTATCCAGCTGCCTGTTTGCACTGTGGGCTGCAAGCTGCAACTGTTGCACCTTCCATTGACATTGTGCCTTGGACCACACTAACATGGCTGTCTGCAGCATTTACAATCCAACATTTATTGCATTCTCTTTTACCCCAAATAGTGGACAGTTCTTGTCTGAGGTGGAACTTCCATTTCTATTGTGGATGTGCATCAGAAACCACACTTGATAGCTTCAAACCTTTGTTCATCAGACCTTTGTCAGGCTTAGTAAGAGTTCAACATTCTCATACTACATGGGTCATCGACTATTCATTGTTTCTTCTCTCAACTGCTCGGGTTTGTTGCTCTCCAGCAAAGAATGCATTTACAGCTGCAGAGACACAAGCAAGGATCTGCCAACGTAGTGTCTGAAGTTTGGTACTGAGAGTTTACGATGTTGCACTGTACTAGAAAGCAACAGATAAATACTGTCAAGGGACATCAACAGTGCACCTATATTGCAACCTACAAAGATACTTACTGCAAGTATCTGAAGCAATTCTTGCAAGATTACTGCAAGGTGCATTGTTTGTTCTAACTGTCGGCTAGAGGGATCCATATTCACCGCCTTTGCTACAGTCACTGGGTCCCCTGCCATCCCCAACAAAAGTCTAAACCTTTCAAACAGATGCTTCTCTTGTAACTTGGTTTTGAGCCAACTTGGTCTTTATCTCAGGAAATACTACATCAACTGTGTAAGTACCACACTGTAACCTCTGCAGATTCCTCATGTACTTCTCCATACCTACTGAGAACTCAAAATACTTTGAACATCAATATGCTGGACAAGATCAATGTGAAGAGTGGAGAGACAATTGATGACAAGGTGAGGGTGACTAACCAAATGTCAAGGAGAAGAGGAAGGGTACAAGTGAAGAAAAGGGCACAGGTGCTGCTGCCTCAAGAAGTGATTGGAATGGTGACAATACTTGGTAGTCATCACACCATGTAGCTGTCAGGTATCCACACCGACAGACATTGATTACATCAGAACATGACAAGGTCCATCTTTCTTCAAGGAAGATGTAAACTCACTACAAATTGATACAAATGGCCCTACTCAAGAAGAACATTTTTATCCTTTCTCTCATACACTGAGCAGACCGAATATAGAGAGGCTTGAGAGCTTGAAGAGAAAGACTGAAGAAAAATTGAAGAAGCGAGCAAATCGCACACAAACTAAGAACTAGAGTATTGAAAAACAAACCATTTTCTTATGAGGAAAGACTGAAAAGCTTTGAAGCTCAAAATTGAATAGACCCAAGCTTGAATCTTAACACCTTTCCTAGGTCTTGTTTATTGTAACAAAGAGTGTGACAGAAGGAAGGATAGAGAGAGACAGAGAAAGAAATTTTCACCAGGGTCAATGAGGACTAACACAAGGTTGACATGGGGATTGCGAGCAGCAAGCAAGAGTGCAAGCACCCCTCCATATGCCTCCCCCATCAAGTATATGGTGCTTTTTGGCCGGACAATTTGTTCTTCTTTTATCACTGCTTCCACTTGCTCCAACAAAGCTGCAAAGTGATTCTTCACATCATCATCATCATCATGATGGGTGTGAAGGCAAACACTTTCACAAGATGACATGATCCTTTTGCAATGCTGTAACAGGTAGGTCTGGGAATCCTTTTGTCTCAAGATGACAATTCCATACAAGTGTTTGAGAGGCTGAACAAGATGATGATGACATGATCCTTAAATTCAGCTTGGCTGCTGCACACAGATCTGGGAATAACTTACTTTACAAGTCTCAAGTTGACAAATTCCCTGGAGAGAAGTGTTTTTGAGAGCCTGGAGACAAATTTGCAGAGGAGAAACTGTATGAAGTGCACTCATACCTTCATAGGGGGCTTGATTGCAGAATGGAACATGCAGACACTGCACCTTGAACAGCCTGAAATCAATTTGTAAAATCACAGACAATCCAACAACAGACAATAGACAATCAGCAGTTTGAGGTCCCTTCCTTTCTTCTTTGCTTTGGAAGGTGAGTCCCATGAGCCTAATAACAAGAAGAGGATGATGCTTGCAAGCACAAATCTTGCACTCTTTTCAAGAGATTCTGTGATAGATCTGTTTCATATTCTCTGGAAAACCTCACCAACAAGTGTTCTTACCTCGCTAGTTTTTGTTGATGGAGTGTAATGCTCAATCCATTGCAAACTATGTCTGCAACATCATGGATGTCTTGAAATTAGGGTTTGCGGTACTTGTGCAATTGAAGATCTGCAAGAAGATTTCATTTCGTGTTTGCGTTTCACAAAGAAACTATTCATCTTGAAGCCTTGTTTCTGATGAGAAATTAGAATTGCTGCTACTGCAACAGGAGAAGGCGCACGCACACCTGGAAGGCAGAGAAGGAGCGGAGCATTCTCTGGGAAGCCTGCAGCTTCCACAGGGCAGTACCACCTCGGGGGGCCTTGGTCCTCGTCGACCCGTATGATCTGCCGAGCTTCATCTATCAGCCATGATTCCCTAGTTTTCCATGGAGCCGAGTCCGGCCTAATTGGGTTTACACTAGTGTTCGCCCCCGCCGACGCTGCTGCACTCTTGTACAAAAGCGCTACTCGTGCGTCTGTCTGCTTCGAATCTTGCAAAGAGAGTTGGATTTGATTATCGCTAGACTGCTTCTGAAGCTCGATCTCGTCTCTTGTCGCTCCTCCTCCGTTTCCACCTTTGCTTCTTCTTCGTGATCTTCTGGAAGCTGCAGCATCTGCAGGCGAAGGCGATGTAGATCCAACCACGATCATCTGCTGTTGCTTATTATAATATCTTCTGGACCCGGAGGAACGAAGAGCTAAGCTCTGAGAGCACGTGCTCAACAACATCCAGGGGTTTCTGAAGCTGGAACTCTGCATGATAATGGATTCCATTTGTTCCGAAATTCAACTAGTCTGGTGAGCTAGAAAATCGCTCAAGCAACAACAACAACAACCCATCATGGGGATGAGCTTTTCAAATCTTCCAAGTACCCAAGGGGAGAAATTTGAAGTACTCTTCAATTCCACAGTCTATGTAAGAATATCAGGAGCTGCTGCAATCCCGATCCTACCTTTTAGACTCGTATAGCTATGCAGTAGAGCAATGCTGGTGCGTCAACAACCCATCAAATGCAAAAATTTCATTCAGTTACACCAGACTTTAAATGAGTCACCTCATGATTACAACATCGTCATAGAAGTATTTGAGAAGAAACGTCCCTCATCTTAACTTATAGAAATTGCAAAAGTGGAAGAATAGTGCAAGCTTTACAGCTTTCATTGAGTGCTAATTTTCAGTTTCAATTATGAAATAGGAATTAAAATTGCTCAGCAATTAGCGATGATGATCAGATTCTTCAGCAGCTTCTTGAGTACAAGCCGAGCTCTCTAAAAAGAACCCCATTTTCTCACACTAGTTGTTACAGTCAAACTTTGAAGTCTTCAAATGAGGAGATTGATCAGAGTTTATAATAAGACATAAGTCTTTATTTATTGGCCTTGGATATTCATTATAGAGTATAGTAGCTTATGGGATTTTGGCCCCTAGGTAGATAGTAGGTCTATTTTTATGTGAGGATTTTTTGAAAGATGATATTTTGGCTGGTGTTGAAACTTGAGTTGGTTATAGAGTTCATGACATCTTGAACAATTTTAGTTTCTTTTAGAGGATTTTTTTGAAGATTATAATTTTTGCATTGGTGAAATATTTAAATTTCCATAATTCTTCTTTTGCCTTAAGATACTTTTTGTTGGCCTTGCCTTGGTCGGCAAGAATATTGTGTCTAGACTCATTATAGAGTATAGTAGCGTAATGGATTTTGGCTCCTATGTAATAGGCTTATTTTTATATGATGCTTTTTGAAAGATGATATTTTAGCTTGTGTTGAAACTTGAGATTAGTTATAGAGTTATGACATTTTGAAGGATTGTGGTTTCTTTTAGGGGATTTTTTTGAAGATTGTATTTTTTGCATGGTGAAATATTTGAATTTTCATAATTCTTCTTTTGCCTTTAGATACTTTTTGTTGT
>Ga0116227_10002143_pt1 | contig 45091 bp, 31 predicted proteins | sample S1TSphgellanicum_FD_89693 | JGI IMG/M metagenome (GOLD analysis project Ga0116227, IMG submission 89693) | Host-associated microbial communities from peat moss isolated from Minnesota, USA - S1T2_Fb - Sphagnum magellanicum MG | ecosystem: Host-associated > Plants > Peat moss > Unclassified...
GGGGGGGGGCTCGAGCCAATCATGAATTTTTGCATCAAGCCACCAACACCCATTTCTTTATAGTAGTAGATAGTGCCTTTGGCTTGGGTTTGGGTTTTGGCTTTGGACCATTTTGGAGCTTTCCATTTGGGTCATCTTCATTTTCATTTGTATGCACACATCCTTTCAATTTTGAAACAAGAGGTATAGTTATTTTATTAGCTTACCTTTTACTGTTTGATCCACGACCTTTTTGACATGGTCACTTGGCATCTTTTCATGTTATTCCCATAGTGGTGTCGTTTCCTCCCCCTTCATGGTGGTTCAACTAATCACATGGAGATTAGGGCATGCTTACAACAATTTTTAACGAGTGGTTGGGAGGAGCTTTAGGTGGAACATGTCCTTTTGGCACAAGTCTTTGTAGCGACTCTATTCGGATGTAGTCACATTAACATGCACCATAGCAAGTGTAACCAATGTTTAGTTTTTCACATTTAGAAATGATAATTTAATTTGGTGTTGAAAGTATATATATAACAAACTTCATAATATATTATTGGAACATGTGAATTAATTTGAAAAATATTTGATGAATAATAAGTTTTCAAAAGCACTCATTAAGCATTGTAACGTGTGTTTTTTAGCACTAAAAAGATTTATAAATAAATTTCAAAACTTTTGAATTTAATATGTAATGTGAAATTTTCTACATAAACCTTGAAATAATAATATAGAGATAATTATAAACATTTTTGATTATTTTTTTGAAGAATTTAAAAAAAATATTATAAAAAATATTCCCCCAAAAGCAATCGGATGCGGTTCGTGTTATCCCGTTTGCACCCATCCAGCCTAATAAAATTCAAGAGCCCTTTCAGTGAACACCCCTTTTTGAGGCACCCCTCTAGTTTTGTTCTCACCCTTACCATGTTGATTCAAATGGAGTCTTGCCTTAAGACGTGCGAGAAAATATGTTCGTGCTACTAAGGTTCTTCCCCCCTTGCCCCAACCCTTGTCGCCTCTAAGACCATTAATGTTTTACAAACGTTTCAAAGTAAAAAAATCTGCAAAGGTGAGACATCAACACCACACTTCTTTTTAATTTAATGTCTATGCACAAAAGAAATCAAGCAATGAATGTTTGAGTTCCTTTTTATGTTGGGATTCTAAAACATTTGTTTTTGTTGTCTCTGAACGTCCCTTAAAGGAGGAGAGATCTGAGAATGTGAGTGTACGATGTTGTAGAATATGGATTGCACCAATAATTTCTAAAACATGGGATTGCCCAGTTGTGTTGATCAGATGATACTCTTACATCCAGTTCTTACATTCCAGAATTGTTAGCTTCTCATTCTTATACTTCAATTGCAGTTGACAAATGACAAGGATAGGATTCAGCAGTACCGGAAAGGATACAAAAACCAAGATATCTTCGCGACATCTGCACATCTTGTCTTTTTCAAAGGAAACAGGAGTGACCCACTGTAATTGACAATTTTTTAATGATCTTTTGCTTTACTTAATTCAAGGTTGATAGGCAGAACTTGGTGGAGAAAGTTCTGCAAAGAAAGTAACTGTTTTTGTAAGGAAAGAAAAAGAGGCAGGACAGATGATGACAAAGAACATGTATAAATCCCTGACAATTCCCAAGGGAGAAGAGGATAAGGGAACTCACCATACTCACACAAAAGGGAAACATGTCAATAGATACTTCAGGAAGGTTACTGGCAGATTGTAATGTAGAAACAGGCTTTTGTGGGGTCACTGTAGTGTTCCCCCTAGCACCACAAATGCCCTCACAGAAATCTCACAAGGCTTTGTACCTTGTTTCACTGCAACTAGCAAATCATAAGACATTAATTGACTGAAGAAATTATAGAGATAAACTAGTTCATACTGGAATCTCAAGGTAATTGAACATAGTGCAACATTTGGTTGTACCTGCATAGAATTGAATAGCTTTTCACAACATTGGTACATCACCCTCCTAGAGATTGGAAAAAAGGGGCACAAGGCGCTCTTATGCATGTCTGTCTGTCAAATCCTGTGGGACAAAAGTTATTGCAGGGGTGCTCAACACTTGATCCAGATAGAGTATACAGCAATGCAGATATCTGAGTCCTGCATCAGCATAAGGAAGATGCTTTAAGCTGTGAGGTGCCCAGAAACATGGTAGAACAAGCTGACCAAGCAGGATCCTATGGAAAAGAGAAGAGATGATAATGGAAGAAACCTGAGATTAACAATAAAAGAACACTTCATGAGGCCAATCCAATTTGAAGATCAGGATTTGCAGAGACCTAACCCATCTTCTCTCTTGAATACATGATAATACCAATATATGCTAGCAGCAATTTTACACACAAGCCATATTGCAAAACATAAGGTCTATAATGAGTATATAGTTTGAGCTAGTATTTTCCTCAGTGTTCATTGAAAGATATGTCACTCTCTCCACTTCTAGACCAACAAAGAGAAAGCAAAAGCAGGCAGATCAAACTCTTTCACATAAAAGAACCCACAAAACAGTTCTCTTATCTTATCTTAAAACAGTATTAGCATGGTGATTTTTTCTTTTGAGGTTCACACCAATAGGTCCATAAAACAAGCATTGGTGTATATTCAAATTCCCATCCCACCAGCACCATCAGATCAATCAGCCCTAAACCATATTTGCACTTGAGTCCTCTCCCCAGTATCTAATCTCTTTGAAATCAAGGCTTTTCTACTTGTGTGTGATCAACCATGAACATGAAGACAAAGCAATCAGAGGTGGGTAACAGTGTCCCAGAAAACAAAACTCCCAAATTCAGAAGGAAAGCAAATTCCATCTTTCCTGTACCTTTCTTCAAGGCTTCTGTAACTACTTCAAGGATTTGCATCAGCTTTCTGGTCAGGTGTTGCTGCTGCTGTTCAGGAGCTGCTGTTGCAGCTGTCACATGACCATGCTAAGCATTGCCCCTCTGTCATTCCACGTTTCCCTCCAACTTCAAGCAAAGGCAAATGTGCTCTATCAAATGATTTCATGAGCAAAAGCTGTTGACACCATACAATCTGCAGAAAGAAATGTGCAATACAAAATTGTCCCAGTCCCTATGATTTTCCAATGATCTGAAAGCATCAAACTAATTGAAGCTGTCACAAGGATGTCATCTTCAAGTCATTGGAATGTGCTTCTTGAGAAAGCTTCTTCATGTCCACAAAGAGGAATGTGCTCCCTGATTAATCATGTGATTCTTCAAGCAAGGAGTTTCTTCATGTCCATGAAGAGAGGATTGTACTCCTTGCTTCTTCATGTAATAATTCTTCAAGCAAGGAGCTTCTTCATGTCCATGAAGAGGAATGTACTCCTTGCTTCCTCATGTAATTCTTCAAACAAGGAGCACATTCCTCTTTGTGGACATGAAGATTTCTCAAGAAGCATATTCCAATGATCTGAACCTCAAACAAAACAAATGAAAATGTCACAAGGAAGTCCTCTTCAAGTCCAGGGTGAAGAAGCTCTGCCAAGAAGCATTAAACAAAATCATACCAGAGGTTGAACAGAGATGGAGATGTACTGTCAGCACATGAGGGATCTGTAAACTTTGTTCTGGAAATCTTCAATCTGTGTCAAGTGAAGCAATACAGGATTAAAATGATATCCCATTGATTGATTTTGCACAAGAATATTGGCAAGGAGTCTGGCAGGTCTGTGCTTTGGTGAGAGGTGTGAGGAAAGGTAGACCTATCCAGCATGGATCTTGAAATCTGTTCTTCTCTTAGATTACCTGCAAGCCATTCTCCACGACCTTGTATTTTTTTACTGGCAATGGGCATGACTGTCAGTGCATCACTAGCAACATTTGGAAGTGCATAGGGTGGTGGAAATGTGGGAATATTTCAAGACCCACAAAGGCTCTCATGTTTTTTAATCATGAATCCATGCAGTTGATAGCAGTGCACCTAGCCTTTGCGTGTAACTGGGGTCGTGCAACAGAAGCTGGAATTTATGTTGCTGGTATTCTGTATAGCAGTGGGTACAGCTCAGCAACTGTTAACAAGAGAAGAAAGATGTTCTTGATTGAGAATTTCAGGCGTACCATTTCTCCCATTTGAATCTTCTCCAGATTGGGATGAGGTAATAAGGAGAATGAGCCAGAACACAAAAGACATACTGGATGTTGGAAGAAGTCAGGCTTCAGCCCATCCCACCACCATTGATTAGTCAGCTGAGACTGTTACTTTCTTCCCACCTGGCTTTAGCAAGTCAGAAGAGAAGTTGTCACAGGCATGCATGTCTCCCTTCCAATGGTTTCAGCCTTGGTCAGACAGCATCCACATTGTGGTGGTCTTAAGAGCAAGTTTGTCCACAGTTGAACAGTTGCAACAGGGGTTTTGACTTGTGTGTCTTTGAAGTGCATCCAAAGAGATAGCAAGCACATGTCACAGGCTCAATCCTACTAATTTTTAAACCTGTTTTGGTGTGCAGTGGAGACAAGGGTCAGAGCTGCTGGTGGAAACACACTGCAATGAGTCGTGCTTGACATAGCAAGCGAAGGTCTCTGGAGCCAAGTTCTGAAAACTTTGTTGTTACATTGAAACCCCACTGAGCTTCTTCCTGGTAATTAGGAGATTGTTCAGACCTTCTTGGTATTCTCACAAATTCTGAATGTTCAACTTCAGACATATTCATTCAACTGAGGAGTTCCGTATTGATAGCACAGTTGTACTGCATTCTTGCCAATCAGACACCCAAACAAGAGCTGAATTGGTGTCTTGAAGTGAGAAGCTCTTTTGATGAGGTTTATAGGCATAGGTATTCTTTGAGGTCTTTGAGTTTACTTCGATCTTGTCAACCTGTTTGTGGGCTGTGAGATCTTGCAGTTTTTCAAAATGGATGGAATAAAGTGTTCCAAACCAAGTGCAGGATGGAGCCAACATTTTGGTTTTGTGGGTAACTTGTCTCAATTTTATCTATCATGCACATTGTTACAGTTGAATTGTCATATTGTAAATTGTCAAGCTTCATTTTGCTTGCTAGATTGTTGCAGTTGAATGCTCATGGTCTAAATCATCAAGCTTCCTTTGTTTGCCAGGTATTCAGGCAAACCTGATCCCACTGGGGTCTTCTTCAGACACACTGACGCTTTTCTACCGACTGAAGAAATCCTGTAGGTATCATGAACAGGCATGTCTTGATTCCAGATCCCAATCAAATTTTAATCAGCACCATTTCTCATGCTATACATCACAAAACCCATGTTCAATTCTGCATCTCCCACTTTCATTGCTTCAAGTTGGACCCAATTTTCAATCTGCAGAATCTGGATATATTGTAATGCACCAAAAAACAGGCCAAAGTTTGGTATCCCTACATTTTAGGTCATGTGGAGTCCACTATAGAAACATTTCGCGCAGAACTAAAGGGTCCACTTGGGCTTCACTATGCTAAACACCATGTATTTCCAATCCATTCTCACAAACAAATGTGCTCAATTGTCGACTCAACAACTTTGCAATTTAGGATTTCGACTTTTGCTCAATCAGTTGAAGAAACTAAAAACTGTGCCCGTTAGGTATTTCATGGTAAAGCATTTCAGGTTTTCACGAATCCCATGAAATCCAATTTCGAAGATTTTAAAATGGCGTTGATGGCGCACGATGGATGATGCGATTGGAGATCGTCTGTCCGCTTACGGATTGGATTCGCATTGGATTCGCATTTGTTGTATTTGTGTGTGTGCAGTGACGAGCGGATATCCGGTGATGCATGAGCTTATCCGAAATTTGCATTATCTTTGTGAGGGTATGCAGCACCCAATTGGTTGGTCTCTTATCGCCGTTGTTCTTCACCCACACAACGAGAAGAAAACCGCGTGCGCATTCTCGATCTCGTTCTCCCCTTCCTCTACGTCCATCGCATGCCCACTACTGTATCACGACTTGCTTGCACACGCACGTAAACATTACTACTGTCTGTCTGTGACAATCACAGTTTATATCCCTCTTCTCTTCGCTTATTCTAGCTACGATTTTCCTTTAAAAGTCTACCGGATATGGCGTGTGCTTCCACCGTGAGCGCAGCAGCTGTGGCCGCCTGTGTGGCACCCGGTGTTGCTCATACCAAGTCGCGGACTTCGGTGGTGTCTGGGTCCAAGGGATTGGTGCTGGCTTCTTCTCCCAGCAAGAGTTTCTCATCAATGGTTGTTGCCAATAAGAGCCGGGTGACCATGAGGTACACATCGGTGTTCTTTGTTTTTCAATTTTCAAGCCGCCATCCTCCTCTCTATGACATTTTTTGCTTCTTTTGCAGAAAATGGAATTGTGTGGGCTTGAAGTTACATGCATTGTCTGCTATTGCAATCTAGTGGGTTTGAGATGAGCCAAAAAGTATCGAAATGGGTGAGAGTTTAAGTGTCTCTGATTCTCCATTGAAGGTGTGGCAATTCTTGGGATTGGATCTCGATTGAAGTACTTCAACGTAATCTTCCATGGCTCATGATTTCACTTGGTGTGTGTGTGTGTGTGTGTGGAACTTGATTGCGCTCAGTGCCACACAGAAGGAGCATGACTTTACTGGTCTCACAGGCTTGGCTTTGTTGGCGGCTGCTGTGGTTCCGGAAATTGCTGAAGCTGCCCAACCTGGAATTAGTCCATCCTTGAAGAATTTGCTGTTGAGTGTTGTCGCTGGCGGTGTGGTTCTGGCTGTCATCACAGTGGCTGTGGCAGGAGTTTCGACCTTCGATCCAGTAAAGAGAAAGTAAGGAAGTAAAGCTTGCCTGTCATATTCGAGCAGCCAATCTTCTTGAGGATATCAGAGATTAAGTTCTTCCAAGAACATTGCTTGGATGCAAGGCACATCACACATGTGCCTGTGAAACATGGTATGTCTAAGGATTCATTAGCATCCATTGTCTGAGCTTTCTTTTTTGTTGGAGCAATCTGAATCTACAATGCCAAGTTTTTGAATCTTATGTCTTTTCTGCTACCGCATGTGCAATACCATTGATCTGATCCTCTTAACTTTCTGGACCTTCAATTCACCATAAAGCAATGATTGTGAGGAACCCTAATGTTTGAATTTCACACGACCTGGTTGCTGACCAGGAAGATGGTATTGATTCTCAGTTACTACCATTTGAATGAAGATGTTTCCATTTGGTTGCACTAAAAGAGTACCACACTGCATGTTTTAGGTTCACAATCTATCTGTTTCAGCCATAGGAATGGATCACATTGTAAATCAGTAGCAAATACATTGTTGTGGGCATCAACTCTGGGGTATCCTTCATGATGAGGGCCCTTCTGTCATTGCTTCCAATCACTGTTTGGGAATGTGTCAGAAAGTTCAAGGTTAGAAAGTCGTAGCTCCTTGTGCCTTGCAATCTTCTGCCATGTCCATACATTCAATTCTTCCCTCTGTCTTTTGTTACCATGTTCAAAACCAGCATGTGCCTTCTTCCCCCAACATTTGTTTTGTGACACATACAACTAACTGCAAAGAAATTTTTCTGAGATGTGTTGCCTGGCTGCTCTGGTGAAGGTAATTTTTCAAGGAGGCTAAAGTTTGAAGCCTGGTTTCAATGTCCTTGATGATCCATGGCCCAAAATATCCTTGTTGTATGGAGTCTGACAGGCAACCAATATTAGTCCATACAAATATTGATTTTCATCTTCAATTACTGGAAATGGAACAAGATCACTGGTCTAGCACACATATGGCTTTTACACCTCCTCGAAGGACTTGCCACATGGTAAAATGAACAATGTTCATGTTTGTGCAGTGCCTCTCCAGAAGTATTGAGATTAGAACAATGCCTCAAGCCTGGTGGCCTCTCAATCACTACCAAGTTCTCTGTCATCCGTAAATGTAGCATGGGTTGTCAAAAACTCACACCCCTGTATGCATGAAGCATTGTCAAGGTTTGAGCTTCTCACTCACTGTATAGGACCAAGCAATTGCAGCCTCTGGTTATCACAGTTGCCAAGACAGTTTTGCAAAGCACAAATGAGGATAGTTAATGTACCTTCTTGCAATGGCCAGAACTGCTCCAACATCAGAACCATCTGCATGTTCTCCTGTGATGGCCCTTAGCTCTTCATTCATTTCTGTCACTAACTGCCTAATCCCCGTATCTACTAGCTCAAATGAACTCTGATCAAAAGTTCATGTAGAATGGTTTTCAAATGCAAATCATCAAATCCAGAAATCCATGAATTTAGCTCTCAACACACTTTGTTGCCAATGAACTCAATCAAACTACAATGATAATCTGGCCACTGCCATCAGCAACTATAGAAAGCTGAAGAAGGAGCCCTTGAAAAAAAAAGAAGAGAACCCCATTTTCTAGAGCCAAAATCTTTGTGTGAGTGCCAGCAACAAGAAGTAACCCATGTCTTCTAGATGCAACATCATGTATTCCCTGTTTGACACCTTGTGGGTTCAGACACAATAAAAGAGCCATTACATTCATACTAATAATTTTCTCACTCAAGTGAATCATCTTTCACTTTCAGTGTGTGTGTGCATGCCCCAAATGTGCCGTGTTACACTATGTGTGTGAAATGCATATTGTTGGTCTAAAACGGTAAAACATGATTATTGTCCACTGGGTTTGTAGTTGGTACCCAGGGGTTGCCTCCACTCACCAGTGCGCCCCCCGCCCTGGGCCAGGCAGCTCATTTTCTTTCCTTTGCACCATTTGTTGAATGAACTGCTACCTGTGCTTCAGACGCTGGGAAGAACTGTAGCTACTGTTATGCCATTAGAATTTTGTTTTAGAGGATATTGAAGGATTTATCAAGCATTCTGCATCTCTGAACTCTGAGTTCAGTTGGTGAGATATCCCAATACATGTGTTAACAAGGTTGCAAGATCAACGTTTCTAGTGATATTTTGTTGCAGCAATTTCAGCAATGGTGAGTATGCCTCATGGAAACTGGTGCAGATGGTAAGGGATGATACAGTACTCCTAAAGATCAGCTTTATGTTTAATGGCCAAATATTCATGCCTGCATCTGCAGATATTCAACAGATGAAGCATTCATGGTATTTGGCAATATCCTTTTTCTTGTTTTCCTCTGGTGACTTCAGCTTTGTGTGTGTTTTTGGGTGCTACAGGATCCTGAAGATGGGAGGCAAGGCCCTTGACTTGCACTTCCTCTATGTGGAAGTCACATCAAGAGGTGGCTCCCAGCAGGCCTGTTTTCTCACCTTTTCCTAATGAGCTGTGCCAGTTAGTGCACAACCTAGATCTATCATGACCTAGTAGCAAATTGAAAACAAAATCACTTGCAAGACACCAAATGTAGATAACACCATAACTATTTGTTTTGCTAATCACTCACCAGAAGAAAGTCTGAGAACAGCCTCAGCTTCTCTTTCTATTTCTTATCTGCTCTATAGAAAACTTGGATCTCCATTGGACAAGATGCTCTAAGCAACAAAGAAATTTAGAACAAAAATCTGTTCATATATTGGACACTTCAATCAAAGGGTAATCAAACCCAATCAGGTGCATGAGGTGCAATCATGATTGAAGAATATGCAATCTTATACATAGCTCATTGCTTTGTATTTGTAAGAATCTGGCTGCCACTCTGTGTCTAGGATGATTCCTGAGTCACCACTGATGAAGCCCATTGGATCGATTGTTGACCTGTGCTTGAATGCTAGGCCTCATCAGAGTTCAACACCCTCTCTACACACATGGTAAGTCCCTTATGCTCTTTGCCAAATCAGAAATCTTGCTTCAATTAATACATGGTTTACATGTCATTAGAGAAAGTATTTGGGTCACTATTATATTGTGAACAGGCAGATCATGCCAAGTGGATTTGAGACATGTTCATAATCTGAATAAGAACACCATGCAGTTTGTGTAAAGTGGGCACATGATTTTGTCCAGTTCAGCAAATTGATAATCTGCATGGAGCCAAAATCATGGAGACAGCAATTAGGAGAAGTAGCAATAGCAGTAGCAGCCCCAGTACAATGCAACAAGTTATTATTGTTCAAATCCAATGGGTGCAAACTCTATATGATGAGGAAACAGGGAGCTGGATATAAAAAGCAAGTTGTAGATTTCTAAAGCTAACTCTTGGACATTTGAGTGAACAAGGAAGATTTTCCTTGTTGTTTCGTCACATGCTGCTTGTGGTGTGTTACAGGTTAAATTTTGTCTTGTTTCGTTGGTATTGAGGTTCCTGAACCCTAATTCCTCTGGTACCATGCATCATGAAGGTTTCTTGCCAAAGTATAGAATGGGGAGATTGCCATTGCATTTGCAACCAGTACAATTCCATTGTCAGGTGCACACTTTATGTGGCTTTAAAACAATTTACTTCACACCAAAAACCACATAGCATTGATACCTCCATTGATGCCATTTCATTATAGTATCTCTTGTGTAACATGCTGAAGATTCTTGGCGTTGTGGTCCACCCAAAGTAAGCCACATGATGACCAGAAGAAAGCAGATGAGAAATTCTACAGGAGCATTACTATTTGCAGCTTTGTTGGAACTGTATGGTGTGATCTAGGTGGTCAAATTTATTGATCACCGTTCTGCAGGTTTGAGGGGCAGACATGTCACCACAATCCCATTTGTGTCTGTTACACTGTTGGACTAGGATTTGCAGACTAGCAGCTGGAGAGAGGAGGTCTTCTGTACAGAGCGCGTGGGTGGTGTTGAACAGGCATGAAAGTGAGGGAAAATAGATCATCTCAAAGTTGTCAGCCAAATAAGTAAATGACCATAGGAGGATGATGGATTTGCAGGGCTGTAAGAGGGTTGATAATGATGTGTGGCTCAATTTCATGAGATAGTTGTAGGAAGGACATGATTTAGAACATGTTTACTAGAAATTTTTGAAACGAGTTGGAGAGCCAACTTCCAAGTTTTCCTGTGCATATTTCAAGGGCTTTTTTGAGGATGACTTTTGCTCTAGCAAGTACAAGAAGCTCTGAGTGGTGAATTTGTAGCTTATATCATGATGAAAACACCTGCAACTCTCCATTGACCTTGACAGTGAAAGCTTCTGTAGTCTTGATTAACCACAATTTGGTTGACATTTTTTGGTTTACAAATAAGCATTCTCAGGAAAAAAATTGTGCTTGTGGGTTGCAATTGAGCAGATTGCCAAGTGCTAGCCCTTGACAACAAAGTGAGCCTACTCCTCCATTTGCAAACTATTGTGCTGCATGAGATGAATAATTAACAATGTTTTGCAATGTAGGCCAAATGATTTGTGTTCCAGGAGCTTTAGTTGCCATTTGTCAGTATCCTGTATGGAATCCAATTCTCCAGGTTTTTGACAAAACTGAATTGAGACTCTAGGACTACACTCTTCCATTTTCCTTCAACACTGCCAATGTAAATTATTGTCAAGTTCTAATGTTACAAAAGATAGATAATAGTTTGAAGACATCACTTATTGAAAATGTGTTTAGAAAGCTTGAAGAGGGAGGTCTAACTATGAAAATGAGATGTGGCATGTGGCAAGGTATGGAATGTTTACAAGGTCAAGAAGATATCATAGTTTTAGTCCTTTGCCTTATGTTATGGAGTTGCTTTTGGTGAGTAGCATAATCAAGTAAATTGGGGCATAACCTAACGGGTAACATTTGCATCCATACTCCAATTGAAGTGGTTGAAACACAACTTGTGCAAATCATGCGGTGGTTGGAATTATTAAGGGCTTGGAAGATGTTCAAGAATGTGAGGTTTTAGTTGGTTGCACTTTGATCCACCTTAGAAGACATTTGAAAAAGAAAGATGAAGAAAATAAGCTCAACTAGGATGAATAGATGGAACACAACATTGCAAATTTAGATATCCTAGATTTCCTTGAACTTATTGTAAGAGTTGTGAAAAAGAAAAAACGCTATCTTGAATGGCTGCAACCTTTACATAAGGACCAAGGACAAATGCCTTTTAGTATTGTAGGCCCTTATTGTAATGACAAAACATAAGACCTCCACTTTTGGTTGAGCATTTGATCTAAAATAAGGCTGTCTATATAATGTGTAGGATGCATGGACATGTCTAAAAAAAGCCCACTCTCCCCCATCTTTCCATGCTTTTCACATATATTTAACCCTATGCCAAAGGTATTTCCACAACAAGGTTACTCCCATGAATTTTTTTGAACCATTGTGGGTAGGTGGGGGTCATGTCCTTACCTTAGTGGATAACGTTTTGGAAAGTGCATGGCCTAAAATTGTGATGACCAACAGAGTCTCATGCGATCACATCAAGGAATTGATTGAAAGATGTGCCTTCTAAAAGACAATTGTGAAGTGGGAGAAAATAGTTTCACATTAAATGGACACATTGTAATTCTTTTGCCCACATATTAGTATTCGAACAAGCTTAAGTGGCAAGTTATGTCACTTGTCACTTGTCTTGTGTTTTACCCTTTAGATTGGTTTGAGCTTCTTTAATAGGTACGTTTTTTGGTTTATTGCATTATTCTTTTTCTTGTGTGAAATTACAAATCCAAGTTATTAAAAATCATAATTTATTAGTCGCAAATATGTACCAAGGTTGGCATGTCTTGTCAAAAGAATCCATCTTACATGTATTCATTTAAACTATCTTGCTTCACATGAATATTTCATGCGTTATGTTCCTATTGCATTTCATGCTTATTTTAAATATAAGTTGATAAGCACTTCGTTATTGTGTGTGATTTATTTCATTTTAACTGCCTTAATATTTATTTGTCAAGTTAGGGGGAAGAAGGGAACATTGACATCAGAACCTAACTTATTGGGTAGTTATTAGTAAAGACCAAAAAAAATCAACATTTCTTACTTATGGAAAATATTTCCCTTCAACAGAGGAGTATGGATTTTGTTGCCAGGATGGCAGCTTACGTGGAAAGTTCTGCATCTACGGAAGTGAGATGGAGGAGGATGGGGTAGAGAGAGAAATGGCAGCCCTAGCCTCCTCAGCACAAAATACTGTAGGATGGTACAAAATGGCACCCTGACCATTGTGTGAGGTAGAGGCTCACTTGACACAATGGTTAAGTGTGTGCTCATTATCTTAATAAAAGATTTTGTCTCACCTTTTTGTAAAAGAAGGATTATATTTTTAACAAAAAGAAAACTATGATAAATTATAGTCCCTTACAAGGAAAGTCATATGATTAATATATTTAAATTATGGGCAAAAGATAAGGATATTTAATAAATTATGACCTCAGATGAGAGTTTTACAATTTAACAACTTGGGCTTCACGTCATTACGCAATACCAATGATGATGAATGACACAAAAAATAAAGGATTTCCATTTGAAATTTTTTTTATTTTCAAATATATATATATATACAGGATTCAAATTATACAAAAGATTGCCTAATTGTCATCCAAGGGGAGATTTTATCAGCCATCCCTGTTTTTAATTCATTGAAAATTTGGAAGCAATTAGGGTGGATAAACATTAAATCAGCTAAGCAAGTGGGGATTAAATTTTTGAATTAGATATTTAAGGGAGAAATTTTTATTGGAAACTAGTTTCATCTTAGAAACAAAAAAAAAACTTGTTAATGTTTTGAAATAATCTCAACATATTCAAATGAAATAATAGATATTTACATTTGTATGAAATTACATGTAAACATGTGTATGGAATTGGAAAGACACAAAAATTTAAATTTTTTGGAAAAAGACACAAAAAAAGATTCCAAAAGACATTGAAAAAAATAAAGATATTTGTTTCTTTTTTGATACCTTAGGATCCAAAAGGACATTTAAAAACATTACAACTTGTAAAATCTATTATTTTAAGAAAATTTTGATTTGAAATAAACCTCTAATAAATTTTGCAGTTTGGAATTGTCTTTTTGTATGACCTATGACGACTGTAGCCCATCCAACTTAAACCAGCTCGGATGAAATCATCCGAGTCACTGAAATTTAAGAAACCATGAAAAGTTGCATAATATTCCCTCAAAATCCTTTCCAGATTGGCCACCAATTTGATTTTGTTTCCCTTTGATGACTCAGCAATGAGAGCGAATAGAAAGGAAATTTTGCTGAGTCTGCAAAATCCAACTCAGACTGAGGTTATCGTATAATTAAGAAAATACGAAAGAATCTTAGCCGCCGTGGATCACACGACTGCCGGAACAGTCTCTCGTCGATTCACACACTCCATTACTTTTACAACAAAAAAGAAGAAGCAGGTGTTTGTGGTTAGTTCGTTTTAACTCCTTCCTAAAAAAAAACTTTTACAATTTACAATTTCTACAGGACCATCATCTTTTTCTTTCTTTCTTTTTTTTCTTTCAGAAATTTTTTTATATGGAAAATTTGGCTAATTTCCCCATAATTTTTTGTAAAATTCTAATTTACACTAGCAAAATAAAAATTTGGAAATCCAAAAATTTCCAAATGTTTTTGGTAAAATTTGTTTGTAAAAAAATTCACTGATTCCTGTCAGCCCTCCTCCGACTCTGTAGCCTTCTTTTACTCCCTCCTGTTTTTTACTGCTTTATTTCAAATTCTAGCTTTCACGTTGATCAAAATGCTATGTAACAATTCCAGCTGGAATCTCGGACAACAAATCACCGCTTATTGAGAATTGCAAAGCTAAAATAGGCCATTCTAGCTATCTAGTTAAGTCTACCGGAATGGCATGTAGGCATTAGAATGTCAAGTACGCTATGGATAATGTTAACGATAGGAGAGCGATTACTTAGCCACTGGATGACTTAAGGTAACGCCACACGCACGCTAACACGTCAGCTGTTGCGTGCGTTGTCACTGGGTCTTTGCATCGTGTCTCCCGCCGGCCGCCCCCAAAACCGCCCCCATTTATTTCTTATGTCTTTTTTAGCTTTTTTTTGCAAATGAAAAAAGATTTTACCGCTATTATTTTGGGAGGGGGGGAGGGGGTGGGGTTTTCCCTCGTCACCCCCCCCAACCCCACCCCACCCCAACTAGGGGTACATCACATGTAGCAACTTGACAACTAGGTAACTTAATTGCAACTTGACAACTTGGGGTTCTCTTCTTCTTTCTTCAAAGGTTTCACTAAAATTTTCAGGCTCCAATGCCAAACTTATAATATAGAATTTTTTTGAGAATTTGACATACCCATATTTTAGTACTTATTTGTGATACTCTTCTTCTATTGTATGTTTTACCAAGATTTAAAGCTTTGTACCCTTCTTTCTAAGAACTTTGTTCATGTGACGATATGATGTAATGTACTATGGAAGAAGCCATGTCCACCGTGAACGTGAGACAAGACCTACGGACAAGTTGCCATTATGTTAGATGGTAATGGGTTCTGCCAAGGCCTTTTCCTCAATGTAACCAGTTTTTTAGGCAATGATTCAAATTTCTTGTGTGTGTGTGTGCATCTCTCACTTGTTGATTCATTAAAACTGACACTTGCCCCCCCCAAAAAAAAAGAAAAAAAAGTGGAGCCAATAGATAGTTGCAACTTGCTTGTCCGGGCAATGAAAAAGGCCATCATAGTGCTTGAATAGGACACATAAACTTGTTACCATATGCGGAAGTGTAATTGGAAGCAAATGGACATAGGGTTTAACTTGACATATTCAATAGGTATGCATACATGAAACACATTCTTATGACATGTATCATTATTTACTTGAAACGGCAAGAAAACTGAAGGGTAAGATGATACTATTTCCAATTTCAAACATTTGTTTGTCCATCAGGTTCCAGAGACAATTGTTTAGAAAGCTTTTTGTGAACCTTCACTAGTCAACTTGAATATATTTTTATTTAATCGTTGTTTAGAATGTCTAAAAACATTTTGCACTATTTGATTTTCTGATTTTCCTGGTATATTTTGCAAGTTAGAGAACATATTATAGGTGTGAATCACAAACATATCCGGTATATTTGAAAAAGCTATGAAATCCACAAAAGAAAATCCATAATTAGACTCTTATGACAAGTGCTTTTTGTGGGTTACTCCTAACTTGGTTGAGCTTAATATGCATTTTTTGTGGCTCGCTCAGAGTTGAGGATCAAAAAAATAGTTGACATCCTTTTTGATGTTTGTTTTACTACTTTTTACACTTTGGGCTAATTCATCTTAAATGAATTTTTTTCCATAATGTCATCTATGTATTTATATATTATGGGAATTGTGCCCTAGGTGAGTCTTGGAGCTTATCTTCCTAAGAAATTATGTTCTTTTGAAATTACAAATTAATTCTCCAAGTTGTGTTTTTGTGTGTGTTCAGATGCACACTTTTGGACATTAAGTTCCCCAAAGGTTTGATCATACATGGCCACCATCATTACCTAATTGACCTAATTAGGCGTTACTAGAATAGATCATATTTGACAAGGTCTAGTACATATTTCAATTGATGAGTAGTTGTAAGATGGTCATGAGTCTCAACATTCTATCAGCTTGGATTAGAATGGGAATTGGGTTTCTTTAAAACATATCAAACCTCCCCCTCAAGTGTATTTCTCAAGCCATGTGGTGTATGGTTTACAACCAAACACATGTGTACCTATATCACTATCCATAAAATCTACTGCATTTTCCCCCTACTGATTGCAATTAAAATCACTACATTAAAATGTGGCTTCAGCATTCAATAAGCGTATGGGATGATGGGTGTGGGCCAAATCAATTGATTAGGTATCTTCTTTTTGAAGGCATTCAAATTTCCTTGAAAAGACAAGAGGTTTCGGAAATCAATCCCAATGGAATCCTCAAGTTTTGGACATTCTTAAAACTTTAAACAATCATAAAATATTCACCAAACAACGAAGCCGCAATTGTAGATTCAATAACACCAAATCTTTTCACACTTGAATGCTCAAAGAGAGCTTGCAACAACAAAAAAAAGAAAGAAAAAAAGCATATTAAGTTCTTGACCAAGAAAACCCTCGACACTCTCACAACAATCTTGTGGTCTTATGTAACTATCAATTTGTAGAATAGAGACAGTTCTCAATAGGGTGACTCACAAGGGGAAAACCTAATGGTAGTTATTTTTCTGCCTATTATTTTATAGGTGAATGAATACACATCAATCGTTTTTGAGAGGGATCTTTGTCTCTGTTTTGAACCCAAAATAAAATAAATTGGAAGTACCCTAGTACCCAAAACTTGGGAAAGAGGGATCTCCACAAATCATGTTAATATCCAAGAATTTTAAATTATTTCCCACTGAGGTATCATGTGAATTGTGTTGTCTCTTAGTGTAAGTTAAGAATGGCACCAAGTGTACCTTGTTTGACTGAGTATTGCTTCATTCAATTAGAGTAGTTGCTTGGGTGTTTGTTGGCTCTAATCCAAACTTGGGAGAGAGAAATTGTGAAAACTCCTTTGGACTGGGTATAAGCCATTTTAGTTTTTTTTTTCACTTTTTCATTTTAGCTGAGTTGGCTACATGCTGGTCCCTCTTTGAGTTGTAATTGCCACATGTGCACATTATGTGTTGAATTGCTCAACTCCATGGCAAGGGTATGTTGTTCTTGAATGATTATGGGGGAAAATTTGGTCAGATCTGATTTGTTACAAGAGACTTTTTCAAGTAAGTTTTGGAGTTACAAGCTCTCAATTTTTTTCAAGTCTTTTGTGAATATCTGGTTTTTTTGTTTTCAATTTTTAGTGACAAAGTTATATGAGAGAATTGTGCCCTAATCCATATAGGCCTTGCTCATTGCAGCATAAAAGCTAATTTGCACAAGAAAACGTTGGTTCAACATCCTCAATGTCAAAAACAATACTTGATTCTTGAAGGTTCAAAAGGAGGTTGCTTGAAGGTTCAAAAATCATCATATCCAAAGAAACATAGATCATGAAAACAAAGGTCAATTTCAAATCCAAATTCACCTTTATGCTTTCACATCATATTCAATTTTAATATTTTTTCAACTTTAAATTGGAGAAACTTTGCATGATGAAAAACTTATAGTTCAATATTTCAATAACTAGCTCCAAATGCATGGTTAGTCAATTGCTAAGTTTAGTTTACATAAAGGTGAAAATAAAAAACCATCATTCATCTTTTACTCAATTAATAACTTGCATGACACCAAGTTCAACCAACCTAATGTATTCATTGATTTTTTGTTCAAGAATTTGAGATGAAAAAAATGTCTTCCACAACTTGGTAAGCAAGTTGATATCAAACGGTTTTCACATCACCAATTTAACATTTTTCTTCATAATAAGGATAAACAAAGACATTTTCAGGTCAAGGACAATGGTTGAAAACAATCCTAAAACCCATACCTTATTAAAACCCACCTTCTTAGGCTAGCAAATGGTAGCCTTAAGGATTGCAAACGTTGGCAAACCCTAAGCCTTTAAGGATTACCAAGATAACAACAAACCTCATTTCAAGTTCTGGTCGTAATCAATATTAGGGTACATAACTTCAAATGCATCCATAAAAATCTTGGGCTAAGAATTGGCCTACCAACTTTGTAATAAGCTTATTGGTCCATAGATGCTATAACCTTTTCACACGTATGTCTTGTCACAAAACCAAATGCCTCCAATTGATTGTCAAATGTGGCTTAAATATGCTACTCAACAAACTCAAAAGTTAGTTGATTTATTCATGTATTTAAATGTATGATCCACTAAAAACTTACATTTTTATGAGCAAAATTAATAAAGGCATGGAAGCTTCCAAACACATCACCTTGGAAACAAGAATGGTTGTTAAAATACATCTAACATACATCCCTTTCACAAATTTTCACTATTGTTTTGAATTAACAAAAAAACATGTCATGCAATTGGTCAAATTTGACTAATGAATGGATTGTTTCCAAGAGTGGCATAATGACATTCAATGTCAACAATGTTTTTACATCAATTAATTATAAGTGTAAGTGGCTCTTTTAGGATTTTAATGCACCCCCAAACTCCTTAAAAGACCTAAATGTAGGTCTTAGAATGAAACATCAAAAAAGAAGAAAGTTAGGCCAAGTTCCCTAATTCACAACACTTTGAGGGTAGGAGGGTGTGTTAGAACTCTGGGATGGGATTAGGGTAAACTCACAAGCGAGAGTTCAAAATGAAGTCAACATGTAACCAAGAAAAAAAAGCGGTTAATGCAAGTTGAATGGAAGTGGTGTGATAGATTTAGTAAGGAAAACTTTAAGCACAAGTTTTACACAACCCACAACCTTTGGGAGGAGGTACCACTCCCCTTCTTATAATATACTTTGCACCTCTCTATGGGGACTACATCTAAATGTCACTTTTCCTTGAAATTCCCAAGTCCCAAAATTAGGACTTCTGTTGTCCCAAATGTGCTTGTTTATTTTTTCAACCAAGGTTTTGAACGTTCGCAACTCCTTACACGAGTGCAACCCCCAAGGTGGGAATGTATTTAAGAGTCACTATGCTCCATCATTTTCATTCTCCCCCATTTGTGAAAGTGTGTTTCACACCTAACCACATTTTCTTAGTTTCATGGGCCCTTGCACTCCACATTTAGTTGCAACCCCAATGTTAAGGTTGTGATAGATTTGACCACCAAAAAAATATTTGAACTTAAAATTACTTAAAACTTGCAAGTTTAAAAGCATGGTTGATTTGATTTTAAACTTTAGAGGTTCAAGGGCCCATTTCAAATATAGATGTGATCAAGGCTTGTCATTAAACTAGTTACAAATTGAGTTTTTACAAGTTATAATAGTTGTAAACATTGACAACTTGTGCAAACTTTTTATGTGTGTGATAACTTGTCATGGATGTTGACATCAAATGATTTACAAACTCACAAAATTAAGTTTACAAATTGTACACAAACAATGGTTCATGAACATAAACTTGTTATGTAGTTATAAATGTCATTTAAAGATGATTTACATAGGTTGCATATATAAGCATTTGACATAATCAACTTATACATGTTGCACACAAACAAGGAGTGTTGAATTTCAAATGACTTTTGACTTATTAAGTTCATTCATGATTGGGGTTTGAAAAAAAAAAAAAATTAGAACTTTTTTTAGGGCTCCATTTTACAAGTAATATTTACATATAACAAATTTGAGCGAAAAAAATTGAATAGTCGAAGATAAGATAATTCATGTAGTGGTGGTGATTTTTCACATATGTATATAATTGTGCACTAATATTTGTGTTTACAAGTGGAATTGTAAAAAATGCTAAATTGAGCTTTTATGGACAACCAAAAATGTTTTTTTGCATGATTATTTCCTACACATGTGACCTATGCTTAGAGCTAGAAATTTTGAACCTAATGAACATAAAAAATAACCAAAGTTGGCAAAAGAATGATTCCTTTCCCTTGTAGTTTTTTGGTCCAAAATTTCAAATCTTTAAAATTTTGACTAGTATGATTTGTTTTTCCATCAAATTCATCAAATGAACATGTACTTGCATAGAAGGAAAACATGTTTTTCTTGTTAAAAAAAAGTTTGAAATCAATTGAATGATTTAATATATTCCTTTTAATTATTTTTAAAAACTAATGTAGTTAAAACAATTGATATAGTTAGTTTAAAGGACTCAAAAAAACATTTACATAACACCCAAATTATTTTTTACATATTATTAATAATTAAAAATATATATGTATTGGCATACAATAATCCATTACAATTTTTATAATTTAAAAAGAGAAAAAATCCAAATTTGGACTAAGTTGGAGTTTCTTAAAATTAAACATTTTTTTTTTTGGAACCCTGATTGTAAATTAGTAGTTTTGTAACAAATGTTGACGACTTGTGCACACACAACATATAAGAACAACAAACCTTGAAGTCACCTATACATTTTAAAGCACACAAAATTAGACATTAGAAACAAAACTTGGGGATTAGGAAATTCAAATTACACATCCAACCAAAATCTTTAAATAGTTGAGTTGTAAATTGAAATCTAAGTTTCAACAAAATGTGAGACTCTTGCAAAAGCATACATAAAAAGGAAGCAATCAAGTAATTTTTAAAATTAAGACTCAACCATGAAATGAACAATTAGTTTAACGTTCAAAAATTTCCTAGACCATTCAAGGTTTTTGAAAGTTGAACATCGAACAAATTGAGCAATGGCATTGAGGCATTGCCATGTTGTTGGTGTGCAACCTTGAAATAATAGTTTTGATTTTTTCAATGACTTTCAACTTTCAAGTTAGTTGCCCAAATCAACAAAACAATGCACATTGTGCATTAAGGAATGAACAACACCATCCATGATGTCCTAGCAACCACATTGCTTTGAGTTTGGATTTCATTACTTGTAAAAAAGACTAGATTTTAGAACGCACACTAACATTATGCATGTTGCACATGTTTAACCTTTGGAGTTGTTCATTTTCAATCTAGGAATGCACATGTTTATACTATTATTGTGCATTATTCCTAATGAAAATAGGTGTGAAAGAGATGAAAAGCTAGTGGAAACAGGTTAAGGTTTAAGGTTTAAGTTGTCAAAATCAATTGTTTAGATCATGAAGATCTAATGATCGAGGTATAAAATGAAAAAATTATTTGTCAATTGAGTTATTTGTTCCTAGATTCCTCATGGTGTATTCTTAGACGAAGCAACCACAAATGAATTATCTACTCCTAGAGTTTTCATGGTGGTGAAGCTGAAAGTTTTTAATGGTCTTTTTACATTTTAAGGCATATTTCTTTTTATACAAACTCTTTTATAATTTTCTAGGGCTAATGTCAAGTTAAATTAATATGAATTTTTGCTCTATAATTAATTTTATGAACTTGATTGAAAAACATATATTGGGTAATGTTTGTTTTTTTTCTTTACTTTTTCACTTTTGTGATGTCACTCGAGGGATAATCATCTATAAATATATTTAACCAAATTTGGTGATATTTTAAACATGCAAATAAAAAAAATTAAAAAACCCTTTCATATTGCAAGGAATTGTGATGATTTTTGGTGATATTATAAAAAGGGAATTTATGAAAAAGTATTCTTTAAAAAAATAATTTTTGCAAAATGGCAAAAATTCACACAAAAGAAAGATCACTAACCGTTTGGTTGGGCCATGACTTTACTTGAGTAAAGTGATAGGCAGTTTGTGTTGACGTTACTCTAGTAGAGTGTTTGTTTGAGTTTGTTTGATAATCTTGCTTTCTAAGTGCTAGTTTGGATTTCTTTGAAAACCTTACTTTTCTTAAAAGTTGGAGATGGTGTCTTCCTTTGTTACTTCGAGGACAAAGGCATGACACATCCATCCACTTGTGTTTTTAAAAAAAAAAAAAACCTTTTTGGGGTTTTTTAATTTTAATAGGGATAGTCCCCTTTTGGTGGTACTTCCACAAGTTAAGGTGACTAACGGCCTTGGGTCCATCATCACCACCTCAACCCGAGGAAGTCCCGAGGTAGTAGGTAAGGGGGACTTCCCCCGCATCTAGAATTGGTGTATTACAGGGCAATATCAGCCGATGTTTAAGCTTGTCTTAAAGGAAAACTAGTGTGAACCCCGTGCATAATGCACAGGTGTGTTATTTCAACAATTTTCAAAAAGAAAATTCTAATTGTTCTTTATGGGAGTGTGGGTGGTGGGGGGGGGGGAAGGGAGGGCGTTTGATGAAGTCAGAAAAAAATTGTTGTTTTTTCCTACAAATTGTTTATGATTTTGAACAATGTGTGCACAAACAATTAGGGTTTGTAAAATGCACGTAGAGCAGTTGACCTTGTCAAGACAGGAGGAGAGTGATGATACCCGGAGATAGGATGGGTGTGGGACCGGTACGACCGCAGAACCGACCCGATCAAAAACAGGGTGAAGGGTTTCTTGGGTGGAGTGTCGGAGCGCAAGGATTTGCTTGCTCGCTCCGTTGCTTCTTTCTTGTTCCGTTTTGCTTTTGCTTTCCTTTCCCCTTCCCCTTTCCCCCCAAATGCGTCTGTTGTCTCCAGCTTCCAATTGTGCATGGTTTTTCGCGGGATTATCCGATTGTAGAGTTGTGCACGACAAGCGAGCAACCGAGAATTTCAGGTACTTTTCAACTTTCTCTTGTTGGAATCCTGTTTTTTGAGCAGTAATTGCAACGAGAAATTTGAAACCGACGATCGCTGAGTAGTTTTCTTTTTATTTTCCTCTGGATTTCAACTTGTCAGGAAAACTGTGTAGAGAGAGAGAGAGAGAGAGAGAGAGAGAGAGAGAGTCTGTTACGGATGGATTTGAATGTGATGGATTCTTTTCGCGGGTTTGAAATTTATAGTGGGAAGTTTGGAGAAGAAAAGGGGAGAGGCGGTAGGTAAGTAAGTGTGCCAATTGTTGTATCTCGGAAATCGGAGAAAACGGATTGGGAGAGCAGAGCACAGAATCGTAAAGGAGATGATGTGAAATGGGCTCTCGGAAAAAGAATTGCACAGGCGGGGGAAGGTTTTTGACTCAGGGACATCAGTTCTTGAGGGAGTAAGAAGAGCAATATTGGTGGCCAAGGGAACAGCAAGAGGAGAAGAACTGGTTCATGAGAGGAAACAAAACCTGGACGTAGATAGAGGAGAGAGAAAAGGATACTCTTTGGCTCGTAGAGAAGTGGCGGCACAATGTTGCACAGGCACGGAGGCTTTTGAAGTCTTTTTGTTCCATTCGAGGTGCCAGGATTTGTGGCCGGGAACGATGGCGAGAAGAGAAGGATGCAGGCCATGGGCGAGAGGTTGTGTTAGGAGGGTGGGAAACTAACAAGCGGCAGGAGGACTGATGCCGTGACATGCGTGTTGTGGCAGGATGAGAGATATGCGAGCTGTTGTTTCATGGTCTTTGCTCCAGCATCATCATTGCATTCCACAGCGGTTGTAAATAAAGTAGTAGAGCCTAAAGCAGCAGCAGCAGCAGCGACATGACGTGGGCCAGGATAGCAGGTCTGGTACAGGCGCTTGCTGCCCACAGCTTTCTGCTCTGTTTCTCGGGTCTCCTTATTGCCAAGTTAACCCCATACTTCTCCATTTCCTGGTGGTAAGTTCCTTGTCAGAGACTTTTCCTCCTGACCTACTCTAAGAGGTGTTTCTTTGTTCCTTTCTGTGCTTGCATCCATCATGAAGTCATCACAGACAGTAATACCAATTTGGATATGTTCTATTTTTAGAAACTTGACTACATCACAGACAAGCAGTCAGGTATGGCAGAAGGAAGTTTGTCATTCAATTAGCAAGAAGGTTGATGATGTAAACATTTCTTTGCTTCATTTGCATAGTGTGTGTTCATCAGAGATGTGTGCAAGTTCCATCTCAATCAAGGAGACAGTTTTCTGAGAGGAACATGAGAATTGTAGATTTGGAGTTCAATTAGGTTTGATGGAACATGCCACATAGCTGGTCTTTGAGTGTATTCCCATCAAGCTTCTGTGCTTTAGACTGGGACCCGTAAAATGCATTTCTCTTGCTAACCATTAGAGAGAAGGATGTGTTCAGTCTATGAAGGCTGCTCTGTCCCTCAAGTAGGAATAAGCTCATAGGTTTCTTTGTCAACCTTTTGCATCATATTTACTGGGACCTCTATGGAACAAATCTGTTGTTAAGGCCTTGACCAGACAATATGTTCAGTCCATGAAGCCTGCTCTGTCACTCAATCAGTCTGCAAAACCTTTTTGGTGTTTTCTTAGCAGATTTGAAGTATATTTTCATCTTTAGGGTATGTCTATAAAAGTCTTGGTAGACACCTTGTTGATGCTTGGTGTGCAATTGCTGTGTGTATTTGCTTGTTGTTCCAGAAGTCAGGCTGTTAAAGCAGGTAGGTTTGACTAGATTTTGTTTGCATGGAAAGTTGATTTCATCTTTCTGTTCATTTTCCATAATGGTAGATTGGGAATTTAAGAATCTCCTTCATTCATTGTTGGAAAAAAATGAATCACGTTAATAGTAGCTTTGTTGCTTTCCTGGAGGCTTTTGCATGTTAGTGGAATTGTCAGGAATTGTTAGGTTCCGTTATGTTCTTTTGGAGTCTAGGGCAAAAGTGGAGAGTTTAGTGATAGATGCATTCTTATCTTCACAGGTGGGTGTTCCTTCCTCTCTGGGTATTCCATGGCACTGTTTCACGAGGCCGCTTTTCTTTGCCTGCTCCATCTCCTCCACATGATCGGCATGTACGCTCTGCTTTACTCCCTTCCTGTAATGGGTTTATTGTGGAATTAATCTGTTCTAGGTTACATGGTCCTGGTTTTGAGGAAAATCATGACTTTTATTCTGCCCAAACCTCAGAGTTCAAATCAAGAATTCACTTTGGATCAATGAGAGCATACATTCACTCAATGATTACTTACTGTTTCTCATCTGTTCAGGAGTCAGAGTCTTAAGGCTTATTTATTGACCTTTACAATTTTGTTTTTAATGCTGTGCAGTGGGCTCCATGCCACACAGTGGTCTCAATTCCACTAATTATTGCTTTTGAGCTTCTCCTTTGCTGCTATCTTGATACACGTGAAGGTATTCACTGAACATACTCCTTTCTTTGACCTCTTATTTTCTTTGGTTCAAAATATAGGGGATTTCTGTGCTCTATTTGACAGGAAGTAGTTGCTGGCCAGGTAACACACCTGTGCCCAGCAGGGAGCCACACTCTGTCCATTTGTTCACCTGACTGGCATTGACATCAGCTCTGCAGCACATATTTTGATTGTAAGCCTTTCTAGGATACAAACTAAAATTTCCTTCCCTGAAGGAGACATTGAATTGCATATACAACCTCTGATTATGGTGAGGGAGGGTGCACAGTACGTGGTTCACCAGCCATCAGCCTGAAAGTGGTCTTTCTACCATTACTGGCGTTTCAGGCTGTCATCCTCATTGACAATTTCAGGTCTTTTTCTATCCTGTCCCTGATTGTTGTATTTGCTATGTCCTGCTGGTCACCACACCCAGACTCATTTGTGTTCTTCTCTGTCAGACTGAACCTTGTTTGTGTTTTGAATGAGGGAGTTGCTAGATCTGCAATTAGTTTCACCATTAGAACAAGGTTATGGACAGCATTGAGTTTGATTGGTCTTAGAAAACTGATTTTGCACATCCAAAGGGAAAGGAGGGTGCAAAAGGAAGCCCTTTAACTTGGGTTTAATTCTCACTCAATGTTTGAGCAGTACCAGGAGGTATCATGATCTTGGTCTCAGTCTGTCTCAGTCTCTTTTGGGACCCCCATCACAGCTTAGGTCAATGCCTTGCTCTAGGTGCACTTTGCTATGTAAATGGTTATCGGATTGTCTATTTTTGGCTCTGGGATATCTGTTTGCCAACTGAGAAATTCCAGTGACAATGGTAACATTGGAGGTTTATGGTCCACTACTAGTCTTGTCGTACCAAAATAGATTCTGGTTTGGAATATGCTCTGAATGGAATGAAAAGGTGTCTTTTTGGAGTCATGGATGATGGAAGGGATGAGCATATTTTCAATACCTTGTGCACCAATTTGTATCCTGTTTCCCTTCAATTGAATTTGAATTTAATTCAAGTTGCATGTAATGTCATTCAATATTTTCTTTCAAATGTAACTTAATTTCCACAAAATCAACTCAGTTTTTCCATCATTTCATTGTCACTGGTAGTGGGCAGCAGCACAGAGCTCAAATAGATACATGTTTGGTCACAGTTGAGCTAAAGATCATACTGTTCTTTTAACTAGTGAGGCTATTGATTGGGTGGAGCAGGATGTGCAGGGCCCTTATGCCGGGCGATGAGGAGAGCATGACGGATGAAGCCATTTGGGAAACTCTTCCTGTAAGCCTCCATGTCCTGTTTTCCCATATGTACTGGCCATCCTCTCATCTTACTACTGGACCAATATTTTTGTGGACAAGTTGTTGGCGTGACTGAATCTGCAATCCTAGTGGAAGAAACATTCCACAGGACATTGGCTTTCATGGGGCCTGTTATTGTTGTCATGCTACTAGAATGGATCTGTGCCAATCACCTAGGGGGATATTTGAATGCAGCATTTCTGGGTCGCCGTATCCATGGTATTTTTCATGGCAGCCACTATGTTTACCCTTCTCAAGCTCAGTGGTACGTCCCTTTTGCTTCTATTTTGGACTTCAGGTGTCAAGACAAAAACACCATTCCTGGGGTTGCGCAGATGTTCAAAAATGATGTATTGGATTGGAAAACTTGATACTTTCAGCCTAGCTGGATTTTCCCTCTCCTTCTGGGACACGTGTTTCATTACTGTGTCATCTATCCTGTGATGAAATGAAAATGCAGAAATTTTTTCAGGTGTTATTGGCTTGAGAACTTGGAAGATGGAGGGGATCTTGTATTCTAGTGTTACAATGCTGACCTCTTTTTCCCTGTGGTTTGCAGGAGATGTAGGAGCTCTAGGGTGGTGGGATTTGTTTATCAACTTTGGGTGGGTTAATGGCTTCTTCCTTGTATGTCTCTCTAGATGTTTTGAGAAGCTGTTTTGAAGTTTACTCTAAAGGAGTATGGACACACTTGTATCATCAAACTCAAAGTTGTGCTGCACTGCAATCCTTGGGGATGATTCACAATGTTCTGAGTGGCCTTACATGCTGTTTTGTATGCTCATTGGATCTGAAGATTCAGTTCAGTCTTTATGGATGTGCTAGAAGGCCATTGCTAGGATATACATTTGTGCAACTTGGCAATATTTTGCATGAGGTTAATTAGTCTCCTGGCTCAACTCCATTTTGTTATGTGTACTTGTTGAAATGGGTGCAGCATTGCTGAGTGTTTTTCTTTCTTAGTGTGCACCAAGTGGTCCAACCCTACCATTCAACAGGATGGACTACCCCAGCTAGGACCAGGTGGAAGGTTACCCATATTCGCATCTGTGCCACTGCTGAGAGCAACATCAGAGAGTACACAGGATGGGAGTACATCTGCAATGGAGGATGATGACAATGGTGATGGTCTCTGTGGGCGCCAGGACCTGGGTGGTCATCTACTCAAATTGCCAATTATTGTCTTTCAAGTATTGCTCTGCATGAAATTGGAGGTACAATCCTTGATTGCACTAGTGAATGTAAGATAGCAGTGAAGTTTAGGACACATTACTTGACTATGCCACATGTTAGATACTCTAGACACATCAAATGATGAAATGTTCTGGACCAGGTGGTAGGTCAAGAAAATTTCACTTTGAATAAGTGCAGTTTCATTTAGAGAGAGTCAATTATTCTCAAAGTTCTTTGTTCCTCAAGTCTCAAGCATCTGCTCTTTCCACTTCTGCTTCCTTGTGTTTTCCTTTTGTGTTTTCAAATATTGTCTTTGTATTTTTATGTGTTTTCATTGGTTCTGTGCTACCCAGCTCATGACCGGCTTCCCTTCGCTTCTGAACTTGTGACAATCTTCAGTTCAAAGTTTGACGTTAGCCTGTTGCTGCTAAATGAGTAACTTCTATACATGTTGCTGTTGTTGGTCACTGGACATGCAAGAAATTGTCAATGTTTTCCATACCTCAAATTGTGTTGTAGTTCATTCCATTGCTGTTGTTCTTTTTTCTTGTTCCTGCAGTTTTCTGTTACCATCTCTTGCTGGAAAATCTGCTCCCCTCAGTAGGATGCATATCAATGTTTCTACCCAGATTGACTCAAAATGTGAGGATTGAGAGTTGTGACACCAAAGATACTTGGAGAAAGAATCACGATTGCAACCAGGTTATAGTGTCAGAGATTCCCTGGTCATGGCTAAGGGTTGTGGTTGTCATTTCTGCAGTTTACCTGCTAGGAACTAGAACAGAGATGAGCTTCCTCTGTGGTGTGGGTACTCATGTTTATTAACCTACTGAAACAGGGAACGCCAAAAAAAGCACGTGACATTCCTGTTATCATGCTATTCTCGCCACTGCTACTGGTTCAGGTTGTGGCTGTTGGTTGTGCATTGCTTAGACTCCTGGAGCAGCTATGGGTTATGCTTCGCCTCTCTGAAGCCAGTAATACCCGGCAGTTGGCTTTTTTTTCCAAGGCAGATGATTGTTGTGGCTTCCTCCATCATGGTTCAAGGTATGCCATCATGTAGTCAGTGTTTGGTGACAGGGGAGAAGGCATTATCTAGATTGAGGATGTTATCCTGTCATTTTCACCTTGCTAGTGCTTGAAATCATCAAAATTTTTGTTGCCAAGTACATTCTCCTTTCTGCAAGATGCTAATATCCAACTTGCATGGGTTGCAGGCTTCTTGGATGGTGGTCAATAGATGAGACTAGTAGGGAAGAACATGCACGACTCTTTCAGGCAGATTCTACAAGGTACCAAACCATGCTTGTCACCCTTTACTCACTGTATTGATCTGCAGCAGGCATTGTACACTAGTTGTTCTTCTCCAGTGATAAATGATAGATCTTGTGTCTTGCAAGCCATTGGCATTCATTAGCAATAAAGCTAAGAACTCTAGTTAATATCCTTCATGGTCTTCCTATCTCAGGAGCTAGATATTTTGCAGGGCCTCTGCCTATGTGTTCTGACTTGATCTCAAAGAGTCCTTGTAGCCTGACCTGTGGCAGTGTTTTGACAACATGTATCTTTCCTCTTCTGCAGTTACAATACATTCAGTGGGCTTTCTCCAGAGGTTGTAAAGAAGATGGCAAGAAAGGACCTGGCAGAAGAGGTAATGGTATTATGCAAGCAGAATTCTTCTCTTGTTGGATAATGCAAAAGTAGTTGGGGTAAACATGTGGGTGTGGACTGCAGGTTTGGAGGCTGCAAGCAGCTCTTGGGGAGCAGGCAGAAATCACCAAACAACAACAGCAGGAGTTTGACCGTCTTCAAAATGTAAATATTTGAGTTGGTGCTCTGAAATGTCAAATATGTGGCTTTAATTACTGTTGCCACCCACTGGTTATGGATCATTCACCTCATAAAGTTGACATGCTTCTTAATAACTCTGTTTATTTGGACAGGAAAAGGTGCTTTGCCGAGTGTGTTTTGAGAGGGATATTGCTGTGGTTCTCATGCCATGTCGGCATCGTATTTTATGCAGGTTAGTCTTCTTTACCTCTCTTGATTCAAATAGTCTCATTGTAGTGGGATAATGGTCTGCAAGACAGAAGATCTATGGTCTTGTTGTCTTGATTCAGACCATGGGTGGCCAAATAAGAGGACTTTCAGTATTTTGTGCTAGAGATGACACAGTTGCAAATTTAATAACTTTTCTGCTCATATCTCTGACAGAACTGTAGAGAGGGTTTGTAGTATATAGTATCACTAAATCTGCAGAATTTATGTTAGCTTGTCCTGCATTCTCCATGGGGAGAGTTACCTCAGGTGCCACTGAGTTCAGCTTTTAAGGAGCAGAGCTGTTGATTCTTACTTGTTCTATGAAACTGTGTCTGCAGCGTCTGTTCAGAGAGGTGTAAGCACTGTCCAGTTTGTCGGAACATCATCATGGAAAGGATGCCAGTTTTTGATGTGTAAATAAATGTTCCCTCCCATCAACAATATTTTTCAGTATGCACAAGGTGTAAACTTCCAAGGTTAGAAGGGTTTCGAGTTAGCTTCAGATCACATGCATTTAGTATGTACCTGCTTGTTGACCCTTTGAATAGGACCAGTCAGGATCCACTCTTCACTACATGGTGGTCATAGTAGGACATTAGAGACAAGTTGCATCAAAAGAGTGTTCAAACTTGTGTTCTGAGATTGGGTGTGTAAATTTTTTATGAGAGCTAGATGCAGCAGTCTGACATCAGCTGCAGGTGATCCATGAATTTGTAGTAGTGTGGAATGCCACATTGGCAATACTCATCATGTCTTTTTTTGTCATCAGCACCTACAACATTTTGGTGTTTCCATTGATATGTTTCCTGTGCAGTTCTCGCAATTTGTCATTTGCCCCAACCAAGTCTATGAAAAGACAACAAATTTGCCAAACTTTTGAGCTGCAGTGGTATGAATTCTGCTCTCTAGTGTGCAACTTCTGCTTACAAATCCTCAATTTTCCTCTGAACTCAGTTACTGTAGACAAGCACCTTTGTTGTGCTATACTCTTAGAAATCCAGTGACCATATCACCACAGTCAGGATACAACCACCTAGATTAAACCAGAGATTGATTCCTCTACAAACATATCTTGCAAATTTGAGTCAAGAGTAGTTAATTGGAGAGATATCACAACAACTGTAAAATGGAATGAACAACCACAGCAGCAATGAACTCCCTGAAAGAAAATGCAATGCCCTTAAGAAAATGTGACAATGCATTACAGATCCTGAGTTTGTCATGTTCTTATGTGACTAATATCCTCTCCCAAGCACCGCCAGTAAAAAATTCAATGCAAACAGTATTGCAGCCTCACACATTTCCCAGGCTTCATGTTTGTGGAAGGAGAGCAACTTCTGAAGTAGATTACCTCAGTTTATTTTGGGATGACTTTCAGATTGATTCCTCCTTGCAAGCTTCAATGTTGACAAGTCTTCATTGGAAAACATGAGAAAAACCTTGAAAAAATATGCGGTGACTTCTATTGACCCCCATCCACATCCCCTTTAGCAAAGACGGTAGAAATTGCATCAAAGTTTTGCCGCAACAAACACTGATACGCATGGAACTATCAAGTTTTACTCAAATTGAGTAAACACTAAAAATAACTGTGACCTACCGTTTCCAACGTCAGTTTTCGTGGTGTAGTTGGTCATCACGTCAGTCTAACACACTGAAGGTCCCCGGTTCGAGCCCGGGCGAAAACATTGGTGTCTTGTGAAATTTTAAACTTTTCCGTCATTTGGTTGCTTTAATGTTGGGTAAGAGTGGGCCAACAAATGGGGGGTTTTACCCTTTGTACAGAGAGTGAACTCCCACTCCCTTTCCAAAGAGTTTCTTGTTCTTTTGATACTTACCTTATGGGAGGTTATATCAATTTTAGTTTCCAAACTATTTAGACACAAGAAATGGGCACTTTAGATCTGAAAAAATTAGGATCTAAGTTTGTTTATATCAGGTGCAGGTGTCTTTTTTTTGGGTTTCAATTTTGTGAGGTAGGTGGGATGGTAATCATCCTCAAGTGGGCTTAGCCAAAGTTGGCTACAGGTTAGAGAGGTAGAATATTTTGGGATTCGGACTATGTTGTGGCAACAAGATAGACTCTTATCTTTTAATATGACTTTACAAGTTTTTGCCTCCATATCTGGTGAATTTGAGCATAATTTTCCAAGAAAATACTTAAGGCGCTTCACAGTCCCTATTTCTTTTTGTTGCCAAGTGGTAAGAATTCACCATTAAAAAAACACTGATCAGGTGAGTTCCCATCAGCGTTTTTTTCCTGGAAAAAATTCTTCAACATTCAAGATTTTAGATCCAATTTTGTTTTCTTCAATCTTGGATGTTTCCAGTTGAAGAAAATTTTCCCATCCAAAATTTCTTCAACATTCAAAATTTCTTCAATTCCTTCTACATCAATATATTATAATCTTGGATGTTCTGCTATGTACCTGTATAAATGATGAAGGAAACAAAAACAGGAAAGTGTCTGGACAGCATCATATAGTCTTCAATTTCATGCAAAAACAACAATAACAGTGAGCAATAATATTTTGAATGCTGTCATTTACTATTGACCTCAAAGTAACAATGTCATTTGATCAATCCTGACCTCATGTCTTTATATGTAAAAGAACATAGTTTTATAGATCAATTCCACATTTCAAGGCTATGTACATTGAAGACTTGTTTTAAACAATGTTGAGAACAAACAAATCTACTGTACTTTTCCACTCATCTGAAATAAACCGTCTCTTACTAAATGCCCGCACTTCATCATAAGGAAACACCCTTTCGGTGGGAAAGTTCATTTGTTCATCAATCGTATGGAATTAACCTCCTCCACAAAAAGAGCTAAGTTTCTCCTTGATGATCCTCCAGGTCCAGTTGCCTTTTCTAGAACCTTACTGAGTTCTTCAACCTTCTTCTTCATAGCTTGCCCCCTCTTGTCTTCCATCAAAAGTCGGATAACTCTTTCAACTTCCTCCCCTCTAACAACAGTATCTTTGAAGTTCTTGTGCACTGGCAGTGCTATGTGTAAGATGTCAACACATAGCACACGGTTCAACATTTGGTCAGCCCAAAGTGGCCATGCAATCATAGGCACCCCCATAGCAATACTCTCTGTAACTGAGTTCCATCCACAATGTGTTAGAAAACCTCCAATGGTTGGGTGTGCAAGGATTTGAAGTTGTGGTGCCCAAGAGGTATAAATCAAACCTTTGTCTTTTGTTCTTTCCATAAAACTTTTAGGAAAATATGATGCCAGATGCTGTTCATCAGTAGATGTAATTGGTGACAGCCCATTCCCAGTACTGGATGCAGCTGGAATCTTCACAACCCAAAGGAAACGTACCCCACTAGCTTCAAGCCCTGAAGCAAACTCATGCATCTGCTGCATTGGGAACACAGATATTGTTCCAAAACATATGAATAAAACTGACGATTCTGGCTGTTTGCTTAACCAATGCAGACACTCATTATTGTCTTGTGCAAATTGCAGTCTCTGTCGAAGAGGCTGATCGCCTTGGCAAAACTGAATATTTTCAAACATAAAAGGCCCAACTGCCAATATCTTGGGCACCTGTCACCACGTTATACAAAATCCCCCAGTTAATCATATGTAACTAATTCATTGTTTACAACAAATCTAAACCCTAAACTTTTAGCCCTCAACCAGCAACCTTATATATACATATATATACACACACATTGAACGTCATATGTATTGTTTCAAAATTCAGTGTTAAGTTAAGCCGTAGGGGAAGGGAGTTCTCAGAAAATGGGGCATGCATGAGGCAGAGTCAGGTGGCCCCTTATTCACAGAATGCCCTCCCCCAGGGCCTTTACTTTGTGTAAAGCACAGTTACTGAACATTCTAAATCTGAAAAGTTCCTCTTCTCAGCAGAGGAACTTTCATGCTTACAAGGTGCCCTCGCAGTACACTGAAAATGACAGCAATGCTATATGTCTTTTAACTATTCGCATTCTCTGATCAAATCCTTAGGTCCATAGTGCAAGAACATCAACTATAAAGGGCAAAAGCTTGGGTTCTTCATCTCCCAGGGAACTTATAATTCATATTTCAGAGATTACAGTCTTTACTCCCTGAGAGACCCATTTATTGATGGAACCGGTAGAAACACTCAAGGAAATCTTTCAGGAAATTTTGTGACAAGTAAAAATACAAATAGTTCGAATTACTTCCATCGACAACTTGCAATCCATCTAGACATCTATGAATAGTAGAGATGGAAGCTGTTAATGGAACTACGAAACAACCAATGAACGATATGTACGTGTCTACCAGTGCGGCCTCGGTTTTCTGCCGCAAGCCCAAGTGTGAACTAGACTAATGTAACTGCCTTCTTCAGTAATGTCTTTTAGAGCTAAAAACTAATGGAGGAAAAGTTAAATTTGGACACTTGTACACTGGAGCTGACCTGTTCTCGTGTGGAGTGTTTGCAGATCATTTCCTGTAACCCATCGATGATCTCGGATTCCAGCTCATATACGCTATTCACAAGCACCCCAGCAGCTTCCCACAAGCGCTCGCCTTCATACACAAGCAATCCAGGGCTGGGCAGATTGGAGGGTAGATCGGAAGGTACAATCGGAGGGAAACACGGAATCTCCAAAGACTTGCCATCGGATGGAACAGGGAGGAGACCCCGTGCATTGAAGTCGCGCAGACTATACAGTAACGATAGCAAATGTGGAGTCGGAAAAAGACAATATCTCGGGATCTTGAATTCGTCTGCAATATCCTGCATGCAGCAGAACCCAAATTGGTTTTGTTAGTATTGCACTATGTAAGTTGGTGCACTGTTGTGATTATCAAAAGGTACATGAACCAGCTGCGAGGATGCACACGACGACGCGAGATGTCTACAATGCACGCGCACAAGAATTTTCCGCAAAAAGACAAAGGATTGAATAGCTGAATCATGGTGCTAGTGACGTACCTGGGTCCAAGCTAGAAACATATCGGAGATGATGCAAACAGGAGGACCAAAACGCGAATCTGAGGATTGAGAAATATCAGAGGTTACGCCATTGGGCTTCATCAGTGCCGTCATCAGCTCGCAGAGCTGATCTCTCATATTATTAGTAACTTGTATCATCGCGATAAAATTCTTGCGATTCACCTCGGCATACTCAGCAGGAAGGTCAAAACAAACAAGTCGAATATTTTCGCGCGCTTCAAAGCTGTTGTTTTCCACGAGTGCTCGCCGCGCGTTGGCAAGGTGAGGAATTGTGGTGATGAAGGTAATGGTCAGTCCGTTCCGCGCCAAGCTCTTCGTGAACGGAATAAAGCGAGCCAGGTGACCTCCTGCAGGAAAGGGGAATGCCACCACATGTGCTCCCTTCATCGTCCGGGTCGTGTCGTCCACCGTCATAATGATTGACTTGCACCTCCTCGCCCTCTAAACCTGAAGCAACATCCTCAACGGATTTAGGGAGAACGTTCAATCGAGTCACAGTGTTAACTATCACCTTTATGTTTCTATCTAGTCAGGAGTTTGCTTTCATGCCTTGGGCCCTGTGATATCCAGCTATGTGCAAACAAGTCGACGACGAATGTCCCTGCCTTTCAAAAGCTAGGAGAAAGAGTCCGAAAGTAATTATATGAGCGATGTATTTCGTTTGTTTACAGCGATCGTTTGGATTTTATCTTCCCCTTCACAACCAAGCAGCTGATCTAGACTGCCTCATGGGAAATGGCATTACGAGATGGTTGTTGAACAGGTCTTCCTGGGAATTGATCAGTAGGTTCTCCATGTCTAAAGGCGATGGGAATTCATGTAGGATGCCCTGGCGTTGCTAGCTCTGACTTGCAGGCTTAGAGCCTAAATACGTCAGTTCAATGACTAATTTTCTGGACACACAGAAAAGAGAGAGAGACGTGATACTTGATTACAGATCTGAATCCCGGCTCCCTTATGAATTTCTACACATTTTTCCAATTGCATATTCGGAGCACTGCTGCAATTGCATTAGTTCTGGACAAGGACAGCTTTAAAACAGTTGCGTCATATGAGATAGTCCGCACGTGATCTACAGTAGCCTAACGGCCGTCTACTCCTTTACTTTTTAGTATATTCTGTTGCGCCACCAACTAGCTTCACATTTGGCACTTAATGAGTTGTGCAGCAAAGAGAAGGAGCCTGAATTGAAGGTCTCAAATTGGGAAGCTGGCAACATTGAGGTTCAGCAGATCTTGCAATACACGTATCGCAGACTGAAAACCAGTGAACGTTAGAGACGGACATGAACTCTCCGCACGCCACTGCCTCATTCTTCAGATGGCACTCTTCTATATGATGCGAGATGGTGAGTATCAATAAAATCTAACCTCCAATTACACACACATGATATATTTTGAAATTACACACAGGAATGGAACTATTGTGATTCCTGGCAGCCAGCTGCAGGAGCTTCAGGTAAGAAGAAACAAATAAAAACCAAGATCAAAGTTATAAACCCAACTACCCGGGGCAGGGTAATATTGCATTATATATACCAACCTTGTGGCGCTGCAAATATATTAGCTCAAGAGTCGCTCAGTGAAGGTTCCAATAATCGATCTAGTCCAACGAGAGGTCTCCAACAAGCTGCCTGCTGACCTTCAGGACTAAAGAGCACGCGTCGAGAAAGTATGAGAAATTGGCGCAATAGGTGCAGATCACGGGAGACTATATATAAACTGCGCTGAGGAGAAGAGATCAATCCATGCGCTTGGTCATTGTAGAGCTCCTAGACTTAATACTGCATAGTTAAACAGGAGCATGAACACGTGTTTCCAGCGAAATCACGATACGTATGTACTACAGCTGATCGATGGTCTACTACATGACTAGCTTCACAGGGTATCTGCTGCCTATGCTGATTTCGTGGCGTCTCAACCTCCAAGAGAAACAAAATGAAAGCTGCTGCTGCAACCACACTAAAGACAAGAAGATCAAGTGCAGGCGGTGATGATGGATGCAGCTGCTGCTGCAGCAGTGCTTTTGTTTGTGTGACGGTATAATATTAATATATTCAATTCCCCCGTTCACTCGAACCGCAGCTTCAATGACTAACTACAGGCAATCAGTTTCGTTGTCTAAAAGCTAAAACTGCTCCATCTCATCAGGCTAACTTCTAAGACTAAATTAGGGTCACTGCGAGTCTAAATTTGACATTGACCAGTCTAAATATAGCCAGTAGTAGGCCTTGCTCAAGAAAGGTGAAGGTTCCCTGGTGTGGGTGTGTTGGTTCACGATGTGGGTGAAGGTCTCAGTGTGGGGGGTTTGAGTTCAAGAACAAGGATGTCAGTTCTGTAACGTTATACTGTAAAAAGTTTTGATTTCTCTCGAAAGGGTATGGAGGTATGAACAGTAATTATTAGAAGATTTGAATTGATCATAAAATCAGGAGATCTGTATATTCCTACTTTATTCGTGCTTTTCAGAGGTTGGACAATGGTGGAAAGCAACTTGACGTGTGACATTTGGTTGGCTTTTTGTTTGGATGTTCATCAAGATGCTAACTTTGGCTTTCCTTAAATTGTCTGAATGTTCATCCAAGTCCTAAAAATTATTGGGACCTGCCACCAATGATTCTTTACTTTCCATATGCACACGTTTTCCATGCCAGATAGAGCTCTTTACTGGTGGTATTGACGCTGTACAATGGAAGTGCTGAAATAATTTGTTAATAAGCCCCCCAATTATATGTCCCTGACATTAGCCTAGGACTGTAAATAGTTATGTTCTTAGGAAGGGTATTACCCCAGGTTGAAAATGGTGACCAAGAGTTTTAGACATAAAAAATGCATGTAGCCAATTAGAAGGCCTAGCATTCCTTTGGGGAGGGCCAAACATTTTTATGGGGTTTGCCATGGAACCTACTGTGCTTCTATTTTGGGGAGTGGGGGTTAGAGAGGTACTTCTAATGGGGTTCCACAAAAGTGGCTCCATCAAAGAAAAAACAAAAAACTTTGGGTGCAACCCTCACTAATTATTAGAATCAACAATAGGTGCCCTCAATACTTAAATATGTGCACCTTGGGTGAATTCACCAGCACCCACACTCTTTTCATAGTAAAACTATAAACCCCAATTGGTTTTTTGGTTGTTTCTAGACATTATAACATCTTGACCCAAGATTAAGTGAGGGCAGAGCTGAGTCCAATTTAATGTAGCTACTAAATTAGCGCCTTACTCTAGAAGGTGAAGGTACCCACTGCCCGTGTAGGTCTGATTCACCCTCACCAATGTGTGCTATGAATGCAGAGCTTAAGGTACTAAAAGAGATTTTGACCTTTAAACTTTTCGGTACACGCGGAGCAAGCAGTGGCAAACTAATTGACACGTAATGGCTTTGAATTTAGGAATACATAGTGACTTTATAACGTGAGGTTTCAATATCGAGAACAGGATGTGACATGTGTACGTCATCTTGGATTTTGCAATTAATGACTTTTGGAGAGTTCTCACTTAAATATGAGATAATTAAAGCGTTGCAAGTCTGGATTTGTCCTAAGATGTGTAAACATGCATATTAAAAATCTAATAAATTATTTTTGCAAAACAAGAAGACTGTGCTAAGTGGTTTTACAATCTGCATAGTTCTGTCTAGAACAATGCAAAGCACAAAAAGACAACCCCCAAAATGCATGGGGCACCACTCGTTTTGCTGAACATGTAGAACATGAAGAACCATGGTGTGCAGTTCTATGCAACATGACGCAGGGCCCAAGAAGACAACACTGAAAATGCGTGGGACAGAGCTCTACGGGAGGATTTAGAGTTTCCCATGGAAGTCTCCATGTGATGCATTATGTCCATTCTGAATTGGAAACAGCTTTGGTGTTGTCTACAAGTTTAAAGGGGTGTGTGAACTGTTCACCCCCATTGAATAGTGCATTATGTTCATTAATGAGTGCCTATATATAGCACACTTAGGCTTGACAATCTACTTCAGTGATCTGACTAGCATTCATGTGGCCAGAGAAATTTGAGAATGTTACAAGAGCAGATTCGCCCTGAAGCTCTAAACCGGAAACCTAGTTTATTGGGGAAGATATTCCGATGATCTCTTTTTTGGATCCCAGTGTTGGGTTGTAGTGCATTATCATGTCTGGCCAAGTACTTATGTTTTAGATCAAAAGAATCGGAATTCAGTACTGAGTAATTACTGGCACCACAGGTAGAGGGATTTTTAATTGCAAGGTGAGAAATGGAACACACAAGACACCTATCTAGACAGTTTTGTATCAAAAATGACCACTCACTTTGTGAGTGAGTGTTTTTTGTGGTGCCTTTGGTCATCATTTCAAGCTGATAGTACATCAATTACTTTCTTGGTTCCAAATTCAGAATTGAGTGAATAAATTTGGTAGAAACTCATCCTTTTTGCTCTTTCTGTTGCTCTACCACACAAGGGGAAAAAGAAGACAAAATGTGAATTAGTTTTTCTTGTCTCATGTTGTTGTTGGTTTGCCTTGAATAAAATGATCATATACAAACTTCTCATAAATAATATTTTTACTAGTTGAACTTGCTCTAATTGGTACAGTCCTTCACTTATGGTAGTACGTGGTCCAATTCAACACTAATTATATTATATTCAGAAATGTTGAATTTTTCAAAAATAAGAATCTGATGGAATATATGGGAATATATCAGTTGTTGCAATGGAATCCTCAAAATTAATCAATTATTTGACAAAAATGTTTTGAACTGGCCTAAATACTATGATATTTGCACATGTATGATGTATTCTCTCCTCTTCGTTTAGTTAAGTAGTGCTTGTCCTAAGTTGTTCAAATTGCTTTGAAGTATGTCATTTAAATGCTAATCATTCATTGATCTACTTGGGTATTGAATGTTTAAAGTCTCACAATGGTGAATGCAGAAACCTTTAAAGTCCATACTATATACTATGTATAATTATGAAATGGGGAGTTTTTTTTATTAGTACTTAAAAATGGTTATATGAATATCTTTCTCCCAAGATTTGTTTATTTGAGCAACATATTTTGAACTTGATAGTCTAACTCTAATTACAGTTCCACCAAGTGCTCTGTATTATGTTTTCCAGTTTTTCAATGTTGCCAGAGTCACAATCATTAATAACAAGATTTGGCTACAGTTGGGTATAGAGCAGATCTCATAGTAGATTTTTTTCAAAATCCTTCTATATTGTCGCAAACTACTAGAGGCTAAGGTAGAAATCAGGCATTTAAAAAAAAAATTATTTGACAATTTTTTAATTTAGGTCATTTTTTAATTTAGAAAAATCCTTTGTTGATGTTGTTGAGCTTATTTTTCCTTGAAAAATGGCAGAAAAATGCTACAATTAAAAACATTGCAAGTGCCAGATTAAAATACACAAATTAATCAAATCCTTTATTCCTTGTTAATGTTATATGAAACAATTGAGCAACTGTTTCAAACAAATGGTGCACAAAGGTTAATTTTAATTTTGGTTTGAAAAACCATTTAAAGACACTATATCAAATTGTAGTCATCTATATAATATTTGCTAAAAAGCTTACCACAGATCAAAATGAAGATTTCAAAAAGAACTGGCCAACACATAGTAGGAATTAGTACCCAATAAGATTTTATTTTTTCAAAATATGGAATCCAATTGTCATCTATAGTAGGTAAATTTTTTGTAACTGACCACACTGTCATAGTGCACTTCATTATATGTAGCTAAGAAAATAAAATCAATAATTTTGACTTTCATTTGGGGTAGGTAAAGGGAGATGGGATCAGTGCTGTTTTCTTTTCAACTTTTTTATTTCACAAAAGTGGCATCTTTTACTGAGAAACAAGTTTTTTCAAAGTTTATGTACAAAACCAAATTTGCAAACTAGCAAAAATTCACCACCAAAAATATCACAAGATTGAATAGCATTGAAAAATATGAAGTGAAATGGGATTATACCATTATACCTTAAGTGAGTCAACTAGTGTTCCAGTACACGAATATGTGCACACCAAAATCATAGCCTTGGTAAAAAGAACAATTTTTGTGAAATGTGTTTTGTGTTTTTTTAAGAAAGCTGGAATTAGAGGCTATTAACAAAATCAAAGAAACAGCCCAACACTCAAAGGAACCTTGGAAGATGTGGCTATGTTATAAATGTTGAAAAGTATAATTTAATACCAAAACAGGAAGAATTTGAGCAATATGTTTTTACAACATCTTATCTATTGGCAGGGCCAGCATGTTTGTGATGCCTTGTTTCTTTTATCGTAGGGCAAAATTAGTCTTTTCTTATGTAAATCCCCTGTCTGCAGACAAGTCTTTTCCCAAAGTCTTTTCCCCATTGTATGGAACTTATTCAGGGAAAACTATTAAAATACCCCCAAACAAAATCCAAGTCCTCTCTTTAATTTCTGCTGCTATTACCAAGTAGGGTTTCAAAATAAGGGTTTCCTTTGAATTAGGAGACTTTGAGAAGGGGAAAAGGTCTTGAAGCCCCTTTAAGGATGCAACTCCCTTCTATGATTTTTTTTCCTCCATTCTCTTCGAGGTAAAAATAAGTTTCTTTTGGGTATTGTGACCATTATGTACTTGAGAAATTTATTAAATTCCCTCACAACAAAATGCAAATCCCTCATTGTATAACCCTTAAACCTTATTTTTACCGTCAACCTCAAAACCCTAAACTTGACAAACCCTAAAGAAAACAACCTTTAAACAGAATTTTATAAAATCTAGAACCTAAAACCCTAAATTCTATGAATCATAGAATCCTAAATTGATAATGGATGCACTAGGTGAACTTTAAACCTAAAAAAAACCTTACACCTTGAAAAATCTTTAAGCTTTGAGATCCTTCAACCTTAAGACTCTTAACATTTGATCTCATGCTCTTAAAACCCTAAAATTATAAACTTCAGTTGAGTTTTGCATTGCCTTGTTAACCTAGTTCTTCCTTTCAAGGTTAGATCATTTCAAATGCATCATAAAACATGCACATGTTGAAAATGAATGTGTATTCACCAATGACAATCACACAATCAGTGAAATATTGGGGCAATACTCAACATAAGTAATGAAAAATTATAAAAGAATGGATTCAAAATTCTAAATACAAGAAATGTTGTTTTGATGCAAAGAACCTTCCAAATGCATGTATCTAAAATAACAATTTCAATTCCTATGATTTTGAATGTGCCTAAATATAGATTTAATATATTTTCATGTAATTACCATTTGAATCAATATGATGCAATGACATTCATACAAAGAAAGATTTTTCGAAACAATGTTAAACACCAAAATAATAAGATGTACATGAAGTTATGGATATTTTAATATATTTTTTGTTCATTGAATTTAATAATTTAGATTCTCATTTTAAATTATAAAATGTTATAACATTAAACTATGGTGGAAAAAATCTTTTTTATGACACCCTAGCCCTTTGGCTTCCATGATTTAAATTCTAAGTTTAAGTAGGTTTTATTATGGACCTTTTTGGACTCCACATGTGCAAAGGGTGTTTTATCATAATATGTTTCCACCTAAATTTTCCAAAATTCAAAACATTTGCCCTCCATGAAAAAATCAACACTTTTTTAAAGTTTCTCAACAAAGACCAACACACAATATTTGAAACTAAAATTATAAACTAGAGTTTTAGTCATGCATGCATAAGAATGAAACCAATTGCATTTGCATTATATGGTCAAATTGGTTGCAATGTTTTAGTTACCATATAGAGTAAAACTAGTTATTTCAATTGTGAGTTTATTTATTTTAATATGTTTTTTTAAAAATTTGCAGTTCCATTACAAAGGTCTCTAAAATTAACCATTGACAAAAATAATAAGAATAACTCAAATGCATTTTCATTCAACAAAGGCACTTATATTAAAAATCTAAAATCCAAAGTACAAAACAACCATGGGGAAAGTCTCAATGATCTAAATCAAAATTAAGATTTCAACAAGATAAAACTATTCACACCTATGCCCATATTAGTGGAGTGCATGAAGAACAAAGAACGTTTAAATTTAGCCAAAAAAACATTAACAAAGAAAATCCAAAATCACAAAGATTTGAAAATATTTTTATTCAATCTCATTCTAAAGATTGAATGTGCATGTGATTAAGAAACATTCAACCACTGCAACAATGTAGGCTACACATGTTTTACCAAGGTCTTGTTTACCAAATTTAAGAATAAATGTTTCAATGAAAATCTTTCTACATGGAAGCTCACCCTTGGGCACAACTAAAGAATCAATCTATAGAACCAAATAGACTCAATAATCATCTCACAATGACAAACAATGCATTTTATGATGATTTTGCCCCAAATCAACAAATTGATTATTGTTCACTTTCAAGAAGGCCCAAGTGTAAAAGTTTTTGGGTGAGACTTCCAAAGCTTTAATTGCTTAGTTTTTTTACAACACCTTTTACACTATAAGGTCATTAGTGCCAAAGTTAGATGAGGGCTTAGATGGGGTCTCATGCTCTAATCTATTCACAATGTTGTTATTGCTACACCTTACCAAATGCCCAACACTAACACAAAGGCCATTAAGTTTGACTTCCATGCTAACAAATATGTTAAGAGTTGAAGACTCCATAATAGTTGTAGCATAGAAATGGGGGAGGGGAGAATAATGAGAATGAATCACGAATAACAATGATTTGAAAAGGCAAACAAACAACAAATATGCATAGGTGGTGGTAGTGAAAGCAAAGTGCAAAACATCTATAATTGCATAACACACCTTGAGCTTATTGACAAAGATTTAGAAAAAGAAAGATGCACACCAAATGCACATGAAACAATGAAATAATAAAGTAAAAAATACATAACATATACGAAATATTTTGTTTTCTCATCTTCATTTGATGGCTTTGATGCACCCATCATTGCCATACTTGAATAAAGCTTGAGTAAGTGAATAAATCTCTAAGGAAAAGTGTGGTTCTTACCATTCCAGGGTCACATTCAAGGAGCTAGAAAAAAATTGTGACATTGAATGTTGAATGTTTAGTGATCTCACTTTCTCCATTGCAAGAGATAGGAAACTTAAAACCAAAAACTCAAAACTTTTAGACAAAAATACAATTTAAACCAAATTGGGTGTATTTGAAAAAACCTTAAAAGAAATGCAAATTGTTTTCATATTTTGCAAAGATGGGTTTCTTTGAAAAAAGCTTGGAAAAACTCAAGGGATTTTCAAACTTGTTGCACATTGGGTTTTTTACAAAGAACCTTAGGTGTTTTTGAATGGTGGGGTAGAGTTGAAGCCAGAAAAGTGAGATTATTGGTTCAAAACAAGGGGAGGGTATGAGTTTTTTTTAGAAAGTGTCGAATTAGAGATGGGGGCAAGGGTTTAGAAAAGTGGGAGCTACCAATTGTATGCCTATATGATTGGTTTAAATATTTACAAATAACCAACACCAAATTAAAAAACCACCCAACACTAATTGCTATTGAAAAAGAACATGAAGGTCTTGTTGGTTGAAAAGAATTTCTCTCTTGAAGTTCAAATTAACATCAAATCTCAAAGGACAAAAACAATCCTCCTACATGATGAATGAAATTCCAAGTTAAGACCCTAACACTAGCTCTCAAGATTGATTCGTAAATGATCACAAATGGGAATTTACTCATGGGCATCTTTGGGTCCGATGACATCACAATTTCAACTATGAAGAGAATATTGAACAAAGCATACAAAAGACTCAATACTCCCAATTAAGTTTAGTTATGTCTAGATCCAAATCAACCAAAAAGCCACACCTAGTGGAAAAAAATCAATTGTGTCAACAACACAATTTAGTGAAACTACTAATAGGCATATCCTTGCCTAGCAACCTTGAATTGGAAATCAATGACCGACCATTATAACTTCCTTAGGAGCAATTTTAATTTTCCAACATCATCTAACAGAGGTTAGTTAAATTGAAGTAAGCCTCCTCCTCCTCCTTTTCCTCAGTCTTCTTTTTGGTCATATTATACTAGTGGGTACCTGTGACCTTCGGGCACTATGAAGTCCCCCGGTTTCTTTAAACTTGGTTCATGTTTTAGTTTTTTTTAAAAACTTTTATCTTTTTCTTTTTCTTTTAATGTGTTTTCTGTTTTTATTATTATTTTGTATAATAAAAATAAAGTGTTTCTTTTTCACTTTTATATTTTTGTTTATTTGGATGCAAGTTTGAAGTTTGGAGAAAGAAGATACACCTCATTCTTTTTCAAGTA